>Ga0193961_1001025_pt1 | contig 10273 bp, 11 predicted proteins | sample FB_4_MG_FD_140371 | JGI IMG/M metagenome (GOLD analysis project Ga0193961, IMG submission 140371) | Microbial mat bacterial communities from the Broadkill River, Lewes, Delaware, United States - FB_4_MG | ecosystem: Environmental > Aquatic > Freshwater > River > Microbial mats | place: USA...
GCGGTGTCATAAATTCAGTATCGGTCAAAGAGGTTCTAAACGTAGCATGATAGAAGAATACGAAGAACCAAAAACACCCTCTATAGTTAAGGAAGATTGCGAGCTAAGACCTAATCATCAAGGCCTGCAGGTTACTTACAAGGGTGTAACAGGCTGGTTAATCCGCTATGTTACGACCTGTGAGCATAAGCTAATGGAATTGTCGCTAACTGAAGTTAAAGAGTGTTTGGCGCTGAACGTGTCGAAAGATGAGACAATTTAGGCTTGGCAAGTAGTGCTATACCCTTAATTGAGTCTTTTTTATGTGTTAAGATAAGGTTAATGTAATAACATAACAAGGTGATGAATGACTAAGCTTAGCAGCAGTCAGAAAGAGTTGCTTGGTGCAATAACCCAAGAACTTAGGCGCGAAACAGCACTGGCGTTTATTGCTGGCGGGTATGAAAATCAGACAAAGGCATACTTGGCGGCATGTAAGAAGATGAAGAGAGAGCCATCAAAGAACCCAGAAACCTCGGCAAGTGAAATCCTAAGCTATCCTAATGTGATCGAATTTATTAATAGTGTGAAGGTTGTTGTGGCAGAAAAGGCTCAGATAGACGCTCAGTGGGTGCTAGAGCAAGCGGTAAAGGTTCATGAGAGGTGTATGCAGGCTGAGCCAGTAATTGACAAGGAGGGAGGACCTACTGGAGAATATAAGTTTGAGCACTCTGGAGCAAATAAGGCATTAGAGATAATTGGTAAGCATGTTAATGTTCAGGCTTTCTTAGACAAGAAAGAGGTTGAGGTAAGCATTACCCACGAACAATGGCTGGACGGCTTAGAATGAATGCAGATCAACTGAAGGTTAAGCAAAGGCTTAAAGATGAATTTCCCTTCTATGCTCGCAACTGTCTAAATATTCGCACAAAGGACGCGGGTATATTGCCATTTGCGCTTAATGAAGCTCAGTCATATATCTATTCAAAGCTTGAAGATCAATTAAAGTCTACTGGCAAGGTCAGAGCTATCATTCTTAAGGGGCGGCAGCAAGGCGCTTCAACTCTTATTCAGGGGCGCTACGTTCATAAGACTACGCACAATAAAGGTGTTCGAGCATTTATTTTGACGCATGACGGTGAATCAACTAACGCGCTGTTTGAAATGACAAAGCGTTACTATGATTTACTACCTACTTTCGTTAAGCCATCTATTGAAAAATCCAACGCTAAGGAATTGAAGTTCGATCAGCTGGACTCTGGCTATAAAATTGGAACGGCTGGCAATAAATCTATTGGGCGCGGTCAAACGATCCAATACTTTCACGGTTCAGAAGTTGCGTTCTGGCAGAATGCGGGTGAGCTGACTAAAGGTGTTCTTCAAGCTGTACCTGATGCCGATAATACAGAGATAATTCTAGAGTCTACTGCCAACGGTTTGAATAACTATTTCCATCAGCAGTGGAAGATGGCAGAGAAGGGCGAGAGTGAGTTTCAGGCAATATTTGTCCCTTGGTTCTGGCAGTCTGAGTATAAAAAGAAATGTCCCGATGATTTCAAAGCAACTGATTACGAGGAAGAATTAAAAGAAAGCTATGGCCTTAATGATGACCAAATATTCTGGCGCAGGCGGAAAATATCAGAATTAAGCGCTGATGGTGTCGATGGTAAGAAAGCATTTAAGCAGGAATACCCAATGAACGCGGCTGAGGCTTTCCAGATTACTAGCGGCATGAATACGCTTATTAATTCTGATCAGTGTATGAGAGCTAGAGCCAATACATTTAACGGCAATGGGCCTCATGTTGTTGGTGTTGACCCATCAAGAGGCGGCGATAGATTTGCAATAATGCACCGTCAAGGCCGTAAAATGTGGGGGATGAAAGCTTACCAGGGTAATGAGTGTGACAAGCTTGGTAAGAATGTGGCTATATGCAAGGCTATCTTAGACACCATTGACCCGGTATCAGAGAAGAAGCCTGATAAAATGTTTATCGATTTTGGTGCTGGCGCAGACATTGTTGATAGGCTTCATGAGCTTGGATATGAAAGCAGGGTTAAGGCGGTTCACTTCGGGAGCACGCCACTAGACCCGGTTAAGTATAAGAATAAGCGTAACGAGATATGGGGAGAAATGGCAGATTGGCTTAATGATGAGTCGATGCCTGTTGATATTCCTGATAGCGATGAGCTTCAGGCAGATATATGCGCAAGTCCGTACACTAGAGATTCAAACGATAGGCGTGTATTATTGTCTAAAGATAAAATCAAGGCTGAATTTGGGTTTAGCCCAGACTTTGGCGACGCAGGCGGATTAACATTTGCCGAACCAGTTAATGAAAGTGATGAATGGGGCGAATTAGATTACGCACCACGGAGCATAGTGTAAATGGCAAAGATGACAGATGACGAGCTACTAAGCTACCGTAATGCGGCGGAAGCTAATAGTATTCACGCCTCAGATGAATTGAATGCGGCTAATCGTCGTGCTTATGATTATTACTGCGGCAATCCATTAGGTAATGAGGTTGATGGTGAATCTCAGGTTATTAGCACTGATGTGTTTGACCTTGTAGAAGCTGATATGCCTTCTCTGGTTCGGGTATTCCTTGGCGCTAATGACATTATGAAGTTCTCGCCGGTTATTGACACTGAGCAGGAAAGGCAGACGGCAGACGAAAAGACCAAGTACATTAACCACCTTATACGAAATCAGCCTACCTCCTACAAAACAATCTTTGACCTATTGAAAGGTGCGGAGATTTACAAATACAGTGCTGTTAATTATGGCTACGAAGAAGAAGACACGGTTAAGGTTGTAGAGTATGAAGGCTTAACGGAAGACGAGCTTGCAGAAGTTACCATTGAGTTGCAGCTGCTAGAGCAAGAAGGTGCAGAAGTTGATATTGAAGAGGTTAAGCGACCTCAGAGAGATAAGTTCAAAGACATTAAGGCCACTATCAAGAAGACTGTTGGGCGATACTTTAGTCGATATATTGACCCGGAAGACTTTGTAATTAGCTCAGGCGCAACAAGTGAAGAAGATGCAGAAACGATTGGTCATGATCAGGTATTAACCAAGTCGGACCTAGTTGCGATGGGTTACTCCAAAGAGGTGGTGGAAGACCTACCGTCAATTGATGCAACAAACAGCCCTAATAAAGAAAACCGTTTACGTGATCAAGGCGGTGCTAAAGAAGGTAATGGTCTTGACTGGACTGGTGAACTTGTACGATTAGAAACACGTTATATCAAGGTGGACAAAGACGGTGACGGTATTGCAGAGCGATTGCGAATTGTTACTGTAGGCGATGAACTGCTAGAAGATGAGCCCTATGAAATAGCACCTTACGCTGTTTTTTGTTCAAACATGATGCCAGGGCAATTGATTGGCAAGTCTCGTGCCGATGCAGTGATGGAGACTCAAGAAATTAAGTCAACCTTGCTGCGTCAAACGATGATGAACATGTATCAAGTAAACTCTGCTCGCATGGCAGTAAATAAGAACGTCAACATGGACGACTTACTTACTCAGCGTGTTGGTGGTGTTGTTCGCACTAAAGGTGAAGGGAATCCGCTTGAGTCTATGGCTCCGCTGCCTACTCCGTTTATTGGCGACAAGGCTCTTATGGTATTGCAGTACGCTGATTCAGCACGAGCGCAGCGTACAGGCTCATTAATGGCCAACCAAGCACTTGATAGTGATCGACTAGGCAAAGAGACAGCTACGCGCTTTGAGGGCGTCAAAGATGCTTCTATGGCTAAGATTGAATTAGTAGCTCGCGGCCATACAGAGACAGGGTTTAGACGCTGGTTCCAAGGTATGTTGTGGACTGTTGCTCACTACCAAAAGGAAAAGACCGAGTTAATGGTTCTTGGTAAGCCGATGACTATTGACCCTCGCAGATGGTTAAGTGACCAACCTATTACGCCTAATGTCGGTCTGGGTGCTGGTGATGATGAGCAGGTGATGGCTAATATGAGTTCATTACTCGCTGTTAGTCAGCAGTTAGCAGCTACCGGTTCGCCTCTTACCGACATGAGCAAACAGTATAATATTCTCTCGCGAATTACTAAGGCAATGAATCAGTCAGACGTTGGCGAGTTCTTCAACAACCCTCAGCAACCTGTTGAGCTTCTTCAGGCTCAAGTTGAGCAGTTACAGCTACAGAATCAGCAGCTCCAGCAAATGGCGCAAGCTAACCCACTAGCAGAAGCCGAAGAGATTAAGGCGCAAGCAGACTTGATTAAGGCGCAAGCAACGCAAGACCTTAATATTGCCAAGCTTGCAGAAGATCAGCGTCAATTCAATATTAAGACAGCTCAAGATCAAGAGCAGTTTAACGAAGAATTAACCGCTAAAACTAATAAGATGATTGCAGAGCTTGAGGCTAAGTATACGCAGATGGAAGTTGATTCGAACAAAGACATACCAGGGAGTCGTGTTTAATGAGTACAGTTGAAGAGAATGACCAAGCGGCTTTTATCTTTGGGCAAAAAGCCGAAGAGGTTCTAAATAATGAAGCCTATAACTTTGCAATAACTGCAATGAAGGGCGATATTGTTGCAAAATTAGCAATTAACCCAATTATGGGTGATAATGACACTACTATCGAGCTAGTTAGAAAGCTTCAGTGTATTACTGAGCTAGAAGGCCAGCTTGAACAGATAATGCAAGACGGCAAGTTTGCAGAAACAAACCTGATTGCTGCTGACAATAACCAGAAAAGGCACAAGCGATAATGCTAGACACTCTTAGCGAACCTAGTGAAATTGCTGACAAGTTTTATAACAAGTCAGAAGTGGAAGAATCCGAACTGGATCAACCAGAAGCAGAAGACGAAGCGGTAGAGGAATCCGACATTGAAGAAGATGTCGAAGAGTTGGAAGGTGAAGAAACTGAAGAAGAAGTGGAAGACGAAGACGGAGACGAGCCTCTAGACGTATTTGGTCAAGAGATAACTCGCGAAGAATTCGACACTATGCAGAAGCAACAGTTGATGCACGCCGATTACACGAAAAAGACACAGGCATTAGCAGAAGAACGCAAGCAGGTAGAAGCGCTTAATACCGACTTAAGTTCATTCATTGCTGAGTTTGAATCTTTAATCGTGAGCGAGGTTAGTGAAGAGGAGTTAAACGAGCTTTTAGAAGATGGTGATACGGCAGAATATCTGCGCAGAACCAACGAAATGAAAGCTAATAAGGCCAAGCTTAAAGCAGTAAAAGATAAGCAGGCGGAAGCGTTTAAGACCGTTCAAGCTGAAGAAAACAAGAAGTTAATCGAGCAGATGACGGACTGGGCAGACCCGAAAACAGGTCAAGCAACCCAGAAGGCAGATGTAGATAAGGCTTTGAGTTATGCTGATGCTATTGGATTCACAAAAGAAGACCTCGAAAAGCTCGCAGACCATAAGGTTATTCGGGCATTAATCGACGCTGGAAAGTACCGGGAGTTGAAGCAGTCTAAGCCTGCAATAAGCAAGCGTAAGGCGCCAGCTGCCAAGAAAGCCAGTAAAAAACCAGCTCAAGGCAAGACTAAGAAGTTAAGCCCTGCTGATATTTTCTATCCAAAAAAGGAAAAATAAATGGCTACTTTAGCTAGTAACGTATTGACGTTAAACGATTGGGCGAAACGACGCGATCCAGATGGTAAGACTGCCATGATTGTTGAAACCTTAAGCCAGTCAAATGAAATTCTTGAAGATATGCTCTTCAAAGAAGGTAATTTACCTACAGGTGAGCGTGCAACTATTCGCACTGGGTTGCCTGAAACTTATTACCGCTTAATGAACCAGGGTGTACCTAAGTCTAAATCAACCACTGCGCAAGTTGTTGAGAATGCGGCTGAGCTTACGGCCTTATCAGAAATTGACAAGAGCGTTGCAGACCTAGAAGGCAATGTAAACGAATTTCGACTTAGTGAGTCGATGTCGTTTGTTGAGTCTATGTCTCAGAAGCAAGCTGAAACCTTGTTCTACGGCTCTGCTGCCAACCCTGAAGAGTTCGTAGGGCTAGCAAACCGATATAAGTCAACATCAGACGCAAATGGCCAAAACATTCTATTGGCTGGTGGCTCTGGTGCCGACAACGCTTCTGTATGGCTTATTGGCTGGGGTCAGAAATCAATCCACGGTGTTTTCCCTAAGGGCTCTGTGGCTGGCATTCAGCACACTGATCACGGCGAAGACTGGGCGTTTGATGATTCAAACAACCGATTCCGCGCTTATATTGACAACTACGAGTGGAAGAATGGCTTAGTGGTTAAAGATTGGCGCTATGGTGTTCGGATCCCTAACATCGACCTTTCTGACCTTGATTCATTGACGAATACACAGGCTCTAAGTGCTGAAACATCAATTATTAAATTGATGGCAAAGGCTCGCGGTCACATGCCGTCATTGACTGGCGCTAACTTCGCTTACTATGTGAATCGTCGCGTGGCTAACATGCTTCAGATCATTGGTTTGGAAAAGAGCAGCAGCGCAGTAACAGTTCAAGAAGGTTTGAATCAGTTCGGTGAATCAATCTTCACTACTCGATTCTTGGGCATTCCTGTTCGCTTAGTTGACCAATTAACCGAAAACGAAGACTTAGTAAGCTAGGGAGTATTAAAAATGATTTTAGATTCAACACTTCAGTTCTCAAATGCGCAAGCACTGACAGCAACCGCAGTATCAGATAACGTTGTTCCATTAAGCGTTGATCGAGATATTGGTATTGGCGAACCTATGGGTATCGTTATCACTGTTGGCGTATCTGCTGACTTCACAACCACGGATGAAACTTATCAGTTTCAGCTTCAAACCGATGATAACGAAGCTATGTCATCCGCGACGGTTATTGGAGACGTCACGGTTGCGGCCGCTAATCTTACCGCCGGTGATAAGGTTGTGATTCCTATTGGACATTCTAATGAGGCTTTCTTGCGCCTTAATTATATCCTTGGTGGTACAACCCCATCTGTTACAGTGGACGCATTCTTGCAACCTCTGAGCATGATTGATGGCTATGTCACCTACGCTAGCGGCTACTCTGTTTAAGGGGTAGTTTATGAAAGTTGTAGCAATTGAAAAAGGTTTCTTTGGTGGTCAGATTCGGCGTGAAGGCGCCGAGTTTGTCATTGAAGATAAGTCGCAACTAGGCAAATGGATGCGACTTATTAAGGAGCCGGAAAAAAAGAAACCTAAGCCAAAGAAAGCTAAGGTAAAAAAAGAAGAAGTCGAGCAGAAGCAAGACTGATTCATCTGGGCCCAATCCATTAGGTGCGGGCCTGTTTTATATTAAAAGGTGATTAAGTGGCTTTAGATACATACGTAAATTTAAAAGAAGCTGTGCAAGATTGGTCGCATCGAACTGATGTTAAGAGTCGAATGGATGACTTCATCTTAATCGCTGAGCAGGAAATGTATAACAACCGCTTCGAGCCTTTAATGGTTCGCGAGCAAGAGGCTAAAGCCTCAGTTGATACCGTCATTGGCTCTAAGTTTATTTCTTTACCAACTGGCTACGAGAGTATGCGTGGTATTTTGATTGACGATAAGTCTGCTGATGCTCATCAATACGAATTACGCTTTTTAACCCCTGAGCTGCTGCATAAGCACACAACCAATGGCTGTCCTACTGAGTTTACGGTAGCTGATCAGATTGAGCTAAACCGTCCAGCTGACGCTATTTATAATATTGAAATTCAACATATCGCAAAGGTTGCAGCACTAACGGCGGCAAACCCTACAAATAGCATTCTTACCGAATATCCGTCAATCTACTTGTCTGGCTGCCTATGGGCCTTGTACAACTGGGCGAAAGACCCACAGAGTGCACAGGCATCTTATGAGACTTTTATTGGTGCTATTAAAGGTGCTAATATCGCAACACAGAACGGAAAGTACGGTCCAGCTCCAGTAATGAGAACAGAAGGTTATGTTGTATGACGTTTCGCTCTATTCCTCTTAACTTTGTTGGTCAGTCATACCAGCACCGTTCTAGATCGCTATCTTCACAGGTGACGATGAACCTTATTCCTGAGTTTGTACCTAGCGGCAAGACTCAATCTGCACTAACGGCTTGGCCGGGCTCTAAGTCGTTTTCTTCTGGCTCTGGTTCAGATAGAGGCATGCACGTATTCGCAGGCACTCTTTACAAGGTTTCTGGCACTACACTTGAGAGTATTGATGCTAATGGAACAAGGGCAACTATTGGAACTATTAATGGCTCTAACCCTTGTATATTTGCTGATGATGGCAATACGATGCGAATTGCTACGGGTAGCAAAGACTATCAGCTTGTAGGTGGCGTTTTCTCTGAGATAACTGATCCTGACTTAAAGCCTGGTAATTCTGTGGCTTATATTAACCAGCAGATGATTAATGATTCTGACGGCGGTCAATTTCAGGTTTCAGATGTTGGAGTGCCGGGTTCTATTGCGCCCAATAACTTCGCAACTGCTGAGAGTTCGCCTGACGATACTATTCGCGTCTATACATTTAATGAGCGTCTTTATTTGTTTGGAGATGGCAACTCAACGGAAACCTGGTGGAACTCCGGCACAGGCAATCCGCCATTTGATCGAGTTCAAGGCGGCACAATGAATGTCGGCATATCTTCGCCTTATTCAGTATCGTCGAGCACTGATTTTGTTTACTTTCTTGGCTCTGATAAATCCGTTTATCGCTTTTCAGCCACGCAGCCAGAGTTAGTAACTCCTTCTGCAATATCGGCAGTGTTTCAAGGGTATGGCACTACTTCAGACGCTAGGGCTTATGTAGTTAATATCGAAGGGATGTCATTCTATGTTATTAACTTTCCGACTGCCGGCGCTACGTGGGCTTACAATGAAGATGGTAACGCATGGTTTCAGTTATCAACCAACGCAGAGCAAGAAAACTATCTAGGCACATCTTACGCTGAAGCATACGGAAAGAAATTCATAGCTAATGGCGGATTAATTCTAGAACTTGATTGCGATACCTATACCGATAACGGCGAAACAATTATTCGAGAGCGCGTGACAGCTCCAATAATCAGTCCTGAAGGTGGCCGCATTGAAATGTCTAGCCTAACTCTATTTATGGAGACAGGGGTTGGATTGATAACTGGACAAGGAGTTAAGCCTAAAATAATGCTCCAGGCCTCACTTGACGGCGGCAAGTCATGGGGGGATGAGGATTGGATTGATATTGGTCGAATGGGGCAGGGGCGAGTTAAGGTTGAATGGTACAATATGGCCTCTGCTTATGAGATAATGATCAGAGTTCGTGTTAGTGATCCGGTTTTTATTTCATTTCACGGCGCATCAATTAAGCTTAGAGAGGCTGGCTGGTAATGGTTACTCAGGTTGACCCGTTTTTAATCCCCATACCTAGAAAGATTCTAGAGGACAGAGAGTCGCGGGTTTACTTTGAGTACCTTAATCGGTTTCTACATGACTTATGGACTAGAACAGGCGGCGGTAATGATGATGTAGCTGAATCTCAAATAGGTGAGCTATACGAACCAGGCATACAGGTTTCTAATGTCGACGAGCTTGCTGAAGAGCTGCAGACCGACTTTGAAATGTTTTCACGTCAAGATTTTGATATTGAAAAAACTAAGCTCGATATAGTTGTTGTTACCTCGGACTATACAACCATAGGCAATCAAGCTGTCGTTGTTAATAGCTCAAGCCCTGTTACAATAACAGCTAATCCTAATCCTGATGTTGGCGAGTTTTTCCATGTTATACGCTACGGCACCGGCATAGTTACGGTTAACTCATCAAAGCTAATTAACGGCAAGGAATCAAAGACGATAATTAGACAATACACAGCACCTAAGCATCTGTATATTTCAGAGCTTGATACATGGAACACCATTTAATATGAGTTCATACGAGTTTCAAAGCCTGCAGAAAACCGCTTTTGGCGAGCTTCAAGTAGCACAAATGACGCCTGTCATTCAGATTACTGCTCAATACGGCTTACGGTCTGAGGTTGAGAGTGCTGTAATCGGCGGTACCGCTATCGCTGAAGATTCAAAGTTTATTGTGTCCACTGGAACTGGCGCAAATAACATCGCGTCACTAGCGTCAACCCGACTTGCAACATACAGAGCTGGACAGGGATTGGCAGCTAGGTTTACATCTTTATTCACAACCGGTGTTGCTAACAGCTCTCAAATTGCTGGGCTAGTGACCTCTGAGAGCCTTATAGGGTTTGGATATGATGGCGCTGAGTTTGGAATAGTGTTAGCTAGAGGCGGAGAGCTTGAGCAGTGGGAGCTTCAAGTAACAGGCGGAGCTGGTGGTGGAGGTGAAA
>Ga0193961_1001026_pt1 | contig 10258 bp, 16 predicted proteins | sample FB_4_MG_FD_140371 | JGI IMG/M metagenome (GOLD analysis project Ga0193961, IMG submission 140371) | Microbial mat bacterial communities from the Broadkill River, Lewes, Delaware, United States - FB_4_MG | ecosystem: Environmental > Aquatic > Freshwater > River > Microbial mats | place: USA...
CCTGGACTAATAAGTGCCAAAAAATGAGCAAATACAACTGTTGCAAAAATCCCAATTAAACTCATTTCCATGTCATTTCACCTTAACTTTTGAAGTATAAACATTGATTAAAAATATAACGCCCGCCTAACAGGCGTAAAAGGCTTGGCTAAAATTAGGAACGAAGTGACGCAAGCCAAGCTTTTTACGTCCTTTGTTGAGGCGCTTGTTAGCTGCGATGCTCATGCCAGAATACCTTTCTGCCATGCCCCCATTCGACCTCTTTAGATTCATAATTTCTGCCGCAAGATAAGCATCTTGAAAGTACGCTATGAGAATATTCTTCTTTGTTGAAAGATTCTTCGATAATTTCAAGAATGCCCTCTAACCGATCAGGTGAATTGAACATATCTTTTTTTACGATAGAGCATGCACACTTTCCATTTTTAACTTCCGTCAGGTGCTGCCCTAAAATATATACCAACGCTAAATAACTCTTATCGTTAGAATTTGTTTTTTCCAAAAGCTCATTAAAACGCTCAGCATGAGTGCTCAAGTCTTTAACGAACTCATGGGTTCGACCTTTACACAGAATACCGCGAGCCATCATTTCTATTCTTTGACGGTCACCGGACAGAAATTCATTTTCGATATATTCAATATTCATACACACTCATTATTGCAGCTAACAGCTAAATATATGACAGATTGTCGCGATTAAACACGACAATGTGTCATATATCTCCGGGAGAGGATATTAAAAGAATGATGTGACATATTGATTTTCATACGCTTTCCTTGCTCGGGGTTTTCTCCTCCATGGAGAAAATTACACATTTGTCCTTGTATCCTTGCACAAAGACTTAACGGATGAAATACCCGGTTTAAAATTAGGTCATTTGCACCAGTTTTTAGAGAAGTGGGCCAAGCCAGCAGCTTTCCATTTTTAATTATTTGCTCAAGCCAATGGGCTCCTAGCCCTCTCCTCTTCTTCGTGTTTTTCATCGCTTACAAAGAAAAAACACCTACACCTAGATTGGCCATGACGATAGAAAAGGTATAAAAAGAGACTTAAAGCACGGATGGAATTTTATAGTTTTTTCAGAATATCAATACTTTTCGCAGTCACTTCGTCGCTATTTCCCGTCATATATGCCATGACAATAGCGCCTTCCTGCATGATACAAATTGCATCAAGAAGATCTGGATTTTCAGAATCTAAATACTGCTGGATAAGACTTCTGACCTGTCGCTTATGAAAACCGCAATACTTTGAAATGTCGCATTCCGAATCGCTAAACTCAGCGGATGTATTGATGAAAAAGCAACCTCTAAAATCGCCTAAAACCTCTTCATTGCCTTTAAACCAGCTATTTAATGCACCAAAAATAGCTTCAATAACCTCTATATTAGATTGAGTACTTACCAGCTTTTGGCCTAACCATTCTATGAAATTCTGATGCCTTTGTTCTAATGCCGCCAACACTAATGCATCTTTACTATCAAAGTGGTTATAGAGGGTGCGTTTCGCGACACCTGATAACTTTAAAATTTCATTTATACCGATTGAATTAATACCATTTTGGTAAAAAAGTTTTAACGCAATATCAATCAGCAACTGCCTTTTTTGACTCATCAACTTCTCCCATAAACGCTACTCCATCATGGCAAAAGTATAACACTTTGTCTACGTTTATCAGATAACACCTAGCCTTAACTTATTTACCCCAGCCTCTCGAAAAAACACTTATAAAAATAATCGTTCAAAAACGTTGACACGAGTAGACCGACCTGTCTATATTATTAAGTAGACAGCTTGTTCTACTTTTAAAGGAGGGATTTATGAATCATGTTATTTCGATTTTAGACTTTGGATTTTATGCAGACGTAGTTAACAAACCGTCCACTAAATCCCAAATAAACAAAGTGGTGCTTCTCATCTCTTTGCTTAGTTCGTTTATCTCTCCGGCTGTCTTTGCGGAGTTTCGTACTGCTAACCCGCAAAATAATTTCGGAGCATCTGCTCCATTTAGTGGACTATTGGCGGCTTACTGCACCCCAGTTCACCCTAATATTCCAAACAACCCAAGTACACAACCTGAACCGATTCTTATCGAGGTTCATTTAATCTTAATCGAGGAAAATGAGATGAAATTTGCAAAAACTCTAAAGATGGCAACCGCAACCGGCGCACTACTAATCAGCAGTATGAGCTTTGCCAGTTCAATAAACATTGGCACCAATGATTTAGCAATTAAAGGCTATGACCCTGTTGCTTACTTCACTCAACAAAAAGCAGTTGAAGGCTCTTCAAAATATACCGCGACGCATGATGGTGCCATTTATCGTTTTAGCAGTGCATCTAACCGTGACTTGTTTAAAGCAAATGCCGATAAATACGCTCCTCAATTTGGTGGCTATTGCGCGATGGGTGTCGCTCTAAACAAAAAACTAGATGTAGATCCGAACGCTTTTTACATCAAAGGTGACAAGCTTTACCTCAATCTAAACAAAGACGTCCAGAAAAAATGGTTAACCGATATTCCTGGTCACCTAAAAACAGCTGATCGCATCTGGCGCGGAATCGAAGACCTAACCGTTGCCCAAGTTAACGCTGAAGACTAACTAATTATGAATAAGCCAACTCTTAAGTTTTCAGTTAGTGGCCATGACTATACGCAACCATTAGCTCTACTCTGGTTTAGTGCTGACTGGTGTGAACCATGTAAAAAAATGGCGCCAGTGATGGATGCGCTTGTAGGCCAAGCAATCGATCAAATCAGAGTGCTCAAAATCGATATCGATCAACAAGTGGAATTAGCCGCTTCATTCCAAATCGAGGCAGTACCTTCACTGGTTTTATTGAAAACTGACGGTGAGATTAGCCGTAGAGTTGGTGAACCAAATGCACAACAGCTTAAAGGTTGGCTAACGCCAGTTTTGGAGCAGATCAAGGAAACAGGAGAAACAAAGAATGAACAATAAACAACGTGTAGCAACTGCAGCATTAGCTGTTGCTTTGTCAACAGTAGCTACGCTGCCAACAGCTAACGCAGCAGGTAAAGAAAAATGTTATGGCGTCGCTCTTGCCGGGCAAAATGATTGCGGAAACCTAGCGGGCACACATTCTTGTGCCGGTCAGTCCAAGGTCGACAATGATCCGGGTGAGTGGAAGTTAGTTGCTAAAGGTACATGTAAAGACATGGGAGGAATGCTAAAGGCTGAAGCTAAAAAGCGTCATCAAGCGCAATAAATACGTAATTGATCAGCCTTAACGGGAGAACAAAGATGTCCTGCCAATACACAGAAGAATTGACAGCAAAAAGCTGTAATTCGATGGTCGGAGTGGGTTTACGCCACCAGCATTACAAAGAGGCGTTGCTCGGAGCATCATCTATTGATTTTGTAGAAGTACATGCCGAAAACTTCTTCGCCGAAGGCGGTATTCTGCCAGCACTTTTGAGTGATATTACTCAAATTTATCCTGTCAGTTTGCACTCTACTTCTATGGGCTTAGGTTCAGCAGTTGGGATAAACAGAGAGTATCTGCAGCGTCTAACGCGCCTGTCACAGCAGATCCACCCCATTTTAATCTCTGATCACGCTTGCTTTACCTGGAGCCATTTCAATGGAAAATCTGTGCATGCAGGAGATCTTCTCCCAATAGAATTTACGTCAGCTAGCCTTCAAACGATGGCTGGCAACATAGACAAGGTTCAACAACACTTAGGCCGACAGATCTTAGTAGAAAACCTTTCCGCCTATATAGAGTTTCCTCACTCTCAAATAAGCGAAACTGATTTTCTATCCGAACTGGTTAACAAAACACAATGTGGATTATTACTCGATCTAAATAATTTATTGGTAAACGCCCATAACTTTAGTGACCAATCCGCCATTTTCAATGCACAACAATGGATCAATCAAATCCCATTGGCCGCCATAGGTGAAATACATCTAGCGGGTTATACCCCTGCCATAAATGGCGAGTTAATTATTGATGACCATAGTAAACCAGTATCAACGGAGTGTTGGGAGCTATATAGATCCACATTGAGGCTTACAGGTCCGGTTACCACCCTTATCGAGTGGGATAATGATCTACCTTCTTGGCGCACGCTACTAACTCAAGCAGAGCAAGCCAAATCAATTATGCAACGTGAAATTATTCAACAAAAGGAGCTAACACATGCCATCTAGATACACCGCTCTTGAAAATCGCCAAGCAGCATTGATCAACATTATTTTCAGCGGTATCCAGCCTTATACTCCTCAAGCGTTAACCGTGGAAGACAAAGGAATAAGAATCTATCAAAACAACCTTCTTGTGACTGCGACTAACGCACTGTCTCTTAACTATCCTGTTATTGAACAAATGATTGGTTCTGAAACGATGCGACGTTTAACCCGGCACTTATTAGAAATGGAATTACCCTCTAGCGGCGATTGGGCTGATTTCGGGAAGCAGTTACCTCAATTGATAAAAAAAACACCACTTCACCAAGCGCATCCCTATTTGGAAACAATGGCGATTCTTGAATGGAACTTAAAACAAGCGGCAATCAGCGCTACAACAACCTTAGATGTAGTTTCACTTTCACGCTTATCTGAATCTGATTTAAGTCGGGTTTATCTTCACTTTGGTGCAGGCATAAACCTTATTAAAAGCCCATTTAAAGTCGATGAGTTGTGGCGGCTTCACCATACAAAAGATGGAGAAACATCGGATATCGCAGCACAAATTTACGAAATTCTAAATCAAACTGCTGGCCCGTATTACTTTATCACCTATCAGAAAGACCACCTTCCATGTATCAAATCAATTACGAAGGAGACGTATCAATGGTGCTCATCAGTGATGCAAGGATACAGTCTTGCCGAACTATTTGAGCAACAGGCGACTTTTGATTTTAGCCAATGGATCTCTAACGCAATAGAACAACAGTGGCTCAGAAGACTAAGTGAATCGCCAAGCAAGCAATATCTTTAAGCTAAGGACACATAATGATTAATTCACTATCGAAAGCATACCAAAATTACCTAAAGCGTGAAAACACACTAAATAAGGCGCATCTAATCACGGCCTTTATCGCCCGAATCTACATCGCGAAAGTCTTTTTTTATGCTGGCTTAACCAAGATCCAAGATTGGGACACCACACTCTTTCTATTTGAAGAAGAGTATCAAGTACCTTTGATTCCCTTTGAACTGGCGGCCATACTTGGCACCATGGGTGAGCTAATATTACCTGTTTTACTCTTTCTAGGATTACTTAGCCGCTTTTCCGCTCTTGGCTTATTTGTTGTAAATTTTGTTGCCGTCATTAGCCTCGTGGATATAGCCCCGGCCGCTTTATATCTGCATTACATTTGGGGACTGCTGTTAGCACAAATTACAATTTACGGTGCAGGGCCAATCGCTCTCGACAATGCCGCTTATAGACTATTACAGCACTCTAAACTTAAATCGAGGGCAATAGCCTAAATACAGCAAGGGGCTATAAGCTATTATTACTAAACGCAAAAGCTTTAGCCCCTCCTCACTCCCTTTTGTCCACCTATACCAGCTATCGGAGAGCCTTCGCCAGACTGCTCAGCCTTTCCGTTCCGTTAGCGGCATCTTCAAAAGATGCTACGAAAACCAGCATTTCGCAGAACTGTTTTTTATACTTGCAACAAACCTTGCCGAAATTATCTAGATGCTGCTTCAGCCAATCTTTTTGTGTCCCGATTAAAATGCATGTAAGCATTACTCTGCTGACAAACTAATTACTTAAAAAGTTTACCAAAACAATATCCCAGTATTGTCAAAAACAGTACGGGCAAAATAAACCAAAGAAGAATAGGCATAACAATTACAATAACTAAAGCCAGTACGCTTGAAATAAATATCCCGATTAGCGGTAACAGCACAAATAAAACGGCAGCGATGACAGCCCCAACCAGGGATAAAGCGAATAGAGCCATTGCAAAAATTGCTAATGGATTTTCCACCTTCCGTTCATTGATGATTATCTGCATAGTTTTTTCCTTCCATTATAAGACTAACGCTTCAACTGGCCTAAACGTTAGCGTTAGACTGAATTGACTTGTTAAGACCTTTCACGCATAGAAAATACGCCCACATGATCAAAACAACTTGTAATGGTCCGCGTATTAATAAGTAAACAGGGCCCCATTGATGCCCACCAAGCCCTATACCATTTAAGGCCGCATAAATGTTTGCTGGAAAGAAAATAACAAAAATCATAATCGCCAGTTTTGCAGCAAGTACCTGATATCTTGGAATAAAAAGAGTGATGCCTATCAATAGCTCAATCAACCCAGTGAAATAAACTAATGCTAGGCGAAAAGGGATCCAAGGCGGTAACATTTCCACCATTCCTTCTGTTTTAATAAAGTGTCCCACGAAGAAGAATATAAAGGCCATTCCAAGCCCCCAACACGCGTATTTCCTAATATCCAGAGCCTTGCTGTTAAGCCTTGAATAAACAAAGGCGAAGCACAACGGGCTAGACAGCAGTAAAAGAATAATGACAGGAGTTACCATGATTTCCTCATTAAGTCATGCGCCTTACACAGCGGCTAATGAAACGATCCCGAGAGCCATAGGCTGCCAAGAGCCTTTAGCTTACAAAGCATCACCTACCACCTGACACATCATAAAGCGCACCGCATACATAACTAGACTTATCACTAATAAGCCACATTATGAGCTCTGCTACCTCAACGGTACTGCCCACACGTTCCAATGGAATAGATTTTGTTAGTCTCTCGGCTCTTTGAGCATCACCTGTATGAACATGCATATCGGTATCAATCAGACCTGGACGAACAGCATTAACTCGAATTCCGTGCTTAGCGACCTCTTTAGCCAGACCCACTGTTAATGTGTCAATTGCGCCCTTGGATGCCGCATATTCAATAAATTCATTAGGGGAGCCTAAACTAGCAGCCATCGACGAAATGTTGACGATGCAACCTCCTTCTCCACCATGCTTTTGACTCATTCGTTTAACCGCTTCTCTTGAACAAAGGAAACTGCCAAAAACGTTTATTGAAAAAACATGATTCAATTGATTAAGATTCGTCGACTCGAAATCATGAACCTTTGATATTACACCAGCACTGTTGATAAGCACCTGTAGCTTGCCGATTTTATCAACCTCAGCAAACAGATGATTAACGCCGTCTTCTGTCGACACATCAGCTTGAACTAGATATACACTTCCGCCTTTAGCGACTATTTTCTCTTTAACAGCGAGTGCCGCTTGTTCACTATTTCGGTAGTTGATTACTACATCGTAGCCATTTCCTGAGATAAGCTCAGCTGTAGCTGCACCAATTCCAGAACCGCCCCCAGTAATAAGCGCTAATCTGTTCATTTAATACTCCTATTTCGATGAAGCTTAATCCTTAGCCAAACAGAGTACTCAGTTTACGAGCCCATTTTGAGCTTTTTATTACGCAGTGCCCACTCTTGGGACGTCATTCGATATAAATGGACCGGACGGTCATGAAATTCATGAACCGTATAATCTCCAAATCCCGCCTTCTCGGTCACCCTAATGGACGCTGCATGCTCTGGCTCAATGATGACAACAACCGATTCGCAATTTTTTTGATTGAAGGCATAGCTCAACACACCTTTGACCGCTTCTGTCGCAAACCCCTGATTCCAAAACCTTCGCGCTAATCGATAGCCTAAATTAATCTCTTCAACGCCATCTACTCGCTCAGGGCCAATACCGCAGAAGCCAATAAGACTACCCGATACTTTCTCCAGTAATGCCCAAGGGCCAACTCCGTGAGATGAGTAACACTTCAAACACCAGTCGATAAACTTTCGGGTTGAATCCTCATCATAAACTCCGCGAACAGAATATTTCATGACTTCAGGGTCGCTTAAAATTGCAGTGAGTTCTGGGAGGTCTTGGAGAGATAACTGCCGCACGACCAGTCTTTCTGATTTAAACAACTGCATCTAGTCGCCTTTTCTCACGTATGTCTCCTCATATGATTGAGAAGCTCATTTTTTAGGATGAAATTCACAGCCCCGCTCGAACTGCTTGCTATGTTTGTTTAGTTAGACCTTGTTTAATCTGCTGCACCGTCTTACCGCCCACGGCAATATTTGTATCCAATTGCTCTCTGATTGAAACTAAGAATAGTTCTTTTGGTATGCCCGTAACGTCGACAGAAACTTCAGTTAACTTCTCGATTAGTTGTTGTTTAACCTCAGGTGATAACTGCCCTGATTCAAATGCGATAAATGGCATAATTTTATTCCTTTAAATTAATTATAAACTCAAGCTATAAGTACGTAGCTAGACCTAGATAACAGTCTGTTAAGGTGTAACGAAACGCTTTGTCCTAGGTGAGCGGAAGAAACCAGGAAGTAGATAAATCACTTTTGAACGCGTCTTTATATGCGAACTACTTTACATGCTGCCGAACAAAGCTGTTCAATTCAGTTATTGTTTTGATGACATAAAGATCTTTGCTATCCGATTTTTCTCTTAACTGAGACATAAAGTCATCATTCCAGTATTTTGGGCATAGCTTGAGCACCTTATAACTTTCTAAGGTTCCTTTCAGTACTGAACTACCTTCAGGCCAACCCTCTGGCTTTATAAATAACCCTTTCAGAAAGCGTTTCGTCACGAACCAATAGCTGACCGCATACGGGAGATCTATATACACTAGCGTATCCGCGGCTTCTAAACGTTTCTTGAATTCGCTGATAGGTCCAAAGCCATCAATAAGCCAACTCTCGGAACGCAATATACTTTCATGCTTTTTATTAAAGACTTCTGGATCTACCAGCTCACCATTTTGCTTATAAACAATTGAGTCTAGTTGATAAAGTTGTATACCTGTAGCTAAAGCGAGTGCCTTGCTTACAGTTGACTTTCCGCTGCCTGGTTTACCAAAAACGGCTACCCTTTTCATGAGAACTCTTCCAATAGATTTTTCCCATAAGGCAGATACAAAAAACCCACCGTTACGGGTGGGTTCGATAAATAAAAAGCACATCAAAAAAACCCACCACTCCTATGGAATGATGATAATTCGGTTTTTAAGTTGCTTTAGCTTCTTTTTCATACAAACACTCTCATATAAGGAGAGTGGATTGTCAATCATCTTTGTACGAAAACCAGGTGATTTAGATTGAGCAACGCCAAGTTCAGCCGCCGAGACACGAGGTCGGCTGGAGCTTTTTGTTATGTTTTAAATTTAATACGACATCGAGAAAATTCACAATGTCAGAACTAAGCAACTCATGAAAAGCTTGACGACTAAACCCATCTGGATCTTCTACCACAACGCCTAGCTCACCCTTTATGACTTCTGGGAATGGCGTAATAAACGAATAATGCCCTGCATTTGGTACAGTACAATATGTTAATAACTCTTGATTTTTATAGTTCTTGGCAATGACTTCAGCTTGGTAAGGCTCCGTCAATTCAACATCCTTTTCGGCTCTCAGAAGAAGTGCTGGAATATCAACATCTTTAAGCGAATCCTCTGAATTAAACAAAATACCAACTGGCGCCATCAAAACAATAGCTTTAATTCGTTTATCATGTGAATTCTCTATCTTGACTTTCTCTGTTTTATTTTCTTTCACCAAACCACAAAAAGGCTCATTTATTTGAGAGTTGGAAAGGCATAATTCTATAATATGAGTAGTGTCTGCGACGCCACCTGCAACAGCTAATGCCGTATACCCTCCTGCTGAATGTCCGACAACCGCAATTTTGTCGGTATCAATACTCTCTGACACTTTACGGCTAGACAATACAGCATCAATTGAGGCACTAATATGCCTCGGCCTATTTTTCCAATTGCTAACGGTACCTTCACCTTCATTGTCTTTGAAATTATTTTTTGGATGTAGTGGCATACCAACAACAAAGCCTTTTTTTACGAGTGCAAACGCAATACTTCTATACCCCAAATTTGTCCCACCTGATCCATGAGAAATAATCACCAGAGGAAATTTTCCATCAGTTACTTTGCCGCCAATGGATAACTCCATCTCAAAAGGTCCAAATTTGACTTTTTTCGATGGAGTATCTGAGGGATAGACCAACGCAACAGGAAATTGCTCGCCAGTAGAATTAAACTCAACATAAATTTTCTTGTAACCTACGTAAGGGCCATCTTGAGCCACCATTTTCTCTGACGAATCGGAACATGCAGAGATGGCTAAAATCACAAGAACAATGGTAAATAACTTAGCAAGTTTCATCTTGTCTCCCTAAAAAACATAACGC
>Ga0193961_1001027_pt1 | contig 10247 bp, 7 predicted proteins | sample FB_4_MG_FD_140371 | JGI IMG/M metagenome (GOLD analysis project Ga0193961, IMG submission 140371) | Microbial mat bacterial communities from the Broadkill River, Lewes, Delaware, United States - FB_4_MG | ecosystem: Environmental > Aquatic > Freshwater > River > Microbial mats | place: USA...
CATGGCCGTGTGCGTTAACGTAGCCGGGCATCAGCAACTGTTCGGATAGATCCACTTCTTCATCAAATGGCTGATCAGGGGCGTCCATTGAATGAATGGCCAGTATCTGACCGTCTCGAATATAAACCCGTTGGTGTTCAAGCACTTCCGGAGGCGAGGTTTGCATGGTGATCAGCCAGCGGGTGTTCAGACGAGTGGTTCGGGACATTGAGTGTCTCCAGGATGCAGAGGAACCAAAAAGGGCGGCAGTATATCAAGCTCTGCGGTGCGGCGGCGAGCTTGTGGCCCGAGTATCTTGCTTAGGCATCCCTGTAATCTGTGCTACCATTCGCGGCTTTGATTTGACTGGGCACAGGGTGCTTATCACGGCTTTATGTACCAGAGCCGAACGGGTAATGGGTTGAATATGGGTGAAATAGCCAAAGAAGTCCTTCCGATTAACATCGAAGACGAATTGCAACAATCCTATCTTGATTACGCCATGAGCGTAATCGTAGGACGGGCCTTGCCCGATGTACGAGATGGCCTCAAGCCAGTTCATCGACGTGTGTTGCATGCCATGAACGTGCTTGGCAACGACTGGAACAAGCCCTACAAAAAGTCCGCCCGTGTGGTGGGTGACGTCATCGGTAAGTATCACCCTCACGGTGATTCTGCGGTGTACGACACCATTGTCCGCCTGGCTCAGGATTTCTCCATGCGTTACATGCTGGTGGATGGTCAGGGGAACTTTGGTTCCATTGATGGCGACTCCGCTGCTGCCATGCGTTATACCGAAATTCGTATGAATAAAATCAGCCACGATATGCTGGCTGACATTGACAAGGAAACGGTCAATTGGGTGCCTAACTACGATGGCACCGAACAAATTCCAGAAGTTATGCCAACCCGTGTGCCGAACCTGCTGGTGAACGGTTCGGCCGGTATTGCGGTGGGGATGGCAACCAATATACCGCCGCACAATCTGACTGAAGTGATGAACGGCTGTCTGGCTCTGATTGATAATCCCGAGCTGGATGTGGATGCGCTGATGGAATTCATCCCAGGTCCTGACTTCCCGACCGGTGCATTTATTAATGGCCGAGACGGCATTGTGGAAGCGTATCGGACTGGCCGGGGTCGTATTTATTTACGGGCTCGTCATCATTTTGAAGAAGATGACAAAAACGGCAAGGTCAGCATTATTTTCACCGAAATTCCTTACATGGTGAACAAGGCGCGGTTGATTGAGAAAATCGCCGAGCTGGTCAAGGACAAAAAGATTGAAGGCATCACTGAATTGCGCGATGAGTCCGATAAGGACGGCATGCGCATTGTCGTAGAGTTGCGCCGCAACGAAATGCCAGAAGTCGTGTTGAATAATCTGTTTGCGCAGACTCAATTGCAGGGTGTGTTTGGTATCAATACCGTCGCTTTGGTCGACGGCCAGCCGCGCACGCTGAATCTCAAAGAGCTGCTTGAAGCGTTTGTTAAGCACCGTCGTGAAGTCGTCACGCGTCGCACCATCTTCGAATTACGCAAAGCGCGCGAGCGTGGTCATATTCTGGAAGGTTTGGCATTGGCACTGGCCAATATCGACCCGGTGATTGAATTGATCAAGGCGTCTCCCAATGCGGCGGATGCGCGTGAAAAACTGATGGCCGCCGCCTGGATGCCGGGCGATGTGCTGGATATGCTGAAGCAAGCGGGTGAGCACGCGTGTCGCCCGGATGACTTGCCGGAGCAATACGGTTTCCGGGATGGGCAGTACTACCTTTCTCCGGTTCAGGCGCAGGCGATTCTGGATTTGCGTTTGCAGAAATTGACCGGGCTTGAGCACGACAAACTGATCGAAGAATATCAGCAGAAACTGGCCGAAATAGCCGAGTATCTGGATATTTTGGGCAGCCCAGAGCGATTGATGCAGTTGATTCGTGAAGAACTGGAAGCGATTCGAGCCGAATATGGTGACGAGCGTCGCAGCGAAATTCTGGCCGTTAAACGTGATTTGAGCATGGCGGATCTGATTCCAGAAGAAGATCTGGTGCTGACGTTGTCTCATGGCGGTTACGCCAAAACCCAGTCGGTGGATGTGTACCAGGCTCAGAAACGCGGTGGTAAAGGCAAGTCGGCGACGTCCGTGAAAGATGAGGACTTTGTTGAGCATCTGCTGGTCGCCAACAGTCACGATACCGTGCTGTGTTTCACCGATGCGGGCAAGGTGTTCTGGCTGACGGTGTACGATATTCCTCAAGCGGGCCGTAACGCAAAAGGTCGCCCGATTGTGAATGTTTTGAACTTGTCGGATGACGAACGTGTGACGGCTATTTTGCCCGTCGATGAATACAGCGCTGACCGATATGTCTTTATGGCGACGGCGCGTGGCACGGTGAAGAAAACCTCTCTGGATCAGTTTTCTCGTCCGCGCAGCAGTGGCTTGATTGCGTGTGAACTGGATGATGGTGATCATCTGGTGGGCGTGGCCATTACCGACGGTCAGCAAGATATCATGCTGGTGACGGACGCTGGCAAGGCTGTGCGTTTCTACGAAGGTCAGGATGCGGAAGGCAAGGGCGGCGTTCGTCCAATGGGCCGAACCGCACGTGGTGTTCGTGGTGTGACGCTGGGTGAAGGCCAGCGAGTGATGTCGCTGATCATTCCTCAGGAAGGCGGTCAGTTGCTGACGGCTTCCGAGCGTGGCTTCGGCAAGCGCACCGACGTGTCGGAATTCCCGACCAAGGGACGAGGCACCCAGGGTGTGATCGCACTGGTTACCAATGACCGTAATGGCCGCCTGATTGGCGCAGTGCAGGTGTTTGACGGCGATGAAGTGATGTTGATCAGTGATCAGGGTACGTTGGTTCGTACGCGTGCTGATGAGGTGTCCAGTCTTGGTCGAAATACCCAGGGCGTCACGCTGATCAAGGTAGCGGATAAAGAAAAGCTGGTTGGTCTTGAAAGCATTTGTGAGCCATCGTCCGATGTGGACGATGATGAAGCGGGAGCGACAGTTCCTGACGCTGCAGATGCCTGATTGGCCTTCTGACTAACTATTGACAGTAATGAGTAATCGAATGTACCGAGCGTATAATTTCTGCGCAGGGCCTGCCGCTCTGCCGACGGAGGTGTTGGAAAAGGCCAGCGCCGAAATGGCTGACTGGCAGGGCAAAGGCCTTTCCATTATGGAAATGAGCCACCGCAGCAAGGAAGTTGTGGCGGTTGCAGAACAAGCAGAAGCGGACTTGCGTGAGTTGATGTCAATTCCTGACAACTATCGCGTTCTGTTCATGCAAGGTGGTGCCAGCCTGCAGTTCTCGGCATTGCCTCTGAATCTTGCGAATGGCTCTGGTCGTGTGGATCAGATTGTGACCGGCCAATGGTCTAAAAAGGCGTTGGCAGAAGGCAAACGCTTTGCGGATGTTCATGTCGCTGCCACAACCGCTGCCGAAAACTTCTCCCGTGCGCCCTCTCAAGCTGAGTTGAATCTTTCGGCTGATGCGGATTATGTGCATTACTGTCCGAATGAAACCATTGGCGGCGTTGCATTCGATTACATTCCTGAAACCGGTAATGTACCGCTGGTGGCGGATTTGTCGTCGGCTATTTTGTCGGAACCTCTGGATGTCAGCCGCTTTGGTGTGATCTACGCCGGAGCGCAGAAAAACATCGGCCCGGCCGGGCTGTGTGTGGTGATTATTCGGGATGATCTGATTGGCAAGGTGCGCGACAGTGCACCGACCATGCTGGACTACAAGGTCATGGCGGATAACGCTTCCATGTACAACACGCCGCCAACGTATAGCTGGTATTTGGCTGGTCTGGTCTTTCAATGGCTGAAAGCGCAGGGCGGCGTGGCAGCCATGGCGGAGGTGAATCAGCGCAAGGCCAAACGCTTGTACGATTTTATCGACGGCAATGCGTTTTATGCCAATCCGGTTGCGATCAATAATCGTTCGATCATGAACGTTCCTTTTACGCTGGCGGACAGTGCGCTGGACAAGACGTTTCTGGCGGAAAGTGAAGCCGCAGGTCTGTTGAATCTGGCGGGTCATCGAAGTGTTGGTGGTATGCGTGCCAGTATTTATAACGCTGTGCCGGAAGAAGGTGTCATCGCATTGACAGAATTTATGGCGGATTTTGCACGTCGCTATGGTTAATGCGATGAGTGATGACGTTTGAAATACTAACGAATGGCTGGCTCCCCGGAGTCAGCGATGATTGCTGCAGGAACGGATATGAGTGAAGCTCAAGAGCTGGAACAGCTAAGACAATCTATTGACGCAATTGACCAGCAGATTCACGAGCTAATCAATCAGCGTGCTCAGTGTGCCCAGAGCGTGGCTGAAGTGAAGCAGAAATATGCAGCTCCTGGTGAATCTGTTGTGTTCTATCGTCCAGAGCGAGAAGCTCAGGTGCTGCGCAAGGTCATGGCGCGAAATCAGGGGCCGCTCAGCGACGAAAGTGTTGCGCGCCTGTTCCGCGAAATCATGTCTCAATGTCTGGCGTTGGAAGAGCCGGTCAAGGTTGCCTATCTTGGCCCTGAAGGCACATTCACTCAGCAAGCGGCAATCAAGCACTTTGGCCATGCTGTCGTGTGTCAAAGCCAGATGTCCATCGCAGATGTGTTCCGTGACGTGGAAAGTGGTTGCGTTCAGTACGGTGTGGTGCCGGTTGAAAATTCCACAGAAGGTGTGGTGACGCACACGCTGGATGGCTTTTTCGAGTCGAATCTTCATATTTGTGGCGAAGTCACGCTGCGGATTCATCATCACTTTATGGCGCGCGGCGACGCACCGATTACGCGTATTTTTTCTCATGCGCAGTCACTGGGGCAGTGTCGTCTGTGGCTGGATCAGCATTATCCGGGGGTTGAGCGTGTTGCGGTCAGTTCCAATGCGGAAGCGGCTCGCCTGGCCAGTGAAACGCCGGGAACGGCAGCCATCGCGGGCGAGGTGGCGGCTGAGTTGTATCAACTGGAAATACGTCATGCCAAGATTGAAGATCGGCCAGATAACACGACGCGTTTCCTGATTGTTGGGCAGCAAGAGACATTGCCCAGTGGCGACGATAAAACATCCGTGATGGTATCGAGTCGAAATCAGCCAGGAGCCTTATATCTGTTGCTGGAGCCGTTTCGGCAGTCTGGCATCAGTCTGACGCGCATTGAAACGCGTCCTTCCCGGTCAGGTACCTGGAATTACGTCTTCTTTATTGATTTTGAAGGGCATCGGGACGACGCAGACATTGCCCCGTTGCTGGAGCAGTTGCAGGGGTTGGCCGCAGATTTCAAGTGGCTGGGTTCCTATCCTCAGGCGGCGTTGTAACGCACATCGGGTGGTGCGGGGCGGTATTGGGTTGTTACACCATCGGCCGCTTTGTATCAGGACATCATTGTTTTCAGGGTAATCAGAATGTTTGAATCTATTGCAGTGGAAGGCGTCAAGGGATTGCAGCCCTATCGTCCGGGAAAACCGATTGATGCCGTGGCTCGTGAGCTGGGGCTGAACGAAGCCGATATTGTCAAACTGGCGTCAAATGAGAATCCATTAGGGCCGGGTGATGCTGTGCGTCAGGCACTGGTGGGATGTGTCGACGAGCTGTCCCGTTATCCAGATGGCGGCGGTTATGCTTTGAAAGAAACGCTGGCGCGACACTTGTCGGTAGATGCCGATCAGGTCACGCTGGGTAATGGCACCAGTGACATTCTGGATTTTATTATCCGGGTGCTGGTAGATAAGGGCGATGAAGTCGTTGTATCCCAGCATGCCTTTGCCATTTACGGTCTGCTGACCACCATTGCAGGCGGCAAGGTGGTTGAGGTGCCTGCGCGTGATTTCGGTCATGATCTGGATGCCATGGCGGCAGCGATCACAGACAAAACCCGCATTGTGTTTGTTACCAATCCCAATAATCCAACCGGAACCTGGAATACTCGCACAGAGCTGGAAGCGTTCTTGGCTCGTGTGCCTGAGTCCGTGGTGGTGTTGCTGGATGAAGCCTATTTTGAGTACGTCGAAGAGGCGGAGTACCCGGATGGCATTGAGTTGCTGTCTCGTTTCCCGAATCTGGTGGTGACGCGTACTTTCTCCAAGGTGTATGGCTTGGCTGCTTTGCGTATTGGTTACGGTGTTTCCAGCCTGGAGTTGGCCGATTTGATGAATCGTGTACGTCCGCCATTCAACACCAATGCGTTGGCTCAGGCGGCGGCGATTGCTGCACTGAATGACAAGCAGTATCTGGCTGATAGCGTTGCCATGAACAAGCAAGGCATGGCTCAGCTGGAAGCGGGATTCCGTCAGCAGAATCTGGACTTTATTCCATCGGTTGGCAACTTCATTGCTTTTAAGGTGCCAGCAGAAGCTGATGCTATGCAGGTGTATCAGGACTTGTTGCAGCAAGGTGTGATTGTACGCCCGGTGGCCAATTATGCCATGCCAGAATATCTGCGTGTTTCGATTGGTACTGGTAGCGAAAATGCAGCGTTTTTGACAGCGCTGGAACAGGTGTTGGCTTGACTGCTGCTGCACCTTTGATGCTGGGACGTGTTGCCATTATTGGTTTGGGCCTGATTGGTTGTTCCTGGGTGAAAGGGCTGAGGCAAGCGGGTGCTCTGGATTCCGTGGTGGGGTACGACCGCAATCTGGATTCCATGCAGTTGGCCCGATCTGAAGGTTTGATCGATGACTATGCCGATACCCCTGCTCTGGCGGTGGAAAATGCCGATTTTGTTATTATTTCGGTGCCCATTTTGGCCATTCGTGGTGTGCTGGAGGCGATAAAGCCTGCACTGCCAGCTCATGCTGTCGTAACGGATGTCGGCTCGGTGAAGGGTTCGGTAGACCGGGATGTGGCGGCCACACTGGGCGAGGAGTTTCCCCGGTTTGTGTTGGGTCATCCCATTGCCGGTTCTGAAAAAAGTGGGGTAGCTGCTGCGGACGTGACCTTGTATCAGGATCACAAGGTAATTTTGACGCCAAGGCCCTTTACGGATGCCGATGCACTGGAGCGTGTGGCTCGTGCATGGGAATGCGTAGGCGCTGTGATTGAGTGCATGGACGTTGAGCACCATGACGAAGTGCTCGCGGCAACCAGTCATCTGCCTCATTTGTTGGCGTATTCTCTGGTCGATACCTTGGCCTATAGCCATGAAAACAAAGAAATTTTCAATTACGCTGCTGGTGGCTTTCGCGATTTTACCCGCATTGCTGCCAGTAGCCCGGTGATGTGGCGAGATATTTTCTCAGCCAATAAAGATCAGTTGCTGGCGACTCTGGATTTGTTCTCCAGAGATCTGGGGTATCTCCGTGCTGCGATCGCGGAAGGCGATACCACTCAGGTGGTCGGTGTACTCACCCGAGCCAAGGCGGCTCGGGATCATTTTTCCAAAATTCTATCTCGACGGGCATTTGTTGAAGTTATGAAAACCAGCTCCCTGACGTATGTGGCCAAACCTGGCTCGTGTCTGAACGGTACGATTCGTGTGCCGGGCGACAAATCCATTTCTCATCGCTCTATTATGTTGGGTTCGCTTGCAAATGGTGTGACCCAGGTGAGCGGCTTTCTGGAGGGTGAGGACAGTTTGGCCACCCTGCAGGCATTTCGTGATATGGGCGTGGTGATCGAAGGGCCGCATCGTGGTCGAGTAACGATTCATGGCGTTGGCCTTCATGGCTTGCAAGCGCCGCCGAATGCCTTGTATCTGGGTAATTCTGGCACCTCGATTCGCCTGTTGTCCGGTTTGTTGGCGGGTCAGCGATTCGATGTGGAAATGACCGGAGATGAATCCCTGAGCAAGCGCCCGATGGGGCGTGTGGCTGATCCATTGAAGTTGATGGGTGCTGAAGTGGAAACTGCAGAAGGCGGTCGTCCACCTCTGAAAATCAAGGGTGCTGCCAGTTTGGCGGGCATTCATTATGATCTTCCCATGGCCAGTGCTCAGGTGAAAAGCTGTGTATTGCTGGCCGGTTTGTACGCTGAAGGGGAAACTTCAGTGACAGAACCTGCGCCAACGCGTGACCACACCGAGCGCATGCTGAAAGGCTTCGGTTATGACGTTACGGTCGAAGGCAATCGGGTTTCCCTGCGTTCTGGCGGTGAACTGACGGCCACTGAGATTGATGTGCCATCGGATATTTCATCGGCTGCGTTCTTTATGGTAGCGGCCAGTATTGCTCCGGGTTCTGATGTGACGCTGGAACATGTTGGTATTAATCCGACCCGTGTGGGTGTGATCAATATTCTGCGGGAAATGGGCGGCAGTATTGAGCTGTTGAATGAGCGCGAAGTGGGTGGTGAACCCGTTGCTGATATTCGTGTGCGCAGCGCCCGGTTAAAAGGCATTCACATTCCTGAAGATCAGGTGCCGCTGGCGATTGATGAGTTTCCCGCGTTATTTGTGGCCGCTGCTTGTGCAGAAGGCGAGACCGTTCTGACGGGTGCGGAAGAGCTGCGTGTTAAGGAAAGTGACCGCATTCAGGCCATGGTTGATGGGTTGGTGATTCTGGGTGTGGATGCTCGTGGAACACAAGACGGTGCTGTTATTCAGGGCTTTGGTGTTGGTGGTGCGTTTGGTGGTGGTGAGGTTGAAAGTCATGATGATCATCGTATTGCCATGAGTTTCGCGATGGCGTCACTGAGAGCATCCGAAGTCATTCGCATTAATGAATGCGCCAATGTAGCGACGTCTTTCCCAGGGTTTGTTGAATTGGCCTCTACTGCAGGCGTCCAATTGACGACGGAGGGCGGTGATTTGGCGTTTGAGGCAACTTCAGAATGACAAGTGTAAGCAAGGTTATCACGGTTGATGGCCCATCCGGCGCAGGCAAGGGCACTGTTTGTGCTCGCCTTGCCGAACAGTTGGGCTGGCATTTGCTGGACAGTGGAGCGCTCTACCGAATCACGGGTCTGGCGGCCTCTCGCAAGGGCATTGTTCTGGATGATGAAGTCGCTGTTGCAGCCGTAGCGGGTCAGCTGGATGTTGTATTTCAGCCAACATCCGTTGGTGTGAAGGTGATTCTTGAAGGCGAAGACGTCACCGATATCATTCGCACTGAAAAGGTCGGCAGTCTGGCATCGCAAGTGGCGGCATTGCCTGAGGTGCGAGCTGCTTGTTGCAGCGTCAGAGAGACTTTGCGCAGGCTGATGGCTTGATCGCTGACGGTCGTGACATGGGTACTGTGGTTTTTCCGGCTGCTCATGTGAAGGTGTTTTTAACGGCCAGTGCGGAGGAGCGCGGTCAGCGTCGATATCAGCAGTTGCTTGACAAGGGTTTTGATGCTAGTTTACCCGCCCTTATCGAAGACATCCAAGCTCGCGACGAGCGTGACAGCAATCGAGCTGTCGCCCCACTAAAACCTGCAGATGACGCTACTGTGATCGACAGTACCGATCTGACGATTGAAGAAGTCTGTGAGCAGGTTGCCGGACTGGTTCGTAAAGCAGGAATGATCTGAGATGAATCCGGCGTACTTGTCAGCCCCTGCCATAAGGGAACAGAAGTACGTTCGATTTTTTATTTGACTAACCCCGAATGTCTGGCCATTTGGATCGTACGCTGACTTATTACTCTTCAAGTCACGTACAAACACAACAGGTGTTATTTCATGACCGAGAGCTTTGCCGAATTATTTGAAGAATCCCTTAAAGAACTGGATATGCAGCCCGGTTCTATTGTTACTGGTACGGTTGTCGACATCGACAGCGACTGGGTAACAGTTAACTCCGGATTGAAATCTGAAGCGGTTATCCCACGCAGCCAGTTCCTGAATGAAAAAGGTGAACTGGAAGTTGCGATTGGTGATGAAACCCAGGTTTCTCTGGAAGCGGTTGAAGATGGCTTTGGTGAAACCAAACTGTCTCGTGAAAAAGCCAAGCGTGCTGAAAGCTGGAAAGAGCTGGAAAAAGCCTTCGAAGCTGAAGAAATGGTTACCGGTATTATCAATGGCAAAGTCAAGGGTGGCTTCACTGTTGATCTGAAGAATATCCGTGCGTTCTTGCCTGGCTCCCTGGTTGATGTGCGTCCAGTACGTGACACGGCTCACCTGGAAGGCAAAGAGCTGGAATTCAAGGTTATCAAGCTGGATGCCAAGCGTAACAACGTTGTTGTTTCACGCCGTGCCGTTCTGGAAGCTGCTAACTCTCAGGAACGTGAAGAGTTGCTGGCTAACCTGCAGGAAGGCCAGTCTGTCAAGGGTATCGTCAAGAACCTGACCGACTACGGTGCTTTCGTAGATCTGGGCGGTGTTGACGGCCTTCTGCACATCACTGAC
>Ga0193961_1001028_pt1 | contig 10233 bp, 9 predicted proteins | sample FB_4_MG_FD_140371 | JGI IMG/M metagenome (GOLD analysis project Ga0193961, IMG submission 140371) | Microbial mat bacterial communities from the Broadkill River, Lewes, Delaware, United States - FB_4_MG | ecosystem: Environmental > Aquatic > Freshwater > River > Microbial mats | place: USA...
ATAGAACTTGCGAGCCCACTTGATTCCATCCCAGTTGATGGTGGCTTCACCGTTGTTTTTAATCGTGACAGTAGCTGATTTCGCGTCAACTGTGGTGACCACCGCAGGCGTTAATTCACCATAGCTTGGTACACGGCGTAGTGTTTTTTCGATTTCTTCAGCGCCCATTGGCGTCGCGTTAGGCTTCCAAAGTACTTTTTCCGCACCACGGTAACCATGTCGTTCATCGTAAGCTAGCAGGTTATTGATGGCGGCATCGTTCGCGGCTTTTTGCAGTTTTGAATTCACTGTGGTGTAGACATTCATGCCTGAGGTGTACGCCTCTTCACCGTAGCGTTCCACCATCCAAGCGCGGGCAAGTTCTGCTACATAAGGAGCATTTAACGCAATTTCAGCACCGTGATAGCGAGAAATTAGTGTCTCTGAACGGGCTTGGTCATACTCTTCTTGAGTGATGTATTTCTCATCCAGCATGCGCGCCAATACCACATTACGGCGATGAGTCGCACGTTCAAGTGAATAGATTGGATTCATGGTGGATGGTGCTTTAGGCATACCAGCCAATGTGGCTAACTCGCTGAGGGTTAGCTGGTTAAGATCTTTACCGAAATAGACGCGAGCAGCAGCGCCGAAACCGTAAGAGCGGTGACCAAGGAAGATCTTGTTCACGTACAGTTCCATGATTTCTGGCTTGCTTAAAAGTTGTTCAATATGGATGGCTATGAAGATTTCTTTAATCTTACGCATGATCTTCTTCTCGTTAGATAAGAAGAAGTTACGCGCAAGCTGCTGTGTAATGGTGCTCGCCCCTTGCTTGGCTGAGCCTGACATAGCAACCACGATCGCTGCACGAGTAATACCAATTGGGTCAATACCGTAGTGCTCGTAGAAACGGCTATCTTCGGTTGCAATTAGTGCTTCAATTAGATGTTGTGGAATTTCATCATATTTCACCGGAATACGGCGTTTTTCACCAAATTGCGAAATCAGTTTGCCGTCTTGGCTATAGACTTGCATTGGTGTTTGCAGTTTCACGTCCCGTAAAGTTGCTACGTCTGGTAATTCTGGTTTGACATAGAGATAGAAACCAAAAATTGTTCCCACTCCAAGAATCATGCAAACCAATGTGAAAATGAGCAATCGCTTTATGAACTTCACCGGATATTCCCTGATTGATTGAGGTCTTCGAGGCACAATGCCTTGTAACCTTAGCTAACAATTTAGCTTGCGTTAATGTTGTGCATTTTCCGGCAACAGTGCTGTTTACGCAAATGGAACCGATGCCTGGAGCACAGCGATATGAGTTTATCATTTATCACTGGGATTGATATTGGTCACTACAGCATTAAAGCCGTTGTCATCAAGCCAGTGAAAGGCACTCTGATACTCTCGGATTTCCGAGAGTTGGTTATAGAAGAGCGCATTTTCGCCGATAACCACCTGTTAAATTATCAGCAAATTGTAAATAAACTAAAAGAACTAAGGAAGGCTTTGCCTCTACTTAGTCGAAAAGTCGCATTATCGGTACCTGATAGTTCTGTGATTTCTAAAGTTCTACAGATAGATAGAGACTTATCTGCACAAGAGAAAGAGTATGCCATTATTGAAGCTTTTTCTCATCAATCTCCCTTTGATATTGAAGAACTCTCTGTTGATTATTGTTCTCTCCCCATCATTAAATCATCTGCCTTAACTGAACCCATTCAAATTTATGCCACTAAGAAAGAGGTGGTGAATAACCGTATTGATGTTTGCCGTAAGGCTGGATTTAAGCCGATATTGTTGGATGTTCATGCTCATGGTCTAGTTCGTTTGTGGCAGGCGGTTGCTGAGGCTCAAAATCGTGGTCATTGGTTGTTGCTTGAGGTAGGGCATACGCGATCCTCATTGGTGATGGATTTCGCAGAGCAAGCCCCATGGTGTAAAGAGTTGGCGGTCGGACTCGACATTATTAGTCATACCATGGGTGAAGAGAGCGCAATGCGTCATGACGCAACGATGCATTTTATCAACACCTTAATTGAGCGGATTCAACGTCAATTGCAACTTATCGGTACGGCGGAGAAGCAACAACTGCAAGGGATTTGGTTAACGGGAGGCGGTGCGAATACGCCGATGTTGGCGGAAGAGTTAGCCGCAAGGCTCAATGTTGATTGTGAGCTATTTAATCCTCTGTCGTTATTTGCCCACAGTAAGCGAGTCAATCAACAGCGATTATCGTCTGGTTACAGTTATGCCTGCGCCACTGGGTTAGCGCTGCAAGGCTTAGATTGGATGGAGCAAGGTCATGCTTCATAGAATTAATTTACTGCCATGGCGTGAGCAGCAGCGTACCGCTCACAAGCAACGCTTTATCTGCTTAACCTTCGCTTGTTTGATACTGAGCTTGCTGGTTCAGTCGGGAGTGGGTTTTTATATTGAGCTGCAGCAACGGATACAGCAGCAACGTTTGGATTTATTACAAACTCATGTAGCGAAGCTTGATTTTACAATGCAAAAGCTGGAAAAAGTGGCGCAAGATCATCAAGCATTATTCGTTCGTTTAAAAGTGGTTGAAGAGCTACAAGCACAGAGAAATAAAACCACGGAACTGATGAACCTATTACCAAGATTGATCCCTGAAGGTGTCTATATCGACAAACTTAAGATGAGTGGCCAACAGGTTGAAATGTCGGGTATTAGTGATACGACATCACGTCTAGCCACCATGCTTGAACGTTTAGAGAATTCCGTGCAGTTGCAAGATGTGACTATGCATTCCATTGTTCATGATAAAACGCGTTTTGCGAAAAAATTTCAAACATTCAGCGTCTCTTTTAACTTCCTGTTGGTGAAGGAAAGCAGCAAAGGTGATGGTAATGGCTAAGTATACCGAACTCGATGTTGAAGATATTGCCTATTGGCCCTTACCTGCTCAGCTTGTGGTATTGACCGTATTTGTCACTGTATTGCAAGTGGTGGGCTATCACTGGTACCTCGATGGTAAGCTGATTGCACTCTCTCAATTACAACAACAAGAACAGAGCTTAAAACAAACGGTGCAACTCAAAACCAATAAAGTAGCGGCACTACCTGTCTTGCGCTCTCAATTTACAGAGCTTTCACAGCGTTATGACTACCTGTCTCAACAATTACCCGTACAAAAAGAGCTGGCAACCATGTTGGCCTCGGTTAATGAACAAGGCTTGAAAAATAATCTCTCATTCACCCGTATCTATTGGGGGGCAAAAGAGAAGCAGCAGTTTCTTTATCGGCTACCGCTCAATATTGAACTTACTGGTCGGTATAACGATATAGGTCAGTTCTCCCAAGCGATAGCTGCATTACCGCGGGTGATTAATTTTACCGATGTCGAATGGCAACGAGTCAGTTTGGAAAGCAGTACATTACATTTTCGTGTGCGCGCTTATACCTACCAATTTAAGCCGGAGGTACAAGATGGTGGCTAGAGGGAAGGTCTTATGGCTGGCGGTCATATTGTTAAGTGGATGCCGAGCGAATCAGCAATCGATTGAGGATTTCATTGTACAAACTCAACAACAAGCACAGTCAGAATTGACGGCATTAGCACCGGTGTTGGTTTTTAAAGTGACGGAATATCAAGCTCGCTCACAAAGGTCACCATTTACGTTACCTAAAGCCGCCGTCGCTATGAGCCAACCTCAGCAACGTACCGATTGTTGGCAGCCTAAAATCAGAGATAAAAGCGGGCAGCTAGAGCAGTTTTCTTTGGATAAGTTGAGTTTAAAGGGAGTGATGAGCCGCGGTGGTCATCATTCCGCGCTGGTTCAAACGCCTAGTGGTCAAATTGTCAAAGTTACCGCCGGTCAATATGTTGGCTTGAATAATGGCAAAGTGGGCAAAGTGACTGCGTCTTATATTCAAGTTAACGAAACACTACCTGACGGACTGGGTTGTTGGATCCGTCGTAATGTCAAATTAGCACTTAAATAGAGCTAAATTACTGGGATAACGAAATGATAAATAGATTGAAACTCCCTGTTCAATGGCTAATTCGAGTCGGAGTGATTATCGGCTGCATGCTTTTTTCAGTTACTGTTTTAGCGCAAAAGACCGCCAATGAATTAACAAGTGTCGATTTTCGCCTTGATGGTAAGCACAACGGCATGATCATCATTGAATTAAGGGATGACCAGATAGTTGTCGACTTAAAAAAGACAGCGCAAGGGCTGAGTATCGAATTGCTCAACACGGCGATTGCAGAAGATATGTTGAAGTTATTTGATGTACGAGATTTTGCTACCAATGTACAAACGTTAGAGCTCTTTCGCCAAGTGGATAGGGTGCAAGTGTTGGCGAAAATCGAAGGCAAGTTTGATTATCAATACAGTCTTAATCGCGATGTTTTACAAGTGACGGTTAGCAAGATTGAACCGAATTCGCCGTCAAGTGAAGCACTGCTTGCACACCCATCAGCTAAGAAAATAGCCATCAACTTTCAAGATATTCCGGTGCGAAATGTCTTACAGCTTATTGCCGACTATAACGACTTCAACCTTGTGGTTTCGGACTCGGTGTCTGGTAATCTTACTCTACGTTTAGATGGCGTACCTTGGCCTCAAGTGCTTGATATTATTTTGCAAGTGAAAGGGTTAGATAAGCGAGTGGAAGGTAACGTGGTGTTGGTGGCGCCAAAAGCTGAACTGGACCAAAGAGAGCAGCAGCGTTTAGAAAATGCTCGCTTGGAAGATGAGCTCGGTGAACTCAAATCAGAAATTATTAAAGTCAATTTCGCCAATGCCAGTGAGATTGCCGATATGATCGGTGGGGGCGGTGCGGTTAGCATGTTATCTGGACGCGGCTCAATCACTGTCGATGATCGAACCAACTCACTGCTGATCCGTGACTTAAAAAATAATATCAATGTGGTGCGTGGCATTGTTGATTCGCTTGATATTCCAGTTAAACAAGTACAGATAGAAGCTCGAATTGTGACCGTCAATGAAGGTAACTTGGATGAGCTTGGTGTGCGTTGGAGCTTAAATTCAAGCGGGGGTAAAGTTGGAGGTTCGTTAGAGGGCAACTTCTATGAGCGAGGTTTGTATCAGGGGCTTGATTCTGATGAAGAGGGGCAAGGTTCGATCTCTCCAGATGATATTGGTGACTTTCTTAATGTAAACTTAGCCGCAACAGCGGGAAGTGCGTCGACCATCGCCTTTCAAGTGGCCAAGCTAGGTTCCAATACTTTACTCGATTTGGAGCTATCGGCGCTTCAACGAGAATCGAAAGCTGAGGTCATTTCCAGCCCAAGATTGATCACGACTAACAAAAAACCGGCCTATATTGAGCAAGGGACCGAAATTCCTTATTTAGAATCATCATCCAGTGGCGCGACGTCGGTCGCATTTAAGAAAGCGGTGTTAAGTCTTAAAGTGACCCCGCAAATTACCCCAGATAATCGCTTGGTTTTAGACCTGAGTGTGACTCAAGACCGACCGGGTGAAGTGGTGAAAATAGGTACAGGTGAGGCGGTGTCAATAAACACGCAACGCATTGGTACTCAAGTGCTGGTGGATAATGGCGAGACCGTTGTGCTGGGTGGGATTTTCCAACATAGTGTGACGGATACGATAGACAAAGTACCACTGCTTGGAGACATCCCTTTACTCGGTGCTTTGTTCCGTAGAAGCTACCAACAAATGGGTAAAAGTGAGCTGTTAATCTTCGTTACGCCAAAAGTAGTTGTGCAGTAATTAGAAAATAAATTTGCATTAGGTCGACCTTATCTAGATAATTTCGGGTCTTATCACGAAACATCTGTGAGGAATAGGTGTCACAAGCATCTTCTAAGTCAGCCTAGTGCTGTCCCTTCTTGTGGCGATGTCATTGAATTAACGTTGTAAATTACTGCTAAAACATGGCTGAGAAACGCAATATTTTCCTTGTTGGCCCAATGGGAGCCGGCAAAAGTACAATTGGTAGACATCTAGCTCAACAGCTTCATATGGAGTTTGTTGACTCAGACACTGTCATCGAAGAACGCACAGGCGCGGATATCGCTTGGGTTTTTGATGTTGAAGGTGAAGAAGGTTTTCGAGTTCGCGAAGAAAAAGTGATTAACGACCTAACCGAAGAACAAGGTATCGTTCTTGCTACGGGTGGTGGTTCAATCATGAGCAAAGAAAACCGAAATCGTCTATCTGCTCGCGGTATCGTTGTATACCTAGAGACGACAATTGAAAAACAACTTGCACGTACAAACCGTGACAAGAAACGTCCACTGCTGCAAACAGATAAACCGCGTGATGTGCTCGAGGCTTTGGCCGAAGATCGCAACCCGCTGTACGTAGAAATTGCGGATTATACTGTACGTACTGACGATCAAAGTGCAAAAGTGGTAGCCAACCAGATCGTAAAAATGCTAGAAGAGAGATAAGAATTATTTATCTTGAATTGGAGCATAACCATGGAACGGATTACGGTCAGCTTAGGCGAGCGTAGCTATCCAATATCAATTGGTGCCGGATTATTTAATGATCCGGCCCACCTTTCCTTCTTAACGGCAAAGCAAAAGGTTGTAGTGATCAGTAATGTCACTGTTGCTCCGTTATACGCTGAAAGAATCCTATCAATATTGGCACATCAAGGCTGCCAAGCATCGTTACTTGAATTGCCTGATGGCGAGCAATACAAAACCCTAGACACATTTAATACCGTCATGAGTTATCTACTTGAGCATAACTTTAGCCGTGATGTGGTGATCATCGCACTCGGTGGTGGTGTTATTGGCGATTTAGTTGGTTTTGCGGCATCGTGTTATCAACGCGGCGTTGATTTTATTCAAATTCCAACCACTTTGTTATCACAAGTTGATTCATCTGTTGGTGGAAAAACGGCGGTAAACCATCCGCTGGGTAAGAATATGATCGGCGCGTTCTATCAGCCCAAATCGGTCATTATTGATACTAACTGTCTCGCAACGCTACCAGCACGAGAGTTTGCTGCGGGTATGGCTGAGGTGATCAAGTACGGCATTATTTATGACGCAGAATTTTTCACGTGGTTAGAGCAAAACTTAGAAGCGTTGTATGCACTCGATGAAAAAGCTCTGGCATACGCGATCGCTCGGTGTTGTGAAATCAAAGCGGAAGTGGTTGCTCAAGATGAGAAAGAGTCTGGCATCCGCGCGCTACTCAATTTAGGGCATACTTTCGGTCATGCGATTGAAGCTGAACTCGGCTATGGTCATTGGTTACATGGCGAGGCGGTATCATCAGGAACCGTGATGGCGGCAAAAACAGCGCAGTTGCGTGGTGATATTACATTAGCCCAACTTGAGCGTATTATTGCGTTATTAAAGCGCGCTAAATTACCGGTGCATACGCCAGAAAGCATGTCTTTTGCAGATTTTATGCGTCATATGATGCGTGATAAAAAAGTGCTCGCGGGTGAGCTACGTTTGGTATTGCCCACTGATATTGGCAACGCCGAGGTGGTTAAAGGTGTGCCGGAAAGTACCATTCAACAAGCGATCGATTATGCTCGCGGACTTTAATTAGATAACGTCTCAGTCTCCTTAGGTTGGTTATATGAGTTTGACACATCAATCCAGAGTTCTGGAGTTGGATACACAAATTGAGTTATTGGAGCGTCTGCAACTTCTAACTCACTTTACTTCCAACTTCATCACTGTTTCAGGTGCGCCTGGGGCAGGTAAAACTTGGTTAGCGCAGCGCTATTTAGAAGCGTGGGCGGATGATAAAAACCAAGCGCTATTGATGTGTCATCCCAATCAATCTGATGAGCAGCGTCGCACCACTATTTTGACTCAAGTGTTGTCAGAGCCTTTGTTTAACCCAGCAGATAGCATGGTGGAGAGCTTCGCTCGCAATATGGAGCATGAGTCGTGCAATATTGTGATTGTGGTTGATGACGCTCACCTGCTCAGCGAAGCGCTAGTTTCTGAGTTATGGTTGCTGATGATGCGAGCTCAGCAACAAACTCGCTGGACGATTAATATCGTATTATTTGGTCGAGTGGCTAGCCTAGACTCGTTGTTTAAACGCTTAAGTCACGGACAAGATATCAAACCAATAGAGCTGGAAATTGAGTCGCTTACCTCACAAGAAGCGGATCGATTCTTTGAACAATTGGTGATGCGTTTTGTCGAAGATGATATGGAAAGAAGGGTACGCAACGCGTATCGTACTGTTGCACGTCGTCCGGGAGAGATCATGGCTTTAGGGGATCAGAAAGTGGAAAAGAAGATTGTTATCCGTTCGATTATCGGTTCGCCACTCAATATTGCGTTGGTGATATTAGTAATACTGGCACTGATTGGCGGTGGGTATTGGTGGATGATGAGTCAGCCAACACCCGATGAAACGGCGAAACAAATCACCGAGCAGGTTGAGCAAACTGTGATTCCAACACTTGAAGAGCCTGAGACATCTATCAGCGACGCTACTGAGAGTGGCGTTGCTACCGATACGGAAGTAGTTCTGGATAATGCTGAAGATGATTCTAGCGCACTACCACCGGAAGTGACCAATGCGACAGCGAGTGTCGGTGTGATTGAAGATAACTCTCAACGTGTGGTGATTACTTCTGAAGTGGTCGATGCATTGTTGGAGAACGAAGCAGAACAAGTGGATACCACTGAAATAGAGAAAATCGTGGAAGACTCGCGCGAGGTAACTCCTACGGAATCAAGTGTCAAAGTCTTCACACCAATCACCTTCAAGTTTGCCAAAGATCAATTGAATAACTACTCACCACGTAGTTATACCCTGCAATTAGCCGCGGTTCGCAGCCGTATAGAGGTGCAGAATTTCCTTAACCGCTATGAGTTGGATGACAAAGTATATGTTTATCCAACCACGCGGGATGGTATTGAGTGGTTCATTATTGCCTATGATAATTACCCAACGATTCAAGTTGCACGCGATGCGGTAGCTCAATTACCTAAGCCTTTGCAAAAGCTCGAACCTTGGGCTAAATCATTGAATCAAGTACAGCGCGAAATCGCTCGCAGCAATTAATATGATCAAGGTGGAGCGAAACCAGAGACTTTCTGTACGCTCAGCCCAATTGACCAAGCCAATTGCTTTGGGTATCTCACTAAATATGTTACATTCCGCAGCCTTAATTTGTGGTTGATAGATAGAGCAGTCGATGAAAAAGCAGCGTGCATTCCTTAAATGGGCTGGTGGTAAATACGGACTAGTTGAAGATATTCAGCGTCATCTGCCTGAAGCGCGCAAGTTGGTAGAACCGTTTGTCGGTGCTGGCTCGGTTTTTCTCAATACTGACTATGAACAATACCTACTGGCAGACATTAACCCAGATCTGATCAATCTCTACAATCTGCTTAAAGAGAGCCCAGAAGACTACATCGTTGAAGCAAAACGTTGGTTTGTCCCTGAATTCAATCGCAAAGAAGTCTATCTTGATGTTCGAGCTCAGTTTAACCAAACTGATGACGTGATGTACCGCTCGCTTGCGTTTCTCTATATGAACCGATTTGGTTTTAATGGCTTATGTCGTTATAACAAAAAAGGTGGCTTTAACGTGCCATTTGGTTCATACAAAAAGCCTTATTTCCCTGAGAAAGAGTTGGAGTTCTTTGCTGAAAAAGCCAAGAGAGCCACTTTTGTTTGTGAAGGTTACCAAGATACTTTTAAGCGCGCTCGTAAAGGATGTGTCGTGTACTGTGATCCACCGTATGCACCACTTTCTACTACGGCAAACTTTACCTCTTATGCAGGTAATGGCTTCTCGCTTGATGACCAAGCAGATTTGGCCAATATTGCTGAAACCACAGCCAATCAACGTGGTATTCCCGTGTTGATTTCTAACCACGATACCACCTTGACCCGCCGCCTTTACCATGGTGCAGAGTTGAATGTAGTGAAAGTTAAACGCACCATCAGCCGCAATGGCGCTGGACGTAACAAAGTGGATGAGCTGCTCGCATTGTTCAACTCAAGTAGAGACGCTACCTAAACTCGTTGGAGTGGCAGCTAAAGCGAGCAACGAGAAAAGCCTCTGAGCATAGATAACGGATAGCTATGTGATAAGGTTTTTGAGTGACCTGTATCGACACCTCAAGCACACATTTCTTAACCTACCACTATCATATACCTGACTGCTTAGGTAGAATTGCGCCAAATTTAAGCAATGAAGCCAATTTAATTTTTGAGGTCAGGTATGAAAGATTTCCTTATTGCTCCTTCGATTCTGTCTGCAGATTTTGCTCGTCTTGGTGAAGAC
>Ga0193961_1001031_pt1 | contig 10223 bp, 6 predicted proteins | sample FB_4_MG_FD_140371 | JGI IMG/M metagenome (GOLD analysis project Ga0193961, IMG submission 140371) | Microbial mat bacterial communities from the Broadkill River, Lewes, Delaware, United States - FB_4_MG | ecosystem: Environmental > Aquatic > Freshwater > River > Microbial mats | place: USA...
AAAACTAAGCAATTCAAAAACGAAGTATAATCATATATGTGTAATATGGTTTTAATGTATTTTAGTATTTCTAAAAATTAAAACGAAAACTATTACACTTTATGAAGAAAAACACATTACTAACTCTATTAATATTATTTGTATTAATAGGATGTAAGAAATCTGACGAAAATCTAGATTCAAAAAAGAAACAGCAACCTCATAAGTTTGCCATATCTGATTGCTTTGTACAAAAAGGACCATTTACTCAAGGTTCCGAAATAATAATACAAGAATTAGATGCTAAATTTCAACCTATAGGAAAGACTTATAGTACAGAAACAAAAGACGATTTTGGTTCTTTTGCTACTGACATAAAAGTAAATTCAAAATACGTAGAAATTATTGCTAAAGGATATTATTTTAACGAAATAACTGGTAAAATTGATGGTCCAATAAGTCTTAGAACAATAAGTAATCTTGAAGAAAAGAATCTTAACATTAATATTCTAACAACTTTAGCTAAGAACAGAATTATACAACTTATAAATTCAGGGAAAAAAACTTATAAAGAAGCTAAAAAACAAGCTCAAGCAGAAATACTTAAGATATTTAATATACCACAAGAGTTTATAGATAAAATAAGTAATTTCGAAAATATGGATATAAGTAAAAAGGGAAATAATAATGCTATCCTACTTGCTATTTCATGTATTCTACAAAACAATAACACAGCTGGTGAATTATCTGAATTTATATCAAAGATAAAAGATAATATACAAGACACTGGTAAACTTACAGATAAAACATTAATAAACGCTATAGACTACAACAGCCAAACTTTACATCTTAAAGAAGTATTAAACAATTTAAAATTAAGATATCATAAATTGAATCTTGATGTAGAAATACCATATTTCGAAAATTTTATTGATTCAGATGGTGATGGTATTATAAATCAGTATGATTGTACATGTACCTTCCCTAAAGGAGATATATTAACAGCAAAACCAACATTTAAATGGACTCGTTTAAATAAAAAAGATATCAAATACATAATTCAAATCTCTGAAGATAAGGAGTTCAAAAACATAATTGAAGAAAATAAAGAAACAGAGAAAAACGAATATACAAGTTCAAAGATATTTAAGTATAATAAACAATACTATTGGAGAATTGCAGCAATTGAGAATGGAATTAAAAAAGAATGGGATACTTCTAGTTTTAAAATCACATTTGGCGAAATAAATATAATTAGTCCTACCTCTGAAATTTCAAATACTAAACCACTATTTTCATGGTCTCACTACGTAGATCAATATTTAAAAGATGCTTTTCACTATCACCTACAAATAGCAAAAGATGAAAATTTTAAAGATATAGTATTAGATGAAAATAATCTAAGAGAGAATACATATCAAATTAAAAACGCTTTAGATTTAAATAGAAACTATTATTGGAGAATTTCTATAGTAGAAAAGAATAATGTAGCTGGAGAATGGAATAAAGCCTCTTTTAAAATTAATATAGGTGAAATAACATCTCTTAATCCAAGTGGAAACATTTGGGATAGTAGACCTACATTCACATGGTTTACAAACAAAAATATTAATGGAAGCTATACATTTCAACTATCTTCTGATAAAGATTTTAAAAATATATTAGAAGAAAAAGAAGGTTTAAAAAAGGCAGTGTATCAATCTGATAAAGCATTAGAACCATATAAAGATTACTATTGGAGAGTAGCAATAGTTGATGAAAATGGTATCAAAGGAACTTGGAAAGAAACATCTATTAATCTGTCTATAGACGATATTTCATACATTTTCTGTCAACAAGGAGAAAATAGAGAAATTAAATTAGAATGGGCTGCAGGTAGTTTCTACATTAAAAACTTCCAAATTCAAATTGCTAGCGATAGAAACTTTAGGAATATAATTATAGATAGAGATGATGTAAAAACAGAAAATTACACAATAAAAGGAGATCTAGAATATAACAGAAACTACTATGTAAGAATTAGAACAAAAGACGTTAATGGTGCATGTTTCAATTGGACTAAAGAAAGTTTTAAATTAGAAATACCTCATATGGAATTGTATAATCCATTAACTATTACAAAATCTAACAAACCAATCTTTAAATGGAAAGATTTTAAATGTATTGATGGAGAATATTACCATTTCAAAATTTATGATGAAAATCATACTCTAGTAGAAGAAGATAAAACACTTCAAGAACCTTCATATACACTTAATACTATCTTAGAAAACGGAAAAACTTATACTTGGGAGATTGCTTTTATACAAAAAAATGGCACTCACTCTGAATGGATAACAGAATCTTTTGAATATGATAGCAATATCATATGCTATATCCCTTTTAACGAAAGTCAAGAAGATTATATTACAAATTGCAATAAAGGTATAAAAGAAGGGAACTATATAGCTGGTAAAAACAATACTACATATAGCAAAACAGCTTATTTCTTTGATGGTTACGACTCTATTTTATATAATAAGGGAGCCTATAAACTTGAAAATAAGTTTTCAATATCTTTATGGTACGAATATTCTAATGAAGATAAATCGTCAAATAAGCAATATCTAATATGTAAAGATTTAGAATCTTATTCTATTTCAATAGAAAAAGCAGAAGGTAAATCTATTGTATCATTTAATAATGGATCTAAAAGCATTCTAAAATCTGGAATATTAACAAACGAATGGCATCATGTTTGTGTTAAAAGTGATGGTGCTAATATATATCTATATATAGATGGTAGTATTGTAAAAGAAACAAACTTCACTGAATCATTTAAAGAAACTACAGATACACCTTTTACTGTTGGTGCAGGAAGTCACAAATCTGAAACCAAAGGATATTACACTGGAAAACTAGATAATATTAGAATATATAATCGAACTCTAAACGAAGCTGAGATTATAGATATTTACAACAGTAATAAATAAATCCATATAAGGTTGTCATTCTTGACAACCTTTTTTAATTTCATAATATGATTAAAGATATTAAGCAAATTATAGAGAATTTATTACATTTCTATAATTTTGAAAATAAAACTCTCCTTTCTGTAGGAGCTGGAGGTGGTCAATTTATTGCATATGCTAAAATAGCAAAACATGTAATAGCTGTAGATAACGATAAAAAAGCCCTTCAAATTCTTTCTAAAAAGATTAAAGAACAAAATTTAGAAAATAAGTTCACACTAATACATTCCGATTTTATGGATATAAATATAAAATCAGATGTAGTATTTTTTGAATTTTGTCTACATGAGATGACTAACCATCAGAAAATGATTGATCATGCAAAAAGTCTATCCAATGATATTATAATAAGCGATCATAATATCGAATCTGAATGGGCATATATTGGAAATGAAATAGAAAAAGCAACCCTTAGCTGGAATATTATTTCAAAAAATCCTATACTTAAAAGGGAACAATATACAATTACTCAAATTTTTAAAGACTATACAGAACTATTCAATAGAGTAAAAGAACAAGGAGATATTTCAATAAATAGAATTGAAAAATATAGGGATAAAAGAGAAATAGAAATTCCAATGAAATACGAGTTTGCACAATTATAATTCATAAATATAATATCTATAAAAAACTCAAAAAGATTAGTCTTTAAAATATAAATAAGGGTCTAGTACATATACTAAACCCTTATTAAAATCAGAGTATATCCTATTTCTCTTTAATTTCGACAATAAAAGGAGTACTAGCTCCAACAATTCCAGCTCCATTTATTACATTAGACCAAATTTGCACTGGTTCTGTAAAAGGAGAATCATCTGTTTCAAGATATTGAGAAAATGATTTTAGGAATAAAAAATAATCTTTACTTATTGTTTCCAATTTTATATAAACTTTATCAGATGAAAAGTTTAAATCATAAGAAGCACAATTTATAGAAATAGATTTTTCCTTACCACTAAACATTTCGTCATTAAAAACTCCTACTTTAATCTCTTCATCCTCTCTTATATTACCTATCCCTGAATATGAACTTCTAAAAATTTGATCTTTAGATTTATATTCCACAGCCAAATAACCACCACTTACAAATTCTGACTTTTTGTATAAAGTTAATTTATAATAATTGTTTTCTTTAGGATCTATAAAAGATATTTTAATCTCGGTTCTATCAGAATAATCATCACTAGAACCAGCACTCATAGCAACATTTTGAATTGCAACCTCTTCTGGTATTTCTACACTAGCACTAGCTGAATCTACACCTTTAGACGAAGCCTCTATAGTAAATTTCTGCCCTTGTTTAGGTTTCTCTGTTGAAACAAATGCATTAGATTTCTCTGAGTATAATAAAGGAATTAAATTTCCCTTAGCATCTTTAAGAGTAATCGTTGTATTAGAATCATTAATGTCATTCTTTGGCTTTGATTTAATTACCGAATACGATTTTGACACATGAATTTTAATAATAGAATCAGTCGAGAAATTAGATGAAAGCACCAATAATGTTTTAGCCTCATCCCCAGTAAATTTTATTTCTTTATCCTTACAACTACAAATTGAAAGACAAATAATTAATAATAAGAATATATTTTTCATAATTTAAAAAGTAAAAATGTAAGACACTGATGGAATAATAGTAAATAAACTTGTTTGTTTCAACACTTTATGATCTCCTTTATTTGAGAAATGAAGATAAAAAGGATTCGATCTATTATAAACATTATAAACACTTATATTCCAAGTTCTTGTTCCATACTTCTTCTTTTTATGGAAATTCACACTAAAATCCAATCTATGATATGCTGGTGCACGATAATTATTCCTTCCCTCTGGAATAGGAATCTTCATATTCGATTTATCGGTATATGTATAAGAATCATTTACTATAAATTTATCAAGATAAAGATCCATATTTCTTGTAGACATTGTTAAAGAATTTCCAGTACCATAAACCCAAGTCATTCCAAAGTCTATCTTCTTTGAAGGCTTATGAGTTATTACAATACTAACATCATGTCGTCTATCGTATTTAGCAGCAAATGTCTTTCCGTAGTTAATTGTTGGGAAATCTCTATCCGTTTTAGATAAAGTATAACCTATCCAACCTGTTGTCTTTCCAATAGTTTTATTAAACTGCAACTCTATTCCATAAGCTTTACCTTTACCCATTTCAACAAGATCTTCCCACTTTGAATTATAAGAAAAGAAAGTTGTTCCATCCTTATATTCTATAAGATTATCCATTTCTTTATAAAAACCTTCAACAGTAAAATCGTAACCATTACCTAAATTATAAGCAGCACCCAAAGCATACTGAGTCGACTTCATAGGCTTAATACGTTTTGTTACTGGAAGCCATAAATCTGTTGGCATACTAATAGTTGAATTAGATAAAAGATGAATATACTGTTGCATTTTAGAATACGCCAACTTAAGCGATAAATCTTCATTAACAAGATATCTAACAGCTAAACGAGGTTCAAACGATTGGTAAGTATTTTTCTGAACATTAAACAAAGAATAATGTAGACCTACATTTGCTTTCAAAGATTCTGATATTTTATAATCATCTTCAATATAAGCAGCTCCTTCATGTGCATAAATATTTTTATTACCATAATTATAAGTAACATCCTCATTTCCTGCCCCTTTAGGTTTTAGATTATCTGTTTTAGAAACACTAATAATATTTTCTCCAGGAATAAAAGAATGATATATATAAGATGCTCCTATTTTAATTGAATGGTTTGGATTAGGAAGATAATCCAAATCGAATTTATAAGCAAAATCATAAATTCCAGAAGTATACTTAAATTTAGTTCTCTCCTTATAATCCTCATCAACACTAGAAGAAGTTGAATATTTTAGATATCTCTCTTCAGAAGAATCAAAATCTAATCCAAAATCATATTTACTATAAGTAACAGTTGTATTAGAAAATAATTTAGGCGAGAAAATATAATTCCATCTAAGAGCTAAAGTTTTATTACCCCAATCAAAATTGTTATTTGATTTATCTTTCTTAATCTCCTTTCTAGAACTATCATCAATAATTTCCTTATCATTACTCTCTCCTCCTCCTTTATCAGAACCTAAATATGCAGAAAGAAACAAACGACTCTTATCTGAAAATTTATGATTTATTTTGGCATTCAAATCATAGAAATAATAACCAAACTTATCTGACTTTTGAAAAGGCTTTATTAAAAGATCGATATATGTTCTTCTAGCAGAAATATTAAAAGATGTTCTATCTTTTATAATAGGTCCTTCAAAATTTATCTTTGAAGATATAATTCCTACAGAGACACTCCCATGATATTCTTTCATATTACCTTCTTTCATTCTTATATCAATTACAGAAGACAATCTACCTCCAAAACGTGCAGGAAATCCTCCTTTATAAACATCAACATAATGAACAGCATCTGGATTAAATACAGAAAAGAATCCAAATAAATGGTTGGCATTATAAACAGGAACACCATCTAACATTAAAAGATTTTGGTCTGGTCCTCCACCTCTAACATAAATACCACTTGAACCTTCCGAACCTGATTGTATACCTGGAAGCAATTGAATAGTTTTAATAACGTCACTCTCTCCCATAAAAGCTGGCAACGATTTAATCTTCTCAACATTAATATTTGTCAGACTCATTTGAGAACTTTCAACCTTTTTGCTTACAGAATTTGCTGAAACAACAACTTCTTCTAATTCAACAACACCCCCTAATTCAATATTTATTTTCAAATCTTTTGAAAGATCTATTTCCTTAATAACAGTATTATATCCTACAAAAGAGAATGATATAATATGTTTTCCTTTAGGTAATGTTAAAGAATAGAAACCGTAAACATTTGTAGAAATACCTGCTTTGGTAGTTTCATCGTATACTGTTGCTCCAATAAGTGCCTCACCAGAACTTGCTTCTTTAACAATACCGCTAATTGTATATTTCTCCTGAGCTTGCAACCCAAAAGACAATAATAATAACGCAATTGCAATAAATTTTTTCATCTATAAATAGTTTAATAATTATCCTGAGCAAAAGTATATTCTATTTTTTATAGAAAAAACTTATAAATTATATGATTTTGTTAATATCACGTTAAAAAAAAATCATACAGATATATTCTGATTCTTAGATATTTATAATATTATAGTATATTTTACTAGTATTTTTTTCACTATTTCTATTGTATTACTAAAAACTTCACTTATATTTGCACTGTCTTCAAAAGGAGATAAACACTGGTCTGGTAGTTCAGTTGGTTAGAATACATGCCTGTCACGCATGGGGTCGCGAGTTCGAGTCTCGTCCAGACCGCCAACAAAAAAGAGATTGTCTTAAATGACAATCTCTTTTTTTGTATAAATACTCTTTTAAAGAGTATATCTTGTAGCCTTTGGAGACCAATTTTTCAGAAAACGTATTACTTTCTTTTCATCATATCCTCTACCCTTTTCAAGTAATCCACTATCTTGAATATGGATAACTTTTCCCTTTTTATTCAAAATAACAAAAACAGGATACCCAAATCGTCCAGGATTTCCAAGTTTCTTCATAAGCTCTTTATTTTCTCTTGCACTAACAAGAACTTCAATATAATTGTTCTTTAATACCTTATGAACACGCTTATTTTCCTTAGTATAATTATGAAACATTATACACCAAGGGCACCAATTTCCTCCTATTTTCACAAATACATTCTTATTCTCACCTTTTGCTTTCTTAATAGCAACATTCAATTCTTTTTGAGCATCAGCTTTTTCATTATAAACTTTTTTCTGTGCTACAGAACTTAAAGTACACAAGAATACTAATACAACAAATAGAGATAATCTTTTAGTAATCATTTTTCCCATTTTATAAATTTAATCAGTTAATATTTAGAATCTAAAAATAATAAAATATCCAATTCCTAAATCATTATATTTGCATAAACATATCAATTTTAAGATATATGATAGAATTAAAAGATATAAGTTCAGATATCGATTTAGAAAAATTCAATATCGATCTACTACAAAAAAGTTTCCCAAAAGAAGAATATAGAGACTTAAACGTATTAAAGCAATACATACAAAATAAAAGTATATTCTACCCTAAAACTATATTACTAGATAAGAAACCTATAGGAATATTTCATTACTGGCAATTAGAAGAATATTTCTATATAGAACATTTTGCCATATCTTCAGAACACAGAAATAAAGGTCTAGGAGAAGCCTGTTTATCCCATATACAACAAACAATATTAAATAATAAAACAATAGTACTAGAAGTAGAAATTCCTAATTCAAAGATTGCTATTAGGCGTATAAACTTCTATAAAAGACTAGGGTTTCATTTAATGGATTTCGAATATTATCAACCTCCATATAAGAAAGATTATAATCAAATAGAAATGAAACTAATGATAAATAAACAAATTGATAAGATTCATATTCTCAATAAAATAAGAAATCTAATGTATTTAAACATCTACAATACACATTAATTGTTTTTTCATTATATTTATTTGAAATAATAAAAAAATTTTTACTTTTGTATCCGTTGGTGTAGCTAGTGCAAACTAGCAACTTAATAGGGAATCTCGTGAAAATCGAGGACTGTACCCGCAGCTGTAAGCTCCAATAACTTTATGGAAATCAAAAACCACTGTTATAAAATAACGGGAAGGTAAGCATAAAGGGAGTAAGTCAGAAGACCTGCCACAAAATATATTATTCAAGCTTTCGGGAGTTAAAGCAAGTATAATGAAATACTATTATATAATATTTCTTTTTACTTAATTCCCTGTGGCTGTATTTTTAATATAATAATACACAATAGATAAGTAAAATGAAGAATTACATTAAACATTTAATTTTGGCTTTTTTAGGTTTAGCCTTAGCAGTATCTTCTTGTAAAAAAGACGACACAATTCCAAAACCTCTTATAGAAAACTCTAAAACAGCGTTTGAAATTTATACTGACGAAAGCGTAAGTATAGAACCTAAAGTTACTTCAGAAGGAGAATCTACTTATAAATGGGTAGAAGATGAAAAAGAAATATCAAAAGAACCTATTTTGGTATACACTTCAAAAGAAGTAAAAGAACACACAATAAGTCTAACAGTAATCAATGACGGTGGAGAATCTAAAATTGACTATACTGTAAATGTAAAGGCAATACCTCTTCCTACTGTTGAAATTCCAAATAAAGATGGCAAGGTAAACGCTAAAATACATAGCGAAACAACCATTACTCCTACTATTAAAAGTATAAGAAATGTAACTTACAAATGGGTTTTAAACGAAGAAACTCTTTCAACAGAAAAAATTCTAAAATACACTTTCAAAAAAGAAGGAACTTTCAATCTTAAACTTATAGCAACAAACGCTAGTGGTTCTACAGAAAAGGTAATTAAAGTTGAAACTTCAAACTACTTTGCTAATGGAGTTTTTGTTCTAAACGAAGGTAATATGACTAGCGAAAGTGGATTCGTTAATTTTATATATCCAAACGGAAGTAGAATCGATTATGCATACAAGAATGCTAATTCAGGAACTCAATTAGGTAACGTAATACAAGATATGTGGTTAGCAAATGGTAAAGCATACTTTGTTGCTCAAAATGGACCTGAACAAATAACAGTTGCAAATGCTCAAACATTAGTAAAAGAGAAATCTTATACTAAAGATGGTAAACTAAGTTGGCCTACACATATTGTTGTTGCGAGCAATTCTAGAGCATATGTTAGAGACAATTCTGGACTTCATGCTGTAGATATTAGCGGAGAAATCACTCCTCACAAAGAAGTAATTTGCAAAGCAAATAAACAAATAATGGACTGTATCAAAGGTAAAGTATATGTTGGAGGAGAAAATATTATCAACATTATTAACCCAGAAACAGATAAAGTAATAAAAACAATAGAGCTAGATGCTAAAATAACTTCTGGAATAAAAGAAGGAAAAGATCAATGTATATGGGTATCTACAAACAATAACAGTCTTTATAAGATTAATACAACTACAGATGCAATAATAAAAAAATATTCAATTCCTACAGAATTCTCAATGAAAGCTGGTTTCATTCCTTCTAATGGATTATGTGCTAGTAAACAAGAAGATATTGTATATTGGAAATCATCATCTTGGGGTAAAGCATACCTATATAAATTTGATGCTTCTACTGAAAAAGCAGAACTGTTTATTGATTTTAAGAAGGAATATACCGATTC
>Ga0193961_1001032_pt1 | contig 10211 bp, 9 predicted proteins | sample FB_4_MG_FD_140371 | JGI IMG/M metagenome (GOLD analysis project Ga0193961, IMG submission 140371) | Microbial mat bacterial communities from the Broadkill River, Lewes, Delaware, United States - FB_4_MG | ecosystem: Environmental > Aquatic > Freshwater > River > Microbial mats | place: USA...
AAAAGTACCTTTTATCTTAAAATAAACTAAAAGTCTAATATTTTACTTATAGTGAAAGCTCTCAATGGGTTATATATTACTGTGAATAACAGTATATTTAAATTTTATCGGATTTACCTAATCCAATAACTATTGCAGATATAAAAATAATAAGAGATACAGAATAAATGTATACATAATTTTCATTTGAAAGTTTTTCAACAAATTGATTTTTAACCTGTAATATAATTTTTATCTCATCTACATTTTGAAAAATATTTTCCATAGAATGAATATGCAACTTGTTTTCTGTAGTATTTGGTATTTCTGAGAGATAAGTTTTTTTAAAAGTATACTGCTTATCTAAGTATCTACTCCACTCTTTTTTATCATCAGAACTTAACAAATAGTTACCTTTTTTGTCGATCAACGATATATCAAAATTGGAAAAACTTTTGATAAACTTTTCAAGTTCACTCATATCAATATTCACTATTAAAATTCCATAAAAAACACCCTTATAATAAATACTTTTAGAAACTCTAAATGTTGGTTTGTAAGGTTTTTCCATTTTCTATATTGAGATCAAATTTAGAATACCAAAAAAGTTTATTGCTATTTAATATTGTTTCTTTAAAATAATATCTATCTGATTTATTTTGGAGGTCTTTATCCTGGGTTACATATACTATATCTTGTTTTATATTCCGATTTACTCTAATAATCTCTTGACCATTTTGGTCTAAATATCTAAGTTGAAAAAAGTTTTTATTATTATTAATACTATTTAAAAACAATGATATGATATTTTTCTTACTCTTACGATGGATAAGATAATCAATAAATATATCATTTTTTTCTAATGCAGATAAAGAGTATTCACCATTTTCGATAAGATTTTCACTGTTTAATACAATTTTATGATAATGATCAATTGCACTTTTATTGATAACTTTAACAACTTCATTGTATTTATATTCATAGTTGATATAGGTTGTAACTGATGCTATTAGTATACCAAAAATTAAAAATAAAGAGATGTTTTTTAGAAAAATTTTTATTAATTTAGTATCTTTTATATCCATCATATCAATCCTTATATTTTTGTGATTATAGCTACCTTGATTTAAGAAAAATTTAAACTATCCGAAAAAGTGCTTATAATGTAACAAAATATAAAAATCAACCCTAAATAGCTTCCTTAACTTCTGTTTTGATACGGAGCATAGTCATATAAGGAAGTTTTCCTGGTAATCGTATAGGATTTACATTTCCACTATGAACCGACTCCAACTCTTTTTCACTTTCTGTAATAATCTTTTTAAATCGTATATAATATTTCCCATCCTCTTTTTTAACAATAGAACCATATTCATTGTCACACTCTTCTATTGTAGAGTCTAATGGTGCAAATATTTCAATATCTATCTTATCATTTGGATACACTTTATACTTACACAAAAAATACTCCTCATTTTCCAAAACAAATCCCGTCACTTCATAACTTCCTGCACTCAAAGCATAATCATAGTTTTGTGTATCATTTTTATCAAATGGTTTATGAATAAGATAGGCATCTGTAAATCCACGATTTTTAGTTGTATTGAGTTCATCTTGATATTTTTGAGCTTCGAACATATCATTTTTACTATCTCTAAGTGCCATGCTATAGGCATATGCTGTAACTGCTGCATAATAAGGTGACTTTGTACGCCCCTCAATTTTGATACTATCAACAGCACCACTTTTTACTATCTCATCTACATGAGAAGCCAAATTCATATCTTTTGCATTAAAAATATATGTCCCGACACCCTCTTCCTCTTCGAGTCTGAAAAGTGTCCCATGATCATCATTTCCAGCATACAAAGTATATTCAAATCTACAGTCATTTGCACAAGAGCCTCTGTTTGGGACTCTTCCCATTTGAACAGCACTTACCAAACATCTTCCACTATACGCAAAACACATCGAGCCATGTACAAATATCTCTATCTCCAAATCAGGTAACTCTTTTTTGATCATCTGTACATCTTTTAGACTTATCTCACGAGCGGCAATAATTCTACGCACACCCATATCATAATAAACTTTTGCATCTAAATAATTCATCACATTTGCTTGTGTTGAGAGGTGGATAGGGATACCAGGAGCTAACTCATGACATAAAGCAACAACTCCAGGAGTAGCTACTATAAGTGCATCTGGCTCTAAAGTTGCAATGTTGGCAATATGTTTTTTCAAAAGTTCTATTTGAGAATTAAAAGGAAATCCATTGATAGTTACATATACCTTTTTTCCTAAAGAGTGAGCATAATCTATTCCTTCTTTAAAAGTTTCCATAGTAAACTCTTTACCACTTCGTATTCGTAAACTAAAGTGACTTACCCCACCATAGACAGCATCAGCACCATAAGCAAATGCTATTTTTAATTTTTCTAAATTACCAGCTGGGGATAATAGTTCAATTTTTTTCATTTTTACTCCAAATTAGTTCAATATATTCGCATTTTGCCTTTATTGAGCTTAAAAAGGATTGACAAATTATGTGTAATTTTTATCTCATAGCTCCCTGTGGCAAAGTAATTTTAAATTCTGCACCTTTATAATTTTGTCCATCATAGGTATACTCAATATTAGAAGCTTTAATTTTACCAGCCATTCCATCAACAATCATATTATAAGTCATATGTAAGCCAATACCTGTCCCTTGTGATTTGTGTTTGGTTGTAAAATATGGCTCAAATATTCGAGGTAATACATCAGGAGCTATCCCCCCCGCATTATCACGAAATACAATCACCACACTATCACTCTCTTTTATAACAGAGATAAAAAGAAATCTTTTATCTTCCTCTTTATTTAATAGTGCATCTTTTGCATTATTAAAAATATTGATAAAACACTGAGATAATTCATTTGCATATCCATTTAGAAATATATCTTTGTTAACATCTTTGATAACTTTCATATGATATGTTTTTACAGAGCTATGTACCAATTGCAAAAATATATCGATATTTTCCTCTAAATTAAAATTGACTTTTTGAGTATCACCTTTTATAAAGTCTTTAAAGTCATCTATTGTTTTTGAAAGATACTGTGCATTTTCATCTATTGCGATACAATTTTTCTCAAACTGTTCATCACTTAAGACTGCATATTGTTTTTGCATCAACATACCTGAGGCACTTGTCGATATTATTGAGAGTGGTTGTCTCCATTGATGCGCAATATTTCCTATCATCTCTCCCATCGAAGCGAGTTTTGACTGTTCATAAATAAGTTTATCTTTTTGCACTTGATCGGTGATATTTTGTAAAGTAACGACTATCTCTTTATTGGTATTTAATTCTGCACCACTTATAATAAAAGAGTACACAGAACCCTCAAAATCAATACTAACACTATGGATCATATCTTGTTTTTTAACCAGATAATTATACCAAAAATCATTTTCTATTTTTGTATCTGCACAAAAAGGATTTTTATCAAAATCTATAAAATAGTCTTCTATTGCAATTTTATTGTCCGAAAACTCTTCATTAGTGTGTAAATTAAAAAAATCATAAAATTGTTTATTTGCATTTTTAATTTTTCCATTTTCTAGAACAAAAATAATACTAGGATTTACATCTAATATTTTTTTGATATATGCTTTTTCATTGATAAGTTCTTCTGTTCTTAATGTCACTTTTTCATCAAGTGTTTGATTTGATTTATTGAGTGTTTGTGTGAATTTATATACAATAAAAAGTAAAATAGCAAATACAAAAAATGTGATTAAAGTAAGTAAATAAAATGTTTTATTTGCCATCGCCAAATCTTCATTCATAGAATATGTTGTAGAAAGTATAGCTCTTATCTCTCCAACTTTTTCATGAAAACCATTTGTAGGACCATATAATGAAATTAATCCAGGAGGAGCAATAGCTGGATCTGAGTGGCATTTCATACATCTTTTGGTTGTTCGTTTTGTTGGAAGTACATAATAAAGAGTCGTTTCGGTCTCTGTAGAGATGATTTTTGTATATTCTGTGATCTCATTTTTGTTAAATTTTTGCAGTAGAAGAGATTCTTCTTTTGTAGATTGATTTAAAGGATTTCTGGCATTATCACTTGCAAATCGAATCAAAACAGGTTTTTCTCCAAGTTCTACTTTGAGTTCATTATATAAGTTATTTACACTTCTTGCTGTAAAGGTGGAGGATAATAGAGCAGGATGAAAATAGTTGTTATCTATCGCACCTTCTTTTTGAAGTCGATACACTTCCTCTTTTTGTACTAATCCTACATAATTTCGTAAGGCTTTATATTGCAAAAGTAATTCATTTATCTTACTTTTTGCATTATTTACAGCATTATCTTGAGTTTGTTCATAATAAAGTGCGGTTAAAATAGCAAATAATACAAGCGAAATCATAAGAATATTGTTAAATTTTAATTTATCCAACTGGTCATCCTTTTTATAAAAAAATAAAAGTACATTATATAAGTTTACAGCTAAGTTATGAGTTAATTGTATCTAACTGATCTTTTAATTTATAAAGAATTATAAAAAAACCATGGACTTCGTGATTTTCTATAAACTTATTTAGGTATAATATAAAAAATTATTAGGAATTAAAATGAAATTATTATTGGTATTATTATTTGCTGCATCACTTTATGCTTTTGACTTCTCATCTGCACTCAAATCTGTAGATAAAGAAAAAGCAGTAGATTCGGTTAAAGTAGATGAAGCAAAAAAAGCATATGATAAAGGCGCAGATGTAACAGCTGAAGATATTCAAAAAAGTGTTGATGTAGAAAAGGCAAAAGATTCTATTGATACTGATAAACTTACAAAAAGTTTATTTGATTAATAGAATTCAATTAAAAGAAGTGTAATTTTAAATATGACAAAAATCAAGTGAAATGATGATTTTTAAGCTATGAAAAGAATATACAATATATTTCTAATCATAACCATTTTTTCTGTTATTGGTATTATATATATTCAGTATGATACCAATAAATTTTATAACAATCCTATCTCAGATAACATAACTCTTGAAATAGAGAAACAAGTACTACAAATCAGACAAAAAATATATGAAAGATATGGAGAAAAGGTAAACTTTCCAATTAAAATATCAGATAAACTCCCTAACAATCTCTACGGAATGGCTACAATTAATGAAAGAAAACAAATTATCATCTACTTAAATAAAAAACGATTTAAAGAGAGTGAAAAATATATGGCGAGTGTTATCAGTCATGAATATGCTCATGCTATGATGTTTTATTTTGGTGATTTAACGCAAGTAAATGGTGGTCATACAAAAAAATGGCAACAGATTTGTTATAATATTGGGGGTACTACTTGCGAGCGTTTTGTGAATAGACATGATATTTTAATTGATAAAGTTAGATTTTAAACATCCAAAACTTAGATTTTTCATTACTTTAAAGTAAATTCGAGTAAAATCTCTTTATGAATTTAGATACCATAAGAGAAGAAAGAGCAAAATGGCTTACTTGGAAAAATATTATTCCTATGAGAGACGCTCTCAAAAACATACAAACGATAAATACTGATAACTTAAATATATCCTATGATGATTGGTTAACATCTGGTGATTTATCCAGTATTACTAGTGAAGAACTCACTCTATTAGAGACCAGTGCAAAAGCTTTGATACCTTGGAGAAAAGGTCCATTTTCTTTATGTGGTCTTGATATAGATAGTGAATGGCAAAGTAACCTAAAATATAATCTACTTAAAAAACATTTTTCTATCAAAGATAAAATAGTTGCTGATGTAGGCTGTAACAATGGCTACTATATGTTCCGTATGCTTGAAGAAAAACCAAAAAGATTAGTCGGTTTTGACCCCTCTGCGATATTCAAAACACAATTTGATTTTGTGAATCACTTTGTAAAAAGTGACATAAAGTACGAGCTTTTGGGTGTTGAGCATTTAGAATTTTATGAACATAAATTTGATATAATTTTTATGTTGGGTGTTTTGTACCATAGGAGTGACCCTATAGCTTCACTTAAGTCACTCAACCGAGCTCTCAATAAAGATGGAGAAATTATTGTAGATAGTTTTATCATCGATGGTGAAGAAGAGGTAGCACTTTGTCCAGAATCAAGATATGCTATGATACCAAATGTCTATTTTCTTCCAACTGTAAACTGTTTTAAAAATTGGCTCAAACGAGCTGGATTTATAGATATAGAACTTATAGAAATAACAACAACAGATGATAAAGAACAACGAGTAACACCTTGGACTTTTGGAATGAGTTTAGATGATTTTAGAGATCCAAATGATTCTACTAAAACTGTCGAAGGGTATCCTGCTCCTAAAAGAGCTTATCTAAAAGCTAGTAAAAAATAGATGTCATCAAATATACAATATGATTTAATAGTTGTAGGCTCTGGTGCTGCTGGATTAGCAGGGGCAATTCAAGCTGGGCGTAATGGTAAAAAGGTTTTACTATTAGAAAAACTTCCACAAATTGCTACAAAGCTCAAAGCAACAGGTGGGGGAAGATGTAATCTTAGCAATACTTTAGACAATACTACATTTATGCAATCATTTGGCAAAAATGGTCGATTTATGACTACTGCTTTAAATAAAATGGATCATAATGATTTAAGAGATTTTTTTACTAGTTTAGATTTAGAGACTCATATACCTGATGGTTTTCGGATATTTCCGGTGACACATAGTTCAACTACTGTTATTAATGCTTTACAAAAAGAACTAAAAAGATTAGATATTAATATTTTTTGTGAACAAAAAGTAGAAGATATTATAATAGAAAATAATAGAGTTACAGCAATTAAAACACAAAACAATTTATATACAACCAAAAACATACTTTTAGCTACAGGAGGCATGGGCTATCCAAAAATGGGAGCAACTGGAGATGGATTTAAAATTGTAGAAAGATTAGGTCATAAAGTAACTCAATTGTACCCAGCTATGATGCCATTGAAAACACTTGAGACTTGGCAAGGCAACTGTAAAGCCGATACAATCTCAAAAGTAACTATTAAAGTAAATATACCTAACAATAATAAACTTAAAAAACTCACTGCAATTGGTGATCTTATCTTTACCTCGACAGGATTAAGAGGTCCTGTTATTTTAGATTTTGCAAGAGAGATCATTCCTTTTTTAGATACATATAAAGAGGTGCCTATTTTAGTCAATCTCACTCATGGGATGAATGAAGATGAAATTATCAAAAAAATGAAAGAAAAAAATGCACAAGCACCCAATATACTTTTAGTAGATATTTTATCTTCTATCGTTCCAAAATCTCTCGCTATTGAATTTTGTAAAATCTGCAACATAAAAGAAACCTCAAGCTATAAATCACTCAAAGGTGAATCAAAAAACAATTTAATAAAACGATTAGCATGGACACCTTTTACTGTTTCAGGACATGATGGATTTAATAAAGCGATGATTACACGAGGTGGAATAGATCTCAAAGAGATCAACCCAAGCACTTTACAAAGTAAACTTCTTCAAGGTCTGTATTTTGCAGGAGAAATTGTGGATATAGATGGACCTTGCGGTGGTTACAATTTACAATGGGCATTTGCTAGTGGGTATTTAGCTGGAGAACTTTTATAAAGCTTATAATATAATTATGCAATATTTAACTTTTTTATTCCTAAAATTTTCTTAAATTATTATAATAAATCTTAATAATAAGATTGAAAAATTTGTGTCATTTATTCTCACTTTTAAGATTTTCTCTTTCATTTAAGAGATATAACTAAATTTTTTAATACTCCTTTAACTCAAATTGTGAGAAACTCTTATATATACTAAAAAAACAACGGAGAAAAAATGAAAGCATCTGATTTATTTATAAAAGCACTAGAAAACGAAGGGGTAGAATACATATTTGGTATTCCAGGGGAAGAAAACTTAGACTTCTTAGAATCTTTAAGAGAATCACCAATTGAATTAATTTTAACACGACACGAACAAGGTGCAGGTTTTATGGCTGCTACATACGGAAGATTAACAGGTAAAGTTGGAGTTTGTATCTCTACTCTAGGACCCGGTGCTACAAATTTTGCTACATCAGCAGCATACGCACAACTTGGTGGTATGCCAATGTTAATGATCACAGGTCAAAAACCAATTAAAAAATCAAAACAAGGTAGATTTCAAATCATCGATATCGTTGGTATGATGAAACCTATGACTAAATATGCCAAACAAGTTGTAAATGGGAATAATATTCCATCTATGGTAAGAGAAGCATTTAAAATAGCTACAACAGAAAGACCTGGTGCTGTACATATTGAGCTTCCTGAAGATATTGCTGAAGAAGAAGTTGAACACAATATTTATCCAGTAAGAAATTTTATTTACCCAACAGCATCTACAGAAGCTGTTTCAGATGCAGTAACAATGATTGAAAAAGCTAAAAGACCATTATTATTAATAGGTGCTGCTGCTAATAGAGGTGAAATTTCAGAAGCATTAACAAATTTTGTTGATAAAATGGGGATGCCATTCTTTGCTACTCAAATGGGTAAAGGTGTTGTGGATGAAAACCATGAATTATGTTTATCAACTGCTGCATTATCTCAAAATGATTTTTTGCATTGTGCAATTGAAAGAGCAGATTTGATTATCAATGTTGGTCATGATGTTATTGAAAAGCCACCATTTTTTATGGAAAATACTCCAGATGCAACAAAAGTTATCCACTTAAACTTTTTTCCATCAGAAGTAGATGATACATACTTTCCACAGTTAGATGTTGTAGGTGATATTGCGAGAAGTGTTGATGCACTAACATTAGCCTTAACTGCTCAAGAACACTGGGATTTTGACTACTACAAAAGATTAGCAGTTGATATTAGAACTCGTCTTTCAAAATATTTTGGTGATGAAAGATTCCCGATCTTACCGCAAAAAGCAGTAAGAACTATTAGACAAACTTTAGCTGATGAAGATATCGTAACACTTGATAATGGTGTATACAAAATTTGGTTTGCTAGAAACTATAGATGTGCAAAACCAAATACACTATTATTAGATAATGCTCTTGCTACTATGGGTGCTGGACTACCATCTGGTATGGCTGCTAAAATGGTTAAACCAAACTCAAAAGTTGTATCTGTGTGTGGTGATGGTGGATTTATGATGAACTCACAAGAGATGGAAACGGCTGTTAGACTTGGTCTTGACTTAACTGTTATTATCTTAAATGACAACTCTTACGGTATGATTAAATGGAAACAAGCTGGTATGGGATTCAAAAATTATGGTCTTGATTTAGAAAATCCTGATTTTGTTAAATATGCTGAATCATATGGAGCAAAAGGTTATAGACCAACTTCTTGTGAAGATTTTGCTGAAACTTTAGAAAAATGTGTAAATGGTAAAGGTGTTCATCTTATTGATTTAGCTGTTGATTACTCTTTAAATCATTCAATTTTAAATGATTTATTAGCAAATAAACAATGTATGATATAATACGATAGAACAATAATAAAATAAACAAAGGAAAAAAATGAGTACAATAGAAGTTACATCACCGTTTGACAACAAAGTAGTAGGAACCGTTCCATTTTCAAGTGTAGAAGAGGTAATAGCAGCTGTAGATTTAGCACATACAACTTTTCATGACCATAAAAATGCACTTCCAAAGTACAAAAGAATTGAAATTTTAGAAAAAGTAGTAGAGATTATGTCTTCACAAATAGAAGAGTTAACTCTTCTTTGTGCTTCTGAGGGTGGGAAGCCTTATATGGATTCTAAAGTTGAAATTCAAAGAGCCATTAACGGTGTAAAGCTTTCTATTGAAGCTCTTAGCTCTTTTGAGGGTGCAGAAGTGGCTATGGGTCATACTGCATCAAGTGCAAATAGAATGGCGTATACATTTAAAGAACCTATTGGTGTAGTTGCTGCGGTTTCTGCATTTAATCACCCTTTTAATTTAGCTATTCACCAAGTTATTCCTGCTATTGCGGTAGGATGTTCTGTTGTAATCAAACCAGCAACTCAAACACCAATGTCAGCATTAAAACTTATCGAGATTTTAGATGAAGCTGGACTTCCAAAAGGTTGGGCTCAAGCTGTAGTTTGTGGTAGAGAAGCTGGTGAGTTACTTGTAACTTCTCCAAAAGTGAACTTTTTTACATTTATTGGTTCTGGTTCTGTTGGTTGGTACTTGAATTCTAAAGTAGCGAATGGTACAAGA
>Ga0193961_1001033_pt1 | contig 10209 bp, 7 predicted proteins | sample FB_4_MG_FD_140371 | JGI IMG/M metagenome (GOLD analysis project Ga0193961, IMG submission 140371) | Microbial mat bacterial communities from the Broadkill River, Lewes, Delaware, United States - FB_4_MG | ecosystem: Environmental > Aquatic > Freshwater > River > Microbial mats | place: USA...
ACCTCAACATCTTTTTTGGGACAATGGTTTTTACTCAATTATAAATAATTATTATTGGGGGTAATCATGATATTTATAAGCATAGGCTTCGAACTACTAATCGTATTGTGTTTTATCACATTCTCAGCCAGTAATTGTAAGGATAATGGAGGTATGAGTCGGTCATACAAAGGATTGCTAAGCTGTATATCAACAGTAAGACAGGATCCTAAACGCACTTGGTGAAGAAAGATGTATGAATTTAAGAATGTTAGTTCTTCACGAAGTGGTACAAGTTTATTTCTCTGCCCTTGCAAGATGTATCTATATACATCAGATAAGTTTCGAGCAAAGATCGCTGCATCTTTAGGTGAGTATTCAATTTCTGCTATAAGTGTATTAAGGCTATTAAATAAGAAATGAGGATTCAACTGATTCTGAAGCGCTGTATACCGAGCATGATCGGCCGTTTCTCTTAGCTTATCTGACTCCTTATTCAGTGAAAGGGCATATCGAAAAGAATTATTCACCAATACCAGCCCTGTTACAATCAGTTCTATCAGCCATGTCACTATAAGTATCCTCATACCTTTATCGGGTAATGTGAAAGGCGATTCCATGTTTAGTAGTGATCGCATCACTACGATTGAAATGTAATTTATTAGCAAAAACACAAGTGCTATGAAGAAATAATATACTATTAACTGCTTCCTTTTTTTATATAACAAAGGTAGGTGCATGTTAAGCCATTTATTAATGGACAGAAACATGAAGCCTATCGCATTGAATGCAACAATTATTCCTATAAAGAACTGTCTGTAGCTAGGGTCTTTAAGAACCTCCACATATGATCTTGGATCTTCAAGAGTTAATACGATAAAAAACAGAAGGGCCATAGATGAAAATAGCAATATCTTTATTGCAAAAGTGTATTTTTTATATAGGTCGCTAAAAATCATCGTTTCTATTTAAAAATTTATAAACATCATTCAAGAATTACTTTTTTATATAGTTGCATAATATATTTAGATGCTTTTTTTACCCAGTGCACGAACATAAGCTGAATAATATAATTGAGTCGCAATTTTTGCTGCTACAAAGTTTTTTCGTGCTGTTTGAAGGAATAGTTGAGAATCAATAACTTCTGTTATTGAGCTGTATCCATCTTCATACCTCTCCAAAGAGATTATTTCGTTTTCTTCCGCCTTTTTCAATGAGCTTTTATTTAAATATACTTGCTCTATTGATTGTAAATAGCTTGAATATGCAGCCTCTATCTCTAAAGAAATATTGTCTTTTACCTTTTGATACTGTGTTTTAGCTATATCTTCTTTAAGTTCATATGATTTTTTTTCATGTTTTCTTTTATTCCATTCAAAGATAGGAATTTTCAATTTTAACTGAACAATATAATTAGGATCAAGATCTTTTTTGAAATCATACCCTGGTGATGAGTAGTTTCCTTCCACTCCTAAAATTAGACTGGGGCGAAATCGTGCATCATTAATCTTAGTAATTGATTGCTGTGCTTCAATTTTCATTTGCGCAATTTCTAATTCTGGACGGTTGTAAACACTGGATGAACTAAGTTTCTGACTAACACTTGAAGGTACAGAGTCTTCAATAATTAGCTTCGTTTTAAGATCTTGTCCTATAATTGAATTTAGAGCTAAAAGGCTATTATGCAGGTTGGTTTCAGACTGTTTTTGTATGTATTTAACTTCATTTAATTTTACTTCCACCATTAATAAATCATTGCGGCTCACTTGTTCAGCATCTACACGTTCTTTGACTGTTTTTACAAGACTCTCTATGGAATTCAAATATGAATTTATAATGCTTACTAATTCTGTTTCAGCTACAGCTGTCCAATAGCTAACGTCGGTTTGATATAGCACATCTAGTATCGTTTTTTCTGTTGTGTGTTCAGCAATATCCGTTTGTATGTTGGCTAATTTGTATGCGTTTTTAACTCTTCCTCCCTGGTAGATCGGTTGAGCAAGAAAAACGGCTCCACTATATGCTGCGTTATCTCCCTTAAAGCCAATTGGTGTTGAGCTTCCAGGTAACATCATGTTTATTTCCATTGGGTTACCCGTATAACTGTAGACTGCATTTGCTGATAATTTGGGCAAAAAGTCCGTTTTTGCTGATTTCGCATTCTCTACTGCTGACAATTCGTTCAGTTTAGCTGCTTTTAAATCTTGGTTGTAAGATATGGCCATCTTACGGTATTTATTTAGTAATTCGTTTTCTTGTGCAGATAAATTCGTACTAAAAATAACTACGAGTAATAGTATATATATAATTTTAGTTCTCATGATATTATTGTTTGATTTTATACAGAATAGCATATAAAGCAGGTGTTACGAATAAGGTTAGGAAAGTAGCAAAGGCTAATCCAAACACAATAGTTGCTGCCAAGCTACCAAAGGCCACATCGAATAGTAAGGGTACCATTCCGAAAATGGTTGTTATGGCTGCCATCAGAACTGGTCTTGCTCTTGATACGGTGGAGTCAATTATGGCTTCGTATATCGGTTTCCCTTGCTTTTTCTGCACATTTATCTCGTCTATTAGAACAATTACATTTTTAATAATCATCCCCAATAACCCAAGCCAACCTGCTATACTTAAGAATCCAAAATCGAAACCTGTGATTAATAGACCGAATACGACACCTATAAGCGAAAGTGGAAGAATAAGCAAGATGATCAATGGTTGCTTATAGTTTCTGAAAATTGCAACAAGTATTAGTATAATCAATAATAGAGCAAGAGGAAAATAGGTTGAAATAGCTTCTTGTGCCTCATTTTGATCTTTGTATTGTGAATCCCAGTAAAAGTTGTATCCTTCTGGCAACTTGATGTTATCTATTTCTTTACTAATCTCTTTTTGAACCTCAGTCATTGTATATCCATACCTAGGTTCGCACATAGCTGACATTGATAGAGCTCTATTGTATGTTCTTACTCTTGAGTACTCCCAGTCTAATGTCAGACTCTTGCTTACCTGAGATAGTGGTGCTGAATGCGTTCCATTCCATATCGAATAATCACCCAGCTGGCTCATACTCATCTTCTCGCTATCGGTAGATTTAAGAATGACAGGGACTTTATTATTGTTGTCTCGATATATTCCAATAGGAAGTCCATCACTCAGAGCTTTAGTTGCTTCCAGTATATTATCCTTGGATATATGTAACTGACCAGCCCTAATAGGATCGTAATCTGCTTTAATAATTGGAGTCATATTGCCCCATTCATTTCGAGCGTATTCAACCTTGGGGTTGCTATTCATAATTGTAATCGCCAAATTCGTCAGGGAATCAAGCACTCGAATTTCAGGACCATAGAAACGTCCTTCAACAAGTGCTTCAGGACAAGCAGTAAGTTCAAAACGATTGACCTTCATAAACATATTAGGAAACTCTTTGGAAAGAGATTCTCTTAATTTTTCTTGTAGTTTAGTTGCCTCTTTCAGATTATCAGTTTTTACAAGACATTGCCCAAAATTAGGCTGAGGTCCAAGCGATGCATTGGTCAGGTAATATCTTGGTGGAGTTTGTCCTATAAATGTTGTGACCATTGTCGTTTCTTCGAAGGAGTCAATATAGTCACTCACTTTTTCAACATTTTGCTCCATTTTTTCAAAACGAGTCCCTTCTGGCATCCACATATAAATAGTGAAATACTGCTTATCAAGTTGAGGAAGGAAAACATTCGGAATAAATCTAAATCCATATATAGATAGGCCTAAAAGAAAGACGACCACGCCAATAACCATGTATTTTTTATGGATCACTTTTTCTAATGTTTTTCGGAACCATATATATATATTGCCTTGATATAAATCGCTTTTAATATCCTCTTTTCTTGGTCTCTTTACAAACAACTCCATATAGAAAGGGGTTTGGATAAGAGCAAAAATCCAGGAACAAAAAAGAGATACAGCAATAACAATAAAAAGAGATGAAAGTAATTCACCAGTTAAGTGCGGAGAAAGATATATTGGTAAAAAAGTAAGAATAGCAATGACGGTTGCTGCTAATAATGGAATAGCTGTGGATGATACCGCTTGCATGATTGAAATACGTTTTCTCATGCCTTTTTCCATATTCATAAGCACAGAATCAGATACTACAATTGCATTATCAACAAGCATTCCCATTGCAATAATAATGGCACCAAGCGACATTCTCTGTAGTGCGATATTCTGAGTGTACATAAAAATCAGTGTTGCGAAAATGGAAAATACCAATCCGCTTCCAATTAATAGTCCATTCTTGAAACCAATAAAAAACAAGAGAATGAGAACAACAGTAATAACAGAGATAATAAGATTCAATATAAATCCATCATTTGCCACAGACGACTCATGACCTTGGTCGTAAACAGCCGATAGTTGAAACTTTTCGGGCATTACCTTTTGGAAGTGCGAAATACGTTCTTCAACAAGTTTAGCCATATCTACAACATTACCAGTAGAAACTGTTGAAATCGCAATTCCTACACTGGCACTGTTGTTCACTTTCATTTTATTGATAGCAGGTTTTAAATAGGATTCTTTAACCTGAGCAATTTCTTTTAACTTAAAATATTCCCCACTTTTTGAAACAATAGTCAGGTTTTCAATCTCTTCTGTATTGGTAAAAGAACCGGTTGACTCAATACGAATACGCTGATCATTTGCCTCAATAGCTCCACCATCTAACACTTTATTTTGCTTATTAATGGCATAAGCAATCTCAGAAGATGTGATCCCTGCCTGCGCCATAAGCGATGGGTTAACAGTAATTTCAATGGTTCGGCGCTGGATACCATATAACTGAACCCGCTTCACATCTTTAACCCTCAGTAGGTCATTTTTAATAATGGTAGCCTGATCCTCTAGCTCTCTATAGGAAACATTATTCCCATGAAGACCATAAAATACTCCCAATACATCACCAAAGTCATCGTTAACTATCGAAGCATGTGCTCCCTGTGGTAGTTTTGCTTGTACATCGTTTACCTTTCTTCTTAGGTTATCCCATAATTGTTGCATTTGAGGAGCACGTATCTCTTTTTTTACATAGACATCAATCTTAGAAAGACCGGCTCTGTTTTCTGACTTTACATAGTCGATTTCACCAATTGAAAGTATCGACTCTTCTAGTATATCACTTATTTGTGTTTGCACCTCCATAGGCGAAGCTCCAGGATATTGTGTAATCACAACGGCTTGTTTAATCGTAAAAGGAGCATCTTCCAGTTTTCCCATTTTAAGGTAGGAAAACAGTCCACCTGCCATTATTAGTATGAGAAGTAGGTGGGTGAAGGCTCTGTTTTTTAGGAAATATGTTACAATTTTCATACTCTTAATTATTTGCTATTAGTACAGTCATATTATCTGATAAATAATTGTGACCTGTGGTAACAACCATATCATTTTCTTCTAAGCCCTTTGTTATTTCTACATAGGCATTCTTTTGCAGAACCCCCAGACTAACAGGAGTCGTTCTAATCTTTTTAGTTGTAGGATTGTATAACCAAACATAAGTGCCTATAGAAGGACGATTGCAAACTGCTATTTGCGGAATCAATAGTGATTTATATTTTAGGTCTCTTGATTGAGTAAAACTGATCGTTCCTGTCATTCCTCCCAATAAATCAAAATCACTATTTTTATTATCAATAATTGTTGTTAATAGGAATGAAATATTGTTTGAAGTTGTACTCTTTGAGATATCCCAGGAACTAGCCGAGATATTTACTCCTTTATGAGCATCAAAAGAAACCTTTATCGATTTGATGTCTTTAGAGTTAAGCGATACATTTTCGGGAAGATAAGACTCTAATTTTAATTGTTCAATATTGATAAATGACAGGACTATTTGATTGGCTCTAACCACTTGATGAGCCTCTGCTGTAACATTTTGAATGTAGCCATTGAATGGAGCAGTTAAACGAGTGTCGTTGAGAGCATTTACGGCAGATTCGTAGGCTGTTTTTGAAATACTGTAGTTTGCTTTTGCATTATCAAATATTTTAGCAGAAACATTTTTCTTTTCGTAAAGTGATTTAACCCTCTCGTATTCAGCTTTAGCTCTTATGTATTGGGATTCTTTAGCTTCTTTATTAAGTAGGAAATCCCTTTGATCAATACTGGCAATTATTTCACCTTTCTTATAATACTCACCTGCTTGTAAATCGAAATTTGTAAGAGGACCACCAACTCTAAATGACAAATCAGATGATTGATAGGCTTTGGAGATAAATGGAAATGTTCGCCTAATTGAATCTTCAGATTGGAGTACTTTTTCAACTGAAACCATTTGAGGTTGTAGGTTAATAGCTTTATCGTTATTACATGCACTAAATGCTAGCAATGTCGCTAGATAGATAAATATGTTCTTTCTCATTGTAATATGATTTTTATTTGCAATAATTATTCTGCAAATGAAGAGACTTTATTTAGTTTTTTGATATCAAAATATGACGAAGCGGAACTATTAAAGACCGAAACGTAAAAAGCAATCTTACCATTTAATAAATAAGATAAGATTGCTCTTAAAAGTTAGGTGTGGATTGCTTTGTTAAAAAATATAATAAACTACACAAAGGGTGATGTTTGATTTCAATGGTTCTTAATAGAATTAAGATTTTAAAGTCGTTTTATAATCTTTGCTGACCCAATTGTCTACTAATTCAGCAAACTCTGAATGTTTATCCTGATAGGAAAAATGCCCGCAATTCTCAAAAATATTTAATTTACTATTTTTTAATTTAGCATGCATGTTCGAGGCATTTTCTGGCAATAATAATTTATCGTCACCACCCCAGAAAATGAGTACTGGTTGAGGAATTTGTTCTAGATATGGATCAATAGTTGCCATTCCCTCAGAATAGTATTTAAACCATTTTGTAGTTTGTCCAATTCTATTTTTATATGATGCAATATAATCATCTACTTCTTTCTGGCTTGGCTGATAATTAACATAGCATAATTTACATGCAGCGTAAACAAATGTTTCAGCACCTACAACTTTAAATACAAGTCTCCAAAACGAAGAACGTTCTAGTTTTTTTATTAGGCTACCATTTTTTGAAGGACTAACACCTGGACCATCCCCAATAAGAAGACTCTCTACCTCGTTAGGGAAATTAGTTACGTAATTTAATGCAGCTGCCATACCAATATCTGGTCCTATTATATGAGGTTTTTTAATTTTAAAATGCTCAATAAAGCTTTTTAAAAATTTACCCTGCTTTGCAAAATGCATATCTTCTTCACTTCCCTCACTTCTGCCAAAACCAGGCATATCATATGCATACACATTATACTTTTCAATTAATTTACCCCAAATTGGAGTATAGGCATAAATACTTTGAGGCAAAGGGCTTAAGAGAATAATGCATGGTTTATCTGATTGCCCTTCGTGCGCATATCTTATTTTAACTCCCTCAATTACTGTATTCTGAAATGGTATTGAAGCATAGTTTACTGTATCAAGTGTTTTTTGCCTATCTTTTCGTTTGACTTTTTTAAACTCGTAATATTCTGGAGTAATTACCATAAAAAGACTAGTTGAAAAACGAGCCCACAAAGAAACTTTTATTTTAGATAGATTATTCATATCGTTTTGCTTTAAAGTATTATACCTATACTAATTGTTTACTATAAATCGAAGGTTTTCTTAGTATGAGCTATAATAGCTTCATCTGCATTATCCCTGCGATTTCCAATAATTTCTATTGCATCTGGGCCAGCCTCGTAGCGCAGCTGATCTTTATTATCGGTTGCTGCTGTAAAAATTATTTCAGCAATTTGCTCTGGTTCTGATCGATAAAGATCTTCTGCACCAAGAACTTCATAAAGTTTCGATACTAATCCTTGATATTCCTTTAAGCTTTCATCATTGGTAAAATCAAATGAACGGCCACCAAAATCGGTATTTACCATACCAGGTTCAACAATTTTAACTTTCACTCCAAACAGTCCTAATTCAAAATACAACGATTCAGAAATACCTTCCACAGCGAATTTAGTACCATGATAAAGAGAACCCATTGGGAAAGTCATTTTGCCTCCAATTGATGAAATATTAATAATTACACCATCTTTGTTTTCTCTGAAATGGGGTATTAGAGCTTTGGTAACATCATACAATCCCATAACGTTTACCCCAAATTGGCGTTCTATTTTTTCTCTTGGCGTTGCTTCTAATATACCATAAGCACCATAACCTGCATTGTTTAAAAGAACATCGATTTTACTAAATTTGTTTAATCCCTTCGAAACGGCATCATTAATCGATTCCAGATCTTGAACATCTAAACGTGTAACAAGTACATTGTCAAGTTTACTTAATTCTTCTTCTTTTTCCGGATTTCTCATGGTTGCTATTACGTTCCATCCTTTTTTATGGAATAAAATTGCGGTTGCTTTACCTATTCCACTACTTGCTCCTGTAATTAAAATTGTTTTACTCATGATTGTTTTTTTTAAGTTTATAATTAATTATCTAATGGTTCTGAAAACTTCATTTTTTTGTGAATATTGATTTATAAAGCTAGAGAACCATTTGCTGTACGTCTATAAATCACGACAAAGAATGAACTTTCCTTTAATATTTCTTCATGTGAATATGATGAAGCGGAATAAATTACGACTGAGACGGATAAATACAATCTTTATTTACCCAATTACCAACTTATTTTGCAAACTCTTTATATTTATCATGTAAAGAATAATGTCCGCAATATTCAAAAATGTTTATCTTGTTATTTTTATTTTATAATATGAATAAACTAGCAATTGCTACATCAGGAGGAGGATACAAAGGATTTTTTATTCAGGGGGGGATCTTTGTTTTAGCAAGAGGTTTTTTGGGTTGATGCATATGAATCATGTTCAAGCTCTGCCTTGTTTTCAGCTTTAGCATCCATAAAAAGTATCGATATTATTTCTAAATAGGTATGGCGCAAAGGTGCTGAAAGTGCTAAAATTGAAGGGTATAGTCAAAGTAATGTTCAGCTTATAAATATTGAAAGGTTTTTGCTTGTTTTTAAAGAGGAATTATTTCAATCAACGAGAGGATTTCTAGTGTCAACAAGTTATTTTAAAACTGATAAAGCAGTATTAGAAACCCAATCAGTTACATCTGTAAGACTTGGACGAAAATTATTGATAGAAGCTGCATGAAATATTACAAGCTGGCGTGATGAAAACTTGGAAAACCATCTGTTAGATGCGTTTGAAAATTCTAAAACCAAATTAATAACAAAAGAGAATTTAAAAGATGCATTATATGCTACCACAAGAATGGTTCATGTATGGCATATTCCTGCTTTTGTAAACGGGAAACCCTATATTGACGTAAGTTATACATCCTTGTGTCCTGCAATTCAATTAGCAGAACTAGAATACAAGAAAATAATATGCATTACATCAGAACATATTCAAACAAAACTTGACTTTTTCTCTGATAGATATATTCCTGAAAAAGTTGGAGATAGCAATATAACATTCATCAAACCCGATTATGATCTTTCAGATATCGGAGTAGATTTTTTTAAAGTAACAGAAACTGGACTTGACCAAGCTTTTCAACATGGTATTGAAAAAGCAAAAGAATTCATTCGTTATCATGAATGATAATAATAAAACGAAACCCTAATCGAGTAAACATCTGACGGTCTCATAACCGCCAGTACGTGTCTCGTAAAGGCGATTCGTTAATCATCTCTTCTTTTAGAATAGTATTCTGTCATACTAACAACCCTTCCTCGTCCTTGTTTAGCGTAGCGCAACGAGGATGCTTTTGAGTTGAATAGCAGAAAAAGAGTATTTCACCCCAAACCTCTTAAGGGGCTTTTTCGTGTGTATGCGAAAGTCCCCTTATGGGAATTGAGCATAGCTAAATAAACGAAGTTAATTTAGGGGTTAAATTTTAGCGTTACATAAGCAATTTACATCCTCGTTACAAACGAGGACGACAGAACAATAAAAACATGTAAATCCTGTTAATCCTGTCTACACATATAAAGGAGCATAAAAACATGTAAATCTTGTTAATCCTGTCCATAAATAATGACTATTAAACCATGTGCCATAACCAACTGTAGTAGGAGAGGTTATACAAAGTTTGTTGCCCTTAGAATACGTAAAAGCTACATAGTGTTATTAAAACCAGCTAAATAACATAATGCATTTGTTTAACCTTTCCGTATAAATACCCACTGTTTA
>Ga0193961_1001035_pt1 | contig 10208 bp, 10 predicted proteins | sample FB_4_MG_FD_140371 | JGI IMG/M metagenome (GOLD analysis project Ga0193961, IMG submission 140371) | Microbial mat bacterial communities from the Broadkill River, Lewes, Delaware, United States - FB_4_MG | ecosystem: Environmental > Aquatic > Freshwater > River > Microbial mats | place: USA...
CACGCCGATAGGCCAGGCCGCCGGTGTCACGTCGATTGCCAGGTTCTCCTGGATCTCGTCAATGATCTCAAAGGTATCGCGGCTTTCGCGGTCCATTTTGTTACAGAATGTGAGGATCGGCAAATCCCGCAAACGACAGACTTCAAACAGTTTTTGCGTCTGGCTCTCAACACCCTTGGCCCCGTCAATCACCATAACGGCGGCATCCACTGCCGTCAGCGTGCGATAGGTATCTTCGGAAAAGTCCGAGTGGCCGGGTGTATCGACGAGATTGAAGCGGAAACCCTCAAAATCAAAGGACATGGCCGAGGCGGAAACCGAAATGCCCCGGTCCTTTTCCATCTGCATGAAGTCTGAGCGCGTCCGACGGGCCTCGCCCTTGGCACGCACCTGACCAGCCATCTGAATCGCACCACCGTAAAGGAGGAACTTTTCAGTCAGCGTGGTTTTGCCCGCATCCGGGTGCGAGATGATCGCAAAGGTGCGGCGCCGCGCGATTTCGGGCGGCAGGTCTGGGCGGTTTGCAGCGGTATCCAACATGGCATTGCCTCTAGCCAGAAACGGATTGGGAGGCAAGGAAAACGAGTGGGCGCTCAGCTGCGTAATGGCTAAGGCTTCCGACCACCCCTTGGCATTGCTGCCGCTGCCGCCTCGGTCACCGGGATAGTGGCTCCCGCCAGCCGTGCTTTCCCGTTGTCAGACATATTTCTCCGCCCTCTGCCATCACTTGGTTGCGGCCTGAGTTCTTAGCTACGTAGAGCAAAGCGTCAGCGCGTTTCAACAAGAGCGGAGCTGCACTGATATGCTCTGCACTCTCAGTAAGCCCAATGCTGACGGTTAAGCGAATTTTGTGCATATCAGCCAATATCTCTTTAGATTGGACCATGGCGCGCAAGCGTTCACATGCAGAATAGGCGCCGACCAGATCCGTGTCGGGAAAGACCAGAGCAAATTCCTCCCCGCCGAGTCTTCCGACGAGGTCGATTGAACGAAATTCGCTAATGAGCAGTCTTGAGAGCGCTTGCAGGGTCTTGTCCCCGGCATCGTGGCCATATGTGTCGTTGATACGTTTGAAGTGGTCCACATCCAGCATGGCGACGGACATTGGCATCCTGCGCTGCCGGGCTTGTTCAAACTGCGCTTCGAGAGTTTTCAGGAAAGGTCTTCGGTTGGAAACCCGTGTCAGCGGGTCAGTGTTGGCCTCTATCTGAAGAAGTTCATAGGCTTTTGTCAGCTCCCTTATGCTCAAGATGCCAACAAGTTCTTCTTGCTGAAGCACAGGAATGTGGCGGATCGCGTTTTCGTTCATAAGGTGGAGCAGGTAGGCGACCTCATCGTCGGGGCCGCAACATATGACAGAGCGCGTCATGACCTCACAGACTAAGGCATCTGCCGCCTTCGGGTCACGACTGGCGACAACTGACAAAAGGTCTCTTTCGGAAACGATACCAATCAGCTTATTGGATTGATCGGTGACAACCAAAGCGCCAAGTTTGTTCTCGAGCAAAACCTGCGCTGCTTGTCTCAGCGTCGCGCTCGGATCAATCCCTTTAACGCCCGTAGATTTCTTTGTTTGCAGTAACTGCGCAACCTTCATCGTCAATACCCTAAATCCTGCCATCTGTAGATTAGGGGGGATTAGTGACTAGGGGTTAAACTTCAGCTGCCTATTTTCGCCTTGGGTTGTGAAACTTTTACTTAAACGCCCCCAGGTCAATTCAAGGCAGAACCAGGGGCAGGATGCCACCTTCCTTCCGCTAGCGCAGCGAGGCGCGTTTTAACAGGTTCACGGCGTCGGGACGGTCGAGCAGAGATTTTTGCACTTCAATGCCATGGGCATCGCGGCGTTGGCCAGTCTCCAGTGTGGGAGAGATACGGGCTAGGATCTCATCTGGCAGAGCTGGTTGGGTCATGGAATCCAAGAACAGGCTCTCTGCGGCGATACCTTCTGCATAGACGATGTGATGGCGGTCGAACAGAAGCTGAAAATAGTCGACAAAGCCGCCATCCTGAACCACGACGTCGCTGCCATTGACCAGATCCCGCGCCCGTACCAGCAATTCAGGGCTGCCGGCGCCCAGTTCATCATGCCGTTGATAGACCATGAGACGGTGATCGGGGCTGACCACCAGGTCGGCGGCATTGTTCAATACTCCGGCTCGGATCAGGACCGGCGCCATGCGGCCAACTGCGCGTGAGGTGGTCTGACCAATCCAGCGCAGCTCTTGTACGCCCTCATCCCGTGTCAGCACCCGATCGCCAGGTTTCAGATCCTCGATCGGTTTTTGCGCGCCCGTCGCCATAGTGATCCGGGTGCCGCGCGTAAAGGAGACACAGGCCATCTGCGCCAGTTTGCGCCGCGCACTGTCTTGCTCGGCGCGCACCAGCGTATAGCTATGTTGCGCCTGCATCGGCGCTAAGGGCAGCAAGTATATGGCAGCGATTAGCCCGTCTTGGTCCACCTCTACCATGACCAAGGCTTCGATATTGTCGCCTGAGTGCGGCATCAGGGTCAGGGCACAGTCAAGATGTAGCTGAGCGCCAACCGTTCCGAGCTCGGTTCCCTGGGCGACGTAAACATTACCGTCTGCACCACTGGCAAGGGCCAGCCGCCTGGGTTTTGTCCCGGGGGTAAGCTGATAGATATCATCCAGCATCAAATCGTCCAGAACGCTCAGGCTGTCCCCCATATTGGCCCCGATCTCCACCTGAAACTGCTCAGCTGGATAGGCCGGAATGGATTGAACGGCGTGGTCTGGCGTGGACACTGGAGCCCTCCTGGCGAGTCAGATGTATAAGACGGTGCGGAATCGCGTGATTGTCTTGGTTTCCTTGAGTAAGGTGTAGCACCGAATTATGGCACGATACCGACAATTACGGGAAGAATCCCTGACAAGTTGTTAAGGCTGTACTCCTGCCCGAACAAGATCCTGATGCAGCGTAGGTCCGGCGCGGGCAGGCCAGTAGGACGCGGCATTGATCGCCTCCGTGTTTCAGGGCTGGCCATTGGCGCAGGGGCGGTGCACTCTGGGCCAAATCACGAGATGAACCCATTGGAGGTAAGGAATGGATCTAGGAATCGCGGGAAAACGAGCATTGGTCTGCGCCAGCAGCAAGGGCCTTGGCCTGGGCTGCGCTGAGGCTCTGGCAGAGGCTGGGGTTAACCTAGTGATGAACGCGCGCGGAGAAGAGGCGCTGTTGCAGGCGGCGCAATCGATCCGTGAAGCCTATGGTGTCGAAGTCGAGACTGTCGTGGCGGATGTCACCACCACAGAAGGCCAGGAAAAACTGTTGGCTGCTGCGGTTGATATTGACATTTTGGTCAACAATGCAGGCGGCCCGCCCCCCGGAATGTGGTCGGATTGGGAGCGCGAGGATTTCATCAAAGCCCTGGACGCCAATATGCTGGCCCCAATTGCGTTGATGAAGGCCTTGGTGCCTGGGATGATGGACCGGGGTTGGGGACGGGTGGTCAATATCACTTCGCAATCTGTCAAAGCGCCCATTGCCGTTCTGGGGCTGTCCAATTCCGCGCGTGCGGGTTTGACCGGTTATGTGGCTGGCACGTCGCGCCAGGTTGCGGGCAGCGGTGTCTGCATTAACAACCTGTTACCAGGCATTCATGCCACGGATCGCGCGGTTTCTCTGGATACAGGCGTCAGCAGCCAGCAGGGGATCACAATGGAGGAGGCCAAGGCGCAGCGTGCCGCGACAATTCCAGCAGGCCGTTATGGCACACGGGCCGAATTTGGCGCGACCTGTGCCTTCCTCTGCTCACAACATGCGGGCTTTATCGTTGGACAAAACATCCTTTTGGATGGCGGCGCAACCAACGCAACCCTCTAATAATTTACAATATCGGACATTTTGGGAGTATTTCTTTGGCCTCTGGATTTTCCCTCAAAGATCAATTGTTCAACAAAGAGAAGACCCGCTATATGGCGGGTCTTTTTGCGCAGGCCGTGCCCGGTTTTGACCCAGAGCGCTTTGAGGCGGAAGTCATGGCGGGGCTACTGCCATTGGAGCTGAAGGCCCGCATCAATTGGATCGCTGAAGTTCTGGGGCAGCACCTGCCTGGGCCGCTGTCTGAGGTGGCGCCAAAGATCTTGGCCGCCCTGCCACCACCATTGGACCCAACGAAATCGGATGATGACTTTGGTGATTTCATTTTTGCCCCCCTTGGGGAGCTCATCGTAGCGCGCGGGCTAGAGACTGATCCGGATTTGGCGCTGGATCTGCTGGCCGAGGTCACTCAACGGTTCTCAATGGAATGGTCTATCAGGCCGTTTTTAAACGAATATCCTGAATTAACCCTGACGCGTATGCAGGACTGGGCCAGTCACGCCAGCTATCATGTGCGGCGTTTGGTCAGCGAGGGCACGCGGCCACGTCTGCCCTGGGGGCAGGCGGTTTCCCTAGAGCTGGACACGCCGTTGCCCTTGCTGGGGCAGTTGTACAGTGATCCGACCCGCTATGTGACGCGATCGGTGGCCAATCACCTGAACGATATCACCAAGAAAGATCCGGATCTGGTCCTGGACCTGTTAGAAAGCTGGCACAGCGAGGGGCGGCAAAAGGCCAAGGAACTCAGCTGGATGACTGCCCATGCCTGTCGTGGGTTGGTGAAATCAGGTCATCCCCGTGCTCTGCAGATTTTGGGGTATGATCCAGATGCAGAAATTTCTGTAAGTCTTTATGTTCATACGGAATTAGTGAAAATTGACGACTGGCTGTCCTTTGAGGTTTCCCTCTCGGCGCCAAGCGATCTGCCAGTCATCGTTGATTACCGGGTGACCTTTCCGCGCGCTTCGGGGGCACTGTCAAAGAAGGTTTTCAAGATCAAACAAACTAGGTTGAAGGGCAGGCCTGTGACCCTGCCCAAACGGCACCGGCTGAAAGGCGACGCCACCACGTTTAAACTGTATCCTGGCCGCCATGAGATCGAGATCCTGGTCAATGGGCGGGTTGCGGCCCAGGGGTGGTTTGAGCTGACAGCCTAGCTTTCACGTTGCTTTCACAGCTTTGTCAGCGGTGCCTTTGCACTCTTGCCGACTGGGCCTTGGCAAGATAGCCCAGTGCCCAGTGCCTGATTTCGTTTTGGGGCACAGTGTTTCACACTCACGATACCGGAGAAGCCCCTATGTCCCATGAATCCGTGCAAAACTACTATGGCGAGGTGCTTCAGGGCAGCGAGGATCTGCAGACCAACGCCTGCTGCACCCCGGATGACATCCCGGATCACGTTAAGGAGGTGCTGGCCCAGGTCCATGATGAGGTCTTGATGCGCTACTACGGGTGTGGCTTGATTGCCCCCGAGGCGCTGGAGGGGGCTCGTATTCTTGATTTGGGCTGCGGGGCCGGGCGCGATGTCTATGCGCTGTCAAAAATGGTGGGGCCCAACGGTCGTGTTGTCGGCGTTGATATGACTCCGGCGCAGCTCGATGTGGCGCGCCGCCACCAGGATTATCACGCCAAGGCCTTTGGCCATGACAGTTCAAACGTCGAATTTCACCTCGGGTTTATCGAGACGCTGGAAGACCTGGACCTGGAGCCGGGCTCTTTTGATATCATCGTTTCCAACTGTGTGATCAATCTGGCCACCGACAAGGCTGCTGTACTGCGCGGGGCCTATCATTTGCTGAAAGAGGGCGGGGAGATGTATTTCTCCGATGTTTATGCTGATCGCCGGGTGCCGGAGGCCATGGCGCGCGATGAGGTGCTCTATGGGGAATGTCTGTCTGGGGCGCTGTATTGGAATGATTTCCTGACCCTGGCCAAGGCGGCTGGCTTCAATGATCCGCGCATGGTGACGGCGCGGCCCCTGACCATTGAGAACCCAAAGCTGGAAGCCCGCGTGGCGCCGCTCAAATTCCTCTCAGCGACCTACCGTCTGTTCAAACTGCCTAAACTGGAATCTGACTGCGAAGACTATGGCCAGGCGGTGATTTATAAGGGCACTATTCCCCATGCGCCTCATGCCCTGCGCTTGGATGATCATCACGTGATTGAGGCAGGGAAGGTCTTTCCGGTCTGCGGCAATACCTGGATGATGCTCAAGGACACGCGGCTGGAACCGCATTTTGACTTTATTGGTGATTTCTCCAATCACTACGGTATCTTTGCCGGCTGTGGCGGCAATTCTCCCTTCACAGGGTTGGATCCCGAGGGCGCAGCGGCGGCCTGCTGCTGAGGACTTGCGCGGGGAGCGCCTGGTTGGTATTTGCCGCTAAAGCCGTTCGTAAACCGGCGCAGCTTGCGAGGCCGCATGAGCACAGCATCCCCCCACTCTCAGGGTTCTCAGTCCGTTGCGACTGAGCCCAAGTCGCATCCGCGGCTGGAGATCCGCAATATCCATCGCTATTTTGATGGCCGCGCGGTGGTGGATGATGTGTCATTGCAAATTCAGGCGGGGCAGGTGACCTGCCTGCTGGGGCCTTCGGGCTGCGGGAAATCCACCACCCTGCGGATGATTGCTGGGGTCGAGATGCAGGACAGCGGCGAGATCTATGTGGATGGCAAGCTGATCTGCGACACCGTGTTTCGGGTCCCGCCTGAACGGCGCGAGATTGGCCTGATGTTTCAGGACTTTGCTCTGTTCCCCCATCTGAGCGTTGCCGACAATGTCTCCTTTGGCCTAAAGGGCAGTAGGGAAGAGAAGCGGGCGCGGGTTGAGGAACTGCTGCAAAAGGTATCGCTGACGCGGTTCATTGACGACTATCCCCACCAGCTGTCTGGCGGTGAGCAGCAGCGGGTCGCCCTGGCACGGGCCCTGGCACCACGCCCGCGCATCATGCTGATGGATGAGCCTTTTTCGGGGCTGGACAACCGGCTGCGCGATGGCATTCGGGATGAGACGCTGACGCTGCTGAAAGAAGAAGACACCGCCGTTTTATTGGTCACCCATGAGCCGGAAGAGGCCATGCGCATGGCGGATGAGATCGCGCTGATGCGCGGTGGCAAGATTGTTCAGCAGGGCGCGCCCTACAATGTTTATACCCGCCCCAGTGATAAGGCCTCTGTGGCATTTTTTAGTGATATCAATGTCTTGAAGTCACAAGTTAACGGGGCCTTAGCGGAAACGCCTTTTGGTCAGTTCCTGGCGCCGGGCATTGCGGATCGCACGGATGTCGATATCGTCTTTCGTCCACAACATGTGCGGATTGATTTTGACCGGGCAGGCAAGGGGCCTCTGCCCACGGCCTCGGACGGGGTGCCCGCACGCGCCGTGGTAAAGCGGGCGCGTTATCTGGGGCATGAAAGCCTGGTTGAATTCCAGATGGACTACGATGGATCGGTGCTTAAGGTGACGGTACCGCGGGTGTTCCTGCCAGAGGTGGGGCGGGTGATGTGGCTGACTGTGCCGCGCAACCGCTGCTTTGTCTTTCCAGCCTAACACAGTTGGCCCATCAGATCTGGGCCCGATTTGCTCCCAGGTTAGGCCTTATCGCGATGAGGGTCGTAATCCGCCAGAGTCTTTCCCGGCTCGTCAAGAAACAGCTCTGGCAGGGCGCGCACCTCTTCGATCAGATCAACGCGAAACACCCTGAAATCACCACGTGTTTCGCACCAGGCCGTCAGGGTCCAGACCCGCCCCCAATATTCCATATGCAGCGGTCGAATGATGCGCTCCGTTAGCGTGCCATCCAGGCGGTGGTACCGCATCGCCAGCTTTTGCCGTGATTTGATTGCAGCGCGCAGGGTGGGCATATGAGCAAAGCCACGGGCCACATCGGCAAAGGGGTAGACCGCAAATTTCCAGGCATCGGCCTCGGCGATGACCTCAGTGGGCAGAACGGCATCCACCTTGGCCGCCAGGGATTGGGCTGCGGATTTCAGATCCGCATCCGCCGCCTCGGCGACAATGGCCATGCCAAGGTTCAGTGCCTCCAGCTCTTCGGGCGTGAGGGTGAGCGGCGGGAGGGTGATCTGTTCCCGTACCAGATAGCCGACCCCGCGCTCGCCCTCGACCGGTACGCCCGAGGCCACCAGCGTATCCATGTCGCGGTATATGGTGCGGGTGGAGACTTCGAGCCGCGCGGCAATGTCCTGGGCGCGATGGAGTTTTCCATCCCGTAGGATCTGGATGATCTCGAAAAGGCGGTCGGTGCGTCGCATGGGAGTACCCTTGGCGCAGAGGCAGGGGCCGCGTCAAGATAGGCGGCCCCGCCAGGATCAGTTCCAGATCAGTTTGGTGCCAAAGTCCAGAGGATTGTTTCATGGCGAATGGAGACGCTGTCGGGGGCAATCGCTGCCATCAGGGCGGGGGCGAAGTCTTGTTTGCCAAAACTATCCGCCACCTCCAGGGCGGTCTGCATGTCTTTCCAGATGACCGTGTCGGTCCAGGACCCGTCGCTGCCACAGCTGAGGCGGCGAAAGACAAAGCCGGGGTTGGAGCGCACAAAGCCCTCGCTGGCCTTGCTTAGGGTTATGAACTGTTCGGGCGTTACGCCTGCGTTCAGGGTGAAGGTGACGGTTTCGGCGACCTGTTGTGTCATATCAAACTCCTTTTGTTGACAGGTGTTCTCTAACAAGGAGCAACTGACATAAACCTGTCAGTTGTGTTTGGCTGTGACTGAAAAAAATCATTTTTGCCTCCTGCACTGGGCGCAAAGCGGCTCCGGGCTCTTTGCGCCAACTGAGGAGCTGCGTAGACCTATGGTCAGAGGTATAGTCAGCCGATGCACTGCGCATTGGCAAAGTGAAGGAGAGATTCACATGCTTAACAATATTGGTCTTCCAGGCATCCTGCTTATCGCTGTTGTGGTTCTGGTGCTGTTTGGTCGCGGCAAAATCAGCTCGCTCATGGGCGAAGTTGGCAAAGGTATTACGTCGTTCAAAAAAGGCGTCAGTGAGGGCACCGCTGAACTGGAAGAAGATGCGGCTGCTGAAGCTAAGGACGTGACCCCCGAAGCTGACAAAGACAAGGCGTAAGCGCCGATGTTTGATCTTGGGTTAACCGAACTTCTGGTTATTGGCGTCGTGGCGCTGATTGTCGTCGGGCCCAAGGACCTGCCGGTGATGTTTCGCAATGTCGGCAGGTTTGTGGGCAAGGCCAAGGGCATGGCACGCGAGTTCAGCTCGGCGATGAACGATGCCGCGGATGAAAGCGGCGTGCGGGATGTGGCCAAGGGGCTGAAGGCCGCAACCAACCCGGTTGGTACGGCTATGGACGGGGTGAAAGAGGCGGCGCAGGATATGGCCAAATCCATTGATCCGACCTCTTACAAGCCGGGGTCGGAAACCGAAAAACTGGCTGCCGAGCGCGCCCAAGACGCCAAGAAAATCCAGGCTGCCACCGCCCGTGCTGCCGCAGAACGCAAGGCCCGCGAAGCTACCGAAGCCCTTGCCCATGCAGAGGCGGCAGAAGCCGCAGTCGGGGCTGCTCCTAAGCAGCCTAGCAGTGGCGAGCAGGCCGTGGCGCCGTCTGAAGGAAGTGAGACCAAAACATGAGCCAGAGCGAAGAGGTTGAAGACTCAACCGCCCCGCTGATCGAACATCTGGCCGAGCTGCGCACCCGCCTGATCAGGTCGGTGATGGCCTTTGCGGTGGGGGTTATTTTGGCCTTTGTCGTGGCCGAGCCAATCCTGCAATTCCTAGTGCAGCCGATCGAGGAAACCCTGCGCGCTTTGGGAGATCCCTCGCCAACGCTGCAGTATACCTCGCCGCAGGAATATCTGTTCACGCTGTTTCGCATCTCCATGGTCTTTGGTTTTGCGCTTTCCTTCCCGGTGATCGGCTACCAGCTGTGGCGCTTTGTTGCGCCGGGGCTCTATAAAACCGAAAAAGGCGCCTTTTTGCCCTTTCTGATTGCCTCGCCTTTTATGTTCCTGCTGGGGGCAACCTTTGCCCAGCTGGTGGTAACCCCATTGGCGATGCAGTTCTTTTTGGGCTTTGCGGATGTCAGCTCGATCTTTGCCAACCTGCTGTCGCAGGCAGCCGAGGGTGTCGCTGGATCTGCGCCAGCGGGCGTGAGCGTCGAAACCGCTGTGGTGCCGGCCAGCACCGACGGGGTGAAGATCACTTTCTTCGGGAAGGTAAATGAAAGCCTGGACATCACCCTGAAGTTCATCATGGCCTTTGGCCTGTGCTTTCAGCTGCCGGTGCTGCTGACCCTGATGGGGAAGGCTGGGCTGGTGAGTTCTGATGGGCTTGCGGCGATGCGCAAATATGCGGTTGTCGCTATCTTGGTATTGGCTGCTCTGGTGACC
>Ga0193961_1001038_pt1 | contig 10189 bp, 11 predicted proteins | sample FB_4_MG_FD_140371 | JGI IMG/M metagenome (GOLD analysis project Ga0193961, IMG submission 140371) | Microbial mat bacterial communities from the Broadkill River, Lewes, Delaware, United States - FB_4_MG | ecosystem: Environmental > Aquatic > Freshwater > River > Microbial mats | place: USA...
ACCATATTATTATTAAATTTGTGTACTTTTTTATTGTATATTCTTAACAAAAAGTCCTGACCCCAACCACTAAATTTTACTTTTTTACCCAAAAAATAGTTATCTCTCTTTAAAACAAAAGCATATTTCTCATCATCTAGGTCCAAGTTTTTAATCTCATTTAATAACTCTATAGGTATAACCTCATCACTATCTAAAGAGAGTATCCAGTCATTAGTTGAATATAATGCTGCCTCATTTTTAGTTGGTCCAAAACCTTTAAACTCACCAAAAATAATTTTAACATTAGAAAAATTAGAAGCTATATTTTTTGTGGTATCACTTGAATCATTTAGGTACAAAATAACTTCAGAAAACTCTTCTAAGCTTTTTAATGTTTCACCAACTGTTTCTTCAGCATTTTTAGCAATGATAACAGGCGTTATATTATTAATCGACAACTTCTTGACCCTTTAACCTTTTTTTAAAATTCTTCCTATTTTTATGTTTTTGAGAAAACTCTATTGCTAACTTTATACACTTTTCTTCATCTTCATTAATAATTTTAGCATACTCTCTAACAATAATTTTCAGATCTTCATCTTTTGCCCAAAGCTTGGAAAAATTTAATAACCTCTCTCTTAAACTAAGAGTTTTAAATTTCATTCTATTTATATCAACAACTTTGAAAATATATGTACTATCTTTTTGCTTAATTAAAATATTTCCAGGTGAATAATCTAGATGATATATACCTTTTTCATGCATGTTAAAAGTAAATCTTGCAAACTCTTTAAATATTTGTTTTTTTTTCTCATAATTTAGGTCTAAAAGTGGTTCCCTAATTGTAAGATCATATTTGAAATTTTCACTTACAAAATAACTATCATGAATCAAACCAAAACTTTTGTACTCTATATATCCAATAGGTTTTGGTACAAATTCTATTATTTTAACACTGTTATCGTAAGACTTTTTTGCTTTTGAATCTTTAAAAAACGTATAAACTATCTTGTTAATAAAATTTGGTACCTTAAATGACTTTACTACTAAACCTTGGCCTTTACAATCAATTACTTTAATCTCATTACGTGCTTTATGAATAAAACTTTTTGAATTATTAAAATTTTGTTTTATATTAATTAAGAAGTCTTTTAAGTAATCAAAATCATTGTGTATTTTGTAACTAAACATACTTTATTTCCTTAGAAAAGTTTTCCGCACTTGCAAATAAGCCAGCAAAAACAATGAATAAACCTATAGTAAAGTGCAGTATTAGTAGTGGTTCAGCCATACAAGAAACAAAATATATAGTCATAAAAAGTATTTTTAATTCTCTAATTTCATTATCCTCTATATTTAGTTTAACCATGCTGTAAATCATTGTAAACAATATTAACAAACCTAAAAATCCAAGCTGCAATAGTGTCAATAAGTATTGATTATGAGGATGATATTTTTTCATAAAATCTTTTGTATAGCTATTTATAAAAGGATACTCATTTTTTTCTAATGTTTCTTTTGTAGCCGACAAATAATCGCCTAAACCATCACCAAATGGGTTTTGTTTTATATAATCAAATGTAGTAATCCAATACGCTACTCTAATACCCCATGAGCTGTTAAAATCCATATTAGTGATTTTCTCAACATCATTTTTAGCTAATAGTACTCTTTTTTGAAAGTTATCACTAATATTGTAAGCTGTTGAAAAAATACTAACTATTAAAAAAAGACTAATAAAAAAACTTTTTACAGTAACTCGAAAATGAAGAATACTCATAACAAAAAGAGCAGCCACTAAAGCGACTTGTCCTGTTCTACCTATACCTATAAAAAGGTTTCCAACTACACTAATAAAAAATAATAGTAAAAACAACTTCTCTGTACGACTGTAACGATTTGACATAATTCTGTTTAAAAGCAAAATAGATGTAAAAGCTAAAAAAACACTATAATGAATGTGGTGCATAAATGGACTTGGATTTTGCACAGTTGCATGTTTAAAAGTCCAAAACTCAAAGAAAACTCCGTATGCTATGATCTCACTAAGCAACATACCTGCTAAAAAAGCAGATATAATTGATGGAAAATATTCTTTTTTTAAACTTGTTGCAAATATTATTATTAAAAAAAGATATGCTGTATTTAAACACTTATCTAAACCGTTTTGAATATTTTCTGTCCATAGTATACTTACCAAACTAACTATTATAAATAGTATTATTGTTTTCAAAAATAAACTTTTTTTAACCCTTTGATATTTACTTTTGAAATCTCCCTCTATTAACCAAACTAAAAAAAATAAAAAAATCATAATACTTATTCCAGCTTTTGATAAAGGCAAAATAAAAGCAAAAAACAAGATCATATAATAGTATAATTTATGAAAATCTATATCTATGCTTTTTTTCAAGTTAACTCTTTTGATAAACTGAAATACTTTTTCAATACAATATATGAAATGATATCTTCATGTTTTTTATTTTTAAACTGCTCCGTAAATTCATTTGCGTTTTTTATAATTGATTTGGCTTCAGTAATATTTTCTAAATAGTAATTCATTTTTTCTTCCATATCACTGTAATCATTTTTAAGTAATACGTAATGAAAGTTTTCTACTAACATCCCTTCCATAAACCAAGTTTCATACTTTGGCTTGCTCATAAGAACTAAGGAGTTTGAACTCATTGCCCATTTTAAATTTGAAGCAACATCATTTCCTTCTATAACAACTAAAAACTTATATTTTAGTTGTTCCTTTAGAGATAACTTTTTTTTCTGCCAAGCAACCGTTAGATCACCTTTTGTATTTGTTTGTCCAATATCACAAAAGTTTTTATTATAAAATAACTTAACAAAATCTTCTCTATGTTTTACATAACATTTTCCACGCCATACTGCCATATCCTTTTTATTTTCAAACTCTACATCATCATTTACAAATATAAAATGCCTTATTTTATTTAACTTCATTAAGATAGAGTTTGAATTATCACCGTTAATTGGTCTACTTTTAACTATACTTGGATATTCTGGAACAGTTATAACATCACCAAATATATAATCAATTTTATTTTTTTTATCAAAAAATCTAAGATACTCTAAGAGATCAAAAAAATATGTCTTTTTCTTCTCCGTACTTATAAATTCCTCTATACTAGTAGCTTTTTGTGATTTTTTAAATTGTGATGTTTGTTTATTGTAATAATTTACTCTTTTATCAATATATTTTCTTTCTTTGTTATCCAGGTTATCATAGAAACTATTAAAATTGTTACTAAGTATAAATTTTGAAGAAAATAAGATCCAAATACCCTTAATATAAAAAAATAGCTTCGTATTTTTAGATAAATCTATTCTTATTTTTTTTTTAATTTTGTTAAACATCTTATTTCTTACTCAAATTGATTTATCTATTATATCTTTTTAATTATAATACTTTTATGAAAAAACCTTACATGTGGGATAACTATTCCGATCAACCATACCCTATAAAAGATAAAAACTACAAAAAGAAGATGAGACAAAAGTCTTTGATTTCTATATTAAAGACGATTACAATTGCACTACTTGTATTACCTTTCTCACTAATAATGATGCCTTTTATTAAAAATAGGAAAATAGATACTAACTCTTTTTTTTGTTTAGGTATTGACTACCAACGAGAGCCAAAGAAAACAATTGAGTTTGTTAAAGAACTAGAGGTTGAGCATATACTAATTAGATTAAAACTGTGGGAGATGAGTAGTTTAAATGAACTGAAAAAGTTTCTAAATAATTTTAAAGATAAAAAGATCATTCTAAAAATAATGCAAGATAGAGAAAATGTAGAAGACTTAAATCTTTTTAAAAAAAACTTAGATATTATTTTTTCAACTCTAAATGATCAGATAAATATATATGAAATTGGAACGACTATAAACCGAGCTAAATGGGGGTTTTTTAGTGTAGGTGAATATAATGCTTTTTTCAAAACAGCATATGATCTAAAAAAAGAAAAATATCCAAGTTTAACCTTAATAGGTAGTGGCGTTATAGATTTTGAATACCATTTTACAGCTCATACTTTATTTAACTTATGTAAATACAAATATGATGGCGTATCTGCTCTTTTATATGTAGACAGACGAGGTGCACCTGAGAATATGCAGATTGGATTTTCAGCATCTGATAAAATAGCACTACTTGCAAGTATGACTTGGCTAAGTCCAAAAACAAAACAAAAATTGCACCTTACAGAAGTCAACTGGCCAATATCAGATACGGCACCATTCGCACCAACAAGTGAAAAGGAGTGTGTTGACACACAAAGTTATGCTGATTTTATGCTTAGATATTATCTATTAGCCTTAGCGTCTCAACAGGTTGATACTATGTCATGGCATCAACTTATTGCTCCAGGATATGGACTTGTTGACAACAGAAAAAATAATATGAAAATATATCCAGCATTTGAAACATATAAAACTATGTTAAAACATTTGAAAGATACACAATTTTTAAGACTAGATATAAACAAAAAATACTATATATTTCAAGCTCTTTCTAGGGATAGATTATTACAAGTACATTGGTCACTAGAAACAGCCGAACTAAAACGAGAAGAATATTTTGAAGTTTACTCAAGAGATGGAATAAAAATAGAAGATAAAATCATCAAAATAGGTTCATCTCCTATATATGTATATGTAAACAATTAAAAAGAAAATTTAACCCCAAAATATGCAGATTGATTGTAAGTTATATCTATGCCGTTGTCATAATTAGTATCAATATTTCTTATACCTAAATATAAAGATGCTCTACTCATTAACTGCGCATTTGCTTCAACTCTATATTCAAGAAAACTATCTGCATCTGAAAAACTTAAAGACTTTGGTGCATAATGTGCTAAAGCTTTTACTTTTATAGGAATAGCTGAATTTATTGGTAATCTATATGACAACTCAGCTCCTAAAGGCAAACCAACAAAATCCTCAGTTAGAACTGCTTTAATACCTAAACCTATTTTAAAATTAGTACTTTGTATATTTTGCTTAATCATAAAATTAAGATCAATATAATCTTCAATATCTTTGTTTCCATTTATAGAGTCATTTTCCGTACTTCCCTTTAAGTAAGTTACACCTATAAATGTAGTATCTGGTTCAATAGTTGTATTGAACTGTCCTAAATCAAACTTAGCACCTAATTCTAAATCATATTGATTTATATTAAGTTCAGCTGTATGCATTGCAAAGATACTACAAAAACTTATACTAAGTAAAGTCAATTTTTTTATCATTACTTTCCTTCATTATTTTATTTTAATAATAAGCAAATAATATACCACACATTAAAAATACAAAATAAAACTATTTTGAACTGAAAAATAATCTTATTTCACGTTTTATTCAATTTTATTTAAGAGATAAATCACTATAATAATCACGATAATTTATATTTAAGGAAAATAAATGAAAAAAATTACTACTGCTATCGTTGCTTTAGGTGCATGTACAGCTTTAATGGCTGGTGTTAATGCTGGTGCTTGTAAAGGTTGTCATGGTCAAAACTGGGAAAAAGCTGCTCTTGGTAAATCTAAAATTGTTGCTGACATGAGTCATGCTGATATTGCTGCTGCTCTTAAAGGTTATAAAACTGGAACTTATGGTGGACCAATGAAAGGTCTTATGAAAGGTCAAGTTGCAAAATACTCTGACGCTGATTTAGAAGCATTCGCAAAAACTATCGGTAAATAATTTATCAATTTTTCAAACTACCTAAATTTATGGTAGTTTGACTTATTCAGGTTTATAATTTCTTTTTAATTCTTCTCTTTTTTTCTCTAAGTTAACAGCGTCGTTTAAATCATCTTCATTATCGAATTTTGCGCCATTTAAAAACTTTTCTTGATCATCAAACTGACCATTTTTTATAGCCCATAAAAATGCAAATAAAGCAACTGCACCTAAAAATATAGATGCGCCTAACATCATAGCTATCACCCAATCACTCATGTTAACTCCTGTTCCATTTATATCTTATTCTCATAGAGTTTCCTACAACTAAAAGTGAACTAACACTCATAGATATTGCTGCAACTAAAGGTATAACATATCCAGCCATTGCTAAAGGAATCGTTACAGCATTATATACTAACGATATACCTAAATTTTGTTTGATAAGTCCAAATGTAGTACGAGATATTTTAAATGCATCAGATAATGATCTTAATGAATCATTTAATAAAACTACATCACTTACATCTACGGCAATATCGCTTCCACTTCCCATAACAATAGATATATCTGCATGAGCTAGCGCTAATACATCATTAACACCATCACCTACCATAACTATAGTCTTATTATCTTTTTTTAGTTTATTTATAAATTCAGATTTATCTTGAGGTGACTGTGAAAAATAATATTCTTTTATTCCGACTTCATCTGCAACTTTTTTTGCTATGTCACCATTGTCTCCGGTAAGCATAATACTTTTGATACCTTTTCTTTCCAAATCTGCGACTAAAACTTCAGCATTTTCTTTAACTTTATCTTTTAGTTCATATACAGCGACAACCCGTTTGTCGATTACAAAATAAAAAACACTGTTTTGACTAATAAAATCTATATCTATTTCATTGTCTTCTAATAATTTTTTATTTCCACCAAATATGATTTTATTGTTATATTTTGCAATAATTCCTGATGCCGGTACTTGTGTATATTCATCAAATATAATTTCATTTGTAGCATCTACATATTGCATGATCCCTCTTGAAATAGGATGATTTGAATTTTTTACAAATGAGTATAATATATTTTTGTCAAATTCTTCATAAATATGTTCTTTTACAACTTCAGGTTTTCCAACCGTTAGAGTACCAGTTTTATCAAGAACCAATGTATCAACTTTAGCCATAGTTTCTAACTGTGCTGCTTCTTTAAATAAGATCCCTTTTTTAGCCCCAAGACTAAGTCCAACAAGTGTCGCTACGGGTGTGGCAAGTGCTAAAGCACATGGACAGGCTATTATTATTACAGATATTCCAACCATAAAAGATGTCTCAAAACTATGTGGCCATACCCACCATACTATAAATGTAACTAATGCTAATGCTAATATTACACTTGAAAAGTACTCACTTAGTTTATTCGCTATCTGTTGAATCTTTGGCTTTTTATTGATAGCACTTTCTAAAAGAGTGACTAAATTAGATAAAGTTGAGTGTTCAAAATCTTTTGAAGTTTTAAAATATATATCTGCATCTATACTGGTACTACCACTTACTACGCTATCACCCTTTTCTTTATATATAGGCTCACTCTCACCAGTTAAACTTGACTCATCAAAATTTCCACTCCCCTTTGTAACTTCACCGTCAAATAAAACACGTTCACCTGAACCTACAACTATAGTATCACCTACATTTACATCATCTAACTTACATAAGATAATAGAATTATCTTTAAAAACTTTTACTTCATTTGGTATATCTTTACCAATAATATCCAATGTATCTGCAGCATTTTTTTTACTTAATACTTCTAAAAATTTTCCTATTAAAACAAAAGTAATGATCATACTTACACTATCAAAGTATGCCTCTCCATCTTCCATTAATGTTATATAGATAGAATATATGTATGTAAGAAGTGCACCGGTTGCAACAAGCAGATCCATATTGACGGTTTTAGTCTTAAGACCAAAATATGCACCACGAAAGAACACCCAACCACTGTAAAAAAGAACAGGTGTTGCAAGTATCCACTCTGCTACATTTAAAATCGTTTTTACTTCTTGTGTAATACCTGTAAAATAACCTGCATACTGTGCAACTGCTATCCACATAATATTCATGGAAGCAAATATAGCCACTGCCATTTTTAGATAATATGACTTTCTCTCTCTATTTGCATAAGTTTCACCACTTGCACTATCATATGCAAAAGCATTATAACCAATTGAGCGAATCATATCTATAATTTGCGATAATTTTACAACATCATCCGCCCAAACTATTGTTGCTTTATTATTTGTAAAATTGATGTTTGCTTCTATAACACCATCCATCTTATGTAGAGCTTTTTCATTCAACCATACACAAGCTGAACAATGAATACCTTCTATAACAAGAGAAATTTTAGAAAAACCATCAGCATCTTTTTTTACATATTGTTCATAAAAAGATGGTGAATCAAAATTTGAACTGTCATCTAATTGGTGCATAGGAGGTGATAGTTGATTAGAACCAGCTTTATCATAAAAACCATCTAAACCTTCATTATTCAATAAATGATATACACCTTGACAACCATTACAACAAAAACGTAAATCACCTTCCTTGATCATCATATCATCATTAAACTCTAAATGACAATGATTACAGACTACTTTATCAGACAATTTCAAACTTCCCTAACTTTCTATTTTTTTCTATTTTATTCCATTTTTCAATATGCCCGCTCATACATATATAAACACCAAATTCATTTTTAGACTTTAAAAAACCAATAGCCATACCTAAATTTAGTGATGCCTCTACATTATCAATCTCAAAAGGTTTCATTGCACCTGTCAAAACAATAACTCTGTCATCGAATATAGTATCTAAAAAATTTGCTGTTTCACCCATTGTATCAGTTCCGTGAACAAGTAAAAAATGATTATCTTTTGATTCCATAATTATTGCTGCTAAAGTTTTTCTATCATTAACATCCATATCAAGTGAGTCCTTAAACATTACACCAGCTAAGTCAAATTTATAGTCTGAAGATATTAGTATTTTCTCTATAGCACTTGAATCAAATGGAACCTCAAGTTCTCCATTTAAAGGGTTATATTTTTTATTAAATGTACCACCACAATTCAAAATTAACATATTACATCCTCTAGTTTATTAATAACCTTTGTAGCTTTAGATTCAGTCTTAGTTTTTATTTGTTGATATAAATATGTAGTACTAAGACCAGCATTAATACCTGCTTCAATATCTCTTTCCTTATCACCTATTATAATTGAATTTTGTAGATCTATATCATAATCCTTGGCAGCTTCTAAAAGCATTCCAGGCTTTGGTTTTCTACAATTACAATCTCCTGAAATATCAGGGTGGTGTGGACAATGATAAACCTTTGAAATATTAATACCTAATATTTCAAACTCATTTATCATCCAGTTTGTAACTTCTTTAAAATCATCTTCTGAGTAATAACCACGAGCTATCCCACTTTGGTTAGTCACAACAAATATCTTATAACCTAAGTTTTGATAATATTTACATACCTTAAATATTCCATCTATAAACTCGAAATCTACAGTTTTATAAAGATAGTCTTTTTCAATATTTACGACACCATCTCGATCTAAAAAAAGTGCTTTATTCATATATTAGCTAACACCATCTCCAAATATCTCTTTCTCAATTATGTCACATAAAATATGCCCAATCAATATATGAGATTCTTGAATACGTGGAGTAGAATCGGATGGAACTACTAAGGCTATATCTGCCATTTTAGCCATCTCACCACCATCCTTACCTACTAATGCTACTGATAAAATATTTTTATTTTTTGCAACATCAAAAGCATTTAAAATATTCTCTGAATTCCCCGAAGTAGATATACCTATAAATATATCACCCGATTGACCCATTCCCTCTAATTGTCTGGAAAATACTTTATCATATCCATAGTCATTACCAATAGCAGTAAGATTAGAAGTATCTGTCGTTAATGCAAGTGAAGGAATAGATGGTCTATCAAAACCATATCTTCCAACTAACTCTGCAGCTATATGTTGTGCATCTGCTGCACTACCTCCATTGCCTGCTAATATAGTTTTTTTATCACCTTTATAAAGCTCAACACATTTTTGAGCAACTTCTACAATTTTACTTAATAGTTCATCATTTTGATAAATATTCTGCTTAGTTTCGAAAGAGAGTTTAATTTGTTCTTTAATATAGTTTTTCATAGATATACCTAATAAAATATATAAAATAATAGCATAAATAGCATTAGTAAAAATTCATTTGTACAAAAATAATGAATAACTGATGTAGTAAATATTAAAAAATAAAAAGATTTCATGAAATAAAAAGTGAAGTAAATAACTCAACTAGGCGGCGACCTACATTCCCAATCCTGAAAGGACAAGTATTATCAGCGATGAGGGGCTTAGCTTCTGGGTTCGGAATGGAGCCAGGCGTTTCCCCCTC
>Ga0193961_1001039_pt1 | contig 10186 bp, 9 predicted proteins | sample FB_4_MG_FD_140371 | JGI IMG/M metagenome (GOLD analysis project Ga0193961, IMG submission 140371) | Microbial mat bacterial communities from the Broadkill River, Lewes, Delaware, United States - FB_4_MG | ecosystem: Environmental > Aquatic > Freshwater > River > Microbial mats | place: USA...
AAGGCGCTGAGCGAGATGTATGCCACCCCCGAATGGGAAGCTGTGCGGGCCCGCAACGGCTGGGTCAACATCCACAATTCAGGTGAAGAATTCAAAACCTTCCTCGAAGGCCAGGAAAAGGTCATCGGTGATTTGATGAAGAAACTGGGCTTCCTCTGAAGCCACAGGTTGCAGAGCGGGAAACCGCTCTGCATTGCTCATCTAAGGGAGGGGAAAGATGGCACTTGATCGTTGGATCGCACTTATTCTTGCCGGGGTCTGCTTGACCTACGGTTATACGGCCTGGTTCACGATGGATGGCGGATTAGCGCCCTTCATGCAACGCAACCCAATTTGGCCCAGCACCTTTCCCAAGACCCTGTCTATCATCGGATTGGCGGCCTCTTTGGTCATCCTGCTGGGCCTCGAGAAGGCCGAGGCACGCGAGGGTGAAATCAACTATCGCCGCCTAACAGATTACAATCTAGGGCAAGCGCTGCTGTTGCTCGGGCTCATGGTTGCCTATGCGCTATGCCTGCGCCCTCTTGGGTTCCTTTTTTCCACCGCGGCCTTCCTGATGCTTGGCTCTTTCATCCTGGGAGAGCGGAAATACTTGGTGATGTTGCTCGTCTCTGTGTTGGCGACCGGAATCGTCTGGTACCTGGTGCAACAGGTCCTCGGCATCTATCTGCGCCCCCTGCCTGATTTCATCGGAGGATAACCCAATGCTTGAAGGACTGTTGATCGGCCTGCAAACGGCCTTTTCGATCCAAAACCTGCTGATGGTTATCGGTGGCTGCCTGATCGGTACATTTATTGGCATGCTACCGGGGCTTGGGCCGATGTCTATCATCGCCATTATGATCCCGGTGGCCATTTCGATGGGCGATCCCTCTGCCGCACTCATCCTTTTGGCCGGCGTCTATTATGGGGCAATCTTTGGCGGCTCGACTTCCTCCATCCTGCTCAATGCGCCGGGTGTTGCAGGCACGGTTGCCTCCAGTTTCGACGGCTACCCCATGGCCAAACAGGGAAAGGCGGGCAAGGCCCTGACCATTGCTGCAATCGCCAGCTTTGCAGGTGGCAGCATTGGCGCCCTATTGCTGATGATCTTTGCACCCGCCCTGTCTTCCGTCGCCTTGCTGTTCCATTCGGCGGAATATTTCGCCCTGATGGTCGTTGGGCTCTCGGCCATTGCAGCCTTTGCTGGCACAGGGCAGGTGGCCAAGGCCCTGATGATGACCACGCTGGGACTGATCATGGCAACGGTGGGAGAAGGCGCGCTGTTCAACCTACCCCGTTTCACCATGGGGATCATGGACCTGCAATCCGGCTTTGGCTTTATTACCTTAGCGATGGCAATGTTTGCGCTGCCCGAGGCGCTGTTTCTGGTGCTGAAACCGAAAACTCAAGTGGCCAAGGGCGAAGAAATCAAAGACCTGCGTATCACCCGCCAAGAAGCAAAATCTATCGCTCCAGTCATTGGCCGCCAATCGATTCAGGGCTTCTTCATCGGGGTTCTGCCCGGCGCGGGCGCGACGATTGCCAGCTTTTTGGGTTACGCTGTGGAACGAAATATCGCTACTAAGGCAGAACAAGAGGCCTTTGGAAAAGGGTCGATCAAAGGGCTTGCAGCACCTGAAACTGCAAATAATGCGGCCTGCACAGGTTCGTTTGTGCCTTTGCTGACGCTGGGCATCCCCGGCTCGGGCACCACCGCCATTTTGCTGGGAGCGCTTATCGCGCTCAATGTCACACCAGGTCCGCGTCTTATGATCGACGAGCCGCAGATATTCTGGGCAGTGATCATGTCGATGTTCATTGGCAATCTGGTTCTACTGATCCTCAATCTGCCACTGATCCCCTATATTGCCAAAGTTTTGACCATTCCGCGCAACTATCTAATCCCATTCATCATGTTCTTCACTTTGATGGGTGCCTACATCGGGCAGAACAATGCAACCGAACTGTTGCTACTGGTTGGTTTCGGGATCTGTGCGACGGCTCTCCGCTTTGCCGATTACCCTTTGGCGCCACTGTTGATCGGCTTCATTCTGGGCGGCATGTTGGAGGATAATTTCGCCCGCTCGATGCAGCTCTATGACGGTATTGCATTCATTTGGGAGCGTCCGATGACACTCGGGTTATTGGCAATTGCTGCCTTGCTGATTGTTTTGCCCAGCTATCGCAACCGAAGGGCCCGGTTGCGCATGCAGGGAATCGCGGATGGAGATTGATCTTTAAACCCTTCCAACCTTTGGGGAATGCGATCTACTCCGCCCTGGTAGATTGCCAGATAACACCTGGTCAAAACGTGGGTAAATCACGTAGAGCGCATTCCCGACACCGCAACAATCATCCAAAATCGCTGCCAATGAAGCATGAGGCTGCGCGGATCACTTGGCAGATAGCTGGCTGGGCTCTGCCTCAAAACCGCAGTCGAACGCCTGTCTAACACTTCCTTGGCCACCGGCACAAAGCTAACGTCGTTCCAGACGATCTGACTTCGCTTGTTGCGGCGCATATCAATTGATCAAGTGGCAGCGCCTGGTCAGTTCCTCGTGAGGTCTATTTCTCCGAAAGCACCGGTGTTTCGTGTATGTGGCTGCCGGTTTCGGCCGCCGACAACATGAACCCTGCAACCGCACTGCGGCGCACCATCATCCCCGGCCTAGGTGTGGTCGGTGTTCCCACGATCAAAGACATTTCCTTGTTGCTGTTGGACAGGCCCATCGCGCGCACCAAGGTCCAGTCAGCATCTGACGCACGAAAGGCTTGCTCTGCGCTATTGTGGTCAGCATAGGCAAAACGCAGATTGGTTTTCCTGATCATGAATCTCATGAACCATGGGGCTGTATCAAAACTATCGCCAACACCCGCCGCCGACAGGAAAACCACCCGCTTGCCGCCAAGTGCAATGATGTTCTGCGCCGCTTCCGTAAGGATTCTTTCTGTCGTGATCGGTTTCGCCCAAGGTGCGTCGGAGCTGCGTGGGTTATTGAGCGCCACAAGAATGGCATCCGTCCCATCAGAAGCACGCTCCACCGCCGCCGCGTCCGTAGGCGTGCCTGTTACCAACGTCAGCCCGTCGCGCGGCGTGACTTTGCCGGGATCGCGCACCAAGGCTGTGATCTGGTGACCCTTTGCAAGGCCTTGTTCCACGATGTGCTGTCCAGTGCGCCCGGTAGCACCCAATACGAGAAGTTTCATGTCGTTTCCTTAACGCGCACGAAAGTGGCCGAATATTCGCCTGCCCAGGGCATCATTGCCGAAAGCTCTGGAATTGGTGTCATTGTTTTCATCACGCCAGACATGAGGAACAAGCCCGCGCCCAGAGCCTGCGCGACCCAAATGCCAATATTTGCGCCCTTTGAAGCAGGCGGTGTCGTTGTAGATGCAAAAGCCATCAGAAGAGCCTTTCGAGTGTTTTTGCTACGTCTCAAACTGATGTACGCGCTTCCGTTTCTCAAAAAAATGGGATAATTTTGAAGATATCGTTCTGATAATCTGATAGAGATGGATGCAATTACCCTTGATCAGTTCACTGTCTTCCTTGCCATTGTCGAGGAAGGCAGCTTTGCCGCCGCCGCCCGCAAGTTAGGGCGCGCGCAGTCGGCCGTGACCTACGCTATTCAAAAGCTCGAAGATCAAACCGGCGTCGCACTGTTCGACCGCGCCAACTATCGCCCCACCCTGACGGAAGAAGGCCGCGCTCTGCTGCCCCGCGTCCGCCGCATCATGGATGATCTGGCAGAGTTTCGGGTACAGGCACAGGCTGTCTCGAAAGGGGTCGAAGCCGAGCTGATTCTACTGATCGAATCCTTTTTGTCGCTGCCGATGTTTGCGGACAAGCTGCACCGTTTTCACCTCGAGTTTCCGATGGTGCAATTGCGGATCATTTCTGTGAAACCCCAAGATGCCAGCCAACAGCTTGCGGAGTATCAGGCGGACCTTGGCCTCTTCCTGATGTCGCCCGATCCAGAACCAGACCTCGAAAGCCGATCCGTCACACGGCTGGATCTTATCGCGGTCGCCACACCGGATCATCCCCTCGCGCAACTGCCACCACACTTTCCGAAAGAGGCCATGCGCGACCACCTTCAGATCGTGGTCTCCAACCCTAAGGCCGCAAGCAATGCCCGTGAATACGGCGTAATCGGCGTGAACCAGTGGCACGTCAGTGAAGTGCGATTGCGCTACGACCTGATCAAAGAAGGGATCGGTTGGGGGTCATTGCCGCGACCGATGGTCGAGGCCGATTTGGCGCAGGGGAAACTTGTTGAGCTCCACCCGGATCAATGGGGATCGTCCAATGTCATGCCAAGTTTCAACGTTGTTGTTGCAAAACTAAAGGCCGGCGCCTTGGGTCCAGCAGGCACGTTCTTGCTCGAGGCGTTATCTGATCGCGGCAACATATAAAGCCAGACCAAGATAGTGCCGCGCCAACCTATAAAACCGCGTTTGGTATCAGCGGCCTTAGAAAAAAGGCATAAATGGCGGCGCATTAAGTCGCGGCCCACTGAGACTGACCTGAACGCCGCGCGAAATTCTGGGTACATTTCTTGCAACAAAGGTATGTAGGGATGCCGAAGAAACGATTTACAGACAAGCAGATTGCCGTTGCTCGACGGCAGGCGGAAGCCGGAACCACCCGTGCACAAGATGCGCATCTGTTCCTACCGTTGAATTCGGGAGCGTTTTATCACGCATCTCGCTCCATAATCCATTCGACCTCAGGCGCAGGGATAAAACGCCACTTGCGCAGAGGGCCTGCCATCACGTTGAGGTAGTACATCTCGAACCCATAGGGGGCGCCGCAAGGGTGGTGGCCGCGCGGCACGCAAACGACATCGCCGTCGCTTACCGCCATCGTTTCGTCCAATTGGCCGTCATCGGTATAAACCCGCTGGATACCAAAACCTGATGCTGGGTTCAGGCGGTGATAATAGGTTTCTTCCAGATAGGTGATGCGCGGATAGTCATCTTCATCGTGCCGATGAGAGGGATACGACGACCAGTGTCCCGCAGGGGTAAACACCTCAGTGACAAGCAGGCTGTCGCAATAGTCTTCGTTCTCCATCGCGATGTTGTTGATGTGGCGCATATTGGTGCCCTTGCCGCGCTCGGTTAGCGTAATGCCATCGGGCCCGATACGGCGCGCTTTGTGCCCGCTTTTGCCGGGTGCAAGGCAGACGGCCAGAACGCAATCGGTCTCGGCTGTGGCCTCCCATTCGGTGCCATTGGGCAGGTACAAACAATGGGGTGGTGTCTTTTCAAAGACGTCCATTCGGTTGCCCAACAGGCCCCAATCCTGATCCGCTCCGGTGACTCTGGCCTTACCTTCAACGATCACCAAAATAACTTCGTTGTCGCCCGTTATCTCAGCCGCCGTATCACCTGCCCTGAGCTTGTAAAGCGAGAACCCAACATACCGCCAACCTACAGATTCAGGGGTGATCTGGTGGACTTTGCCACGATTGCCAAACGGCTTTTTGAGAAGGTCAGACATCGGAGGTTCCTTTATCATCGGGATCAAAGGCTACAAAGAACGCATATGCGCAAATTGAAAAAAGAGCTGCAGCGAACCAAGCCCATCCGGGGTGGCCGAACGTCATTTCAAACAGGCCATAAAGCGCGACAACAACCAAAGTCATAACCCGCCGGATCAACGGTTCGAAAAACGGGTGGTTGAGGCCAAACAGCTTTATCATTTTGTCACGACAAGCCCGGCCTTGGCACAGGCGGCCAAGATATAGTCATACCCCATTTTCGAGTACGCATAGGGCGCTGCGAGGGCGGGGTCTTGTTCCGCCTCGACGACAATCCAACCGGAGTAGTCCATCGCCTTGAGCTTGGCCGTCACAGCATCAAAGTCGATACACCCATCGGGGTCTCCGGGAACGGTAAAGGCTCCAGCAGCGACAGCATCAAGGAAACTGGCGTCTTTTGCGTAGATTTGATTCAGTACTGATTGCCGCACGTCTTTGTAATGCACGTGGTGGACACGGTCCGCCCATTTGTCGAGAACGGCCACTGGCTCAGCCCCTGCAAAATGCAAATGGCCTGTGTCGTAAAGCAGGCCCAATTCTGGGCCAGAGCCTTCCATCAGCCAATCGATATCCTCAGCATCCTGCACCATTGCCCCCATATGGTGGTGATAGGCCAGCTTGACGCCCTGCCCCTCAGACCATTTGGCGAGCTCAGAAAGTTTGCCTGCATAATCCAACACCTCACCACGCGTCAGTTTTGGGCGCGTGGACACGGGCACGCCCATGGCCCCCTGGATGGTGTTCGAGCATTCCGCATAAACGATGCACGGCGCGTTCAGGGCGGCAAATTGCTCAACCTGTTCGGCGATCGCATCTTTTTCCTGCTCGACCGTGGACACCAACAGATTGCCCGAACACCAGCCACCGCACAGCGCTACGCCGTACGCGTCGAGATAGGTGCGCAGACCCTCGGTGTCTGCAGGCATGCGTCGACCACGTTCTACGCCGCTGTAGCCGATGCGGGCGGCGTCTTCCATTGCGCCTTCGGTGGTGTAGTCTTCTGTCAGTTCTGGCAAATCATCGTTCTGCCAAGCGATCAGGGAAATACCGACTTTGACAGCCATTTAGTCGATCCTTTGGGATTTTTTGTTTTCTTGATAGTTTGCGTAGGCCGTGTTGACCTCGACGCGCTCTGATACTTCTGGCACACCCACATCCCACCACGTGCCGCCATGTGGCGTTGATGGGTAAGGGTCCGTATTGATCACAACCACATAAGGGCCTTTGATCTTGTGACGCTTAGCAAGGGCGGTTTCCAGCTCAGCGATGGTGCTCACCTTGACCGATGTTGCGCCCATCGACCCTGCGTGTGCTGCGAAGTCGATGTTGGAATTTTCGCCGCCTATGGAGTGCGCCAGCAGGTTGTTAAACTCTGCCCCGCCCGTGCCCATCTGTAACCGATTGATACACCCATAACCACGGTTGTCGGTGATCACGATGGTGAAAGAAACCCCCAACATCGCCGCTGTCGCCATTTCGGAGTTTGCCATCATATAAGTGCCGTCACCGGCAAAGCAAATCACGTCGCGTTTCGGCTCTGCCATCTTTATGCCCATGGCCCCTGCTATTTCGTAACCCATGCACGAGAAACCGTATTCCATGTGATAGGCACCGGGTTTGTTGGCTTTCCAGAGTTTGTGCAATTCACCGGGCATCGTGCCAGCGGCACACATCGCAACGGTTTCCTCTGTGGCGCTGCGTTGGACCGCCCCGATTACCTGCATATCAGTAGGCAGGGCACTGTCGTCCTTGGGTGCCTCCGTCAGAGGATCAACTTTGTCGAACCAGTCGGCTTTCAAAGGGGCAACACCTGCGACGATTTTGTAGCCACCAATTGCATCGCCAAGCTCGGCCAAACCGATCTTCGCATCCGCCAAAAGCGGCATAGCGCCATGTTTGGCGGCGTCATAGGCTGCGGTATTCAGGCTGATGACTTTGCGCTGTGGGTTTGAGAACAGGCTCCACGACCCGGTGGTAAAATCCTGAAAACGCGTGCCCACGCCAAGCACCAGATCGGCCATTTCACAAATATCATTGGCAGGCTCGCCGCCCGTCACACCGATTGGGCCAAGGTTTAACGGATGATCCCACGCCAGCGCAGATTTACCCGCCTGCGTTTCAGCAACCGGAATGCCGTGCGCCTCGGCAAAGGCCTGCAAATCTTCACAGGCGTCTGAATAGTGCACGCCGCCACCCGCAATGATCACAGGCGCCTTTGCGGATTTCACAGCATCGGCCACGCGCGACAATTCACCGACGTCTGGGCGAATACGGCGGGTGTACCAGACCTGGGGTTCAAAGAAGCTGACAGGATAGTCGAACGCCTCGGCCTGCACATCTTGGCACATGGACAAAGTAACCGGGCCGCAATCGGCAGGATCTGTCATGATGCGAAATGCCCGCGGCAGGGCCGTAAGCAATTGTTCGGGCCGCGTGAGGCGATCGAAATAGCGGCTTACAGGCTTAAAGCAGTCGTTCACACTGACCGTGCCGTCGCTGAAATCCTCAACCTGCTGCAACACAGGGTCGGGCCCCCGATTGGCGAACACATCACCGGGCAACAACAGCACTGGCAGTCTGTTTACATGGGCCAACCCCGCCGCCGTCACCATGTTCAAAGCCCCCGGCCCGATAGAAGACGTCACGGCCATAGCGCGTTTGCGTTTCAGCTGTTTGGAATAAGCGATTGCCGCGTGGGCCATCGTCTGTTCATTGTGTCCGCGGTAGGTTGTGAGCTGGTCTTGCGCACCATGCAACGCCTCACCGAGTCCAGCAACGTTGCCATGACCAAAAATCGCCCAACATCCGGCGATGAAGGGTACACCCTCCTCATTCATCTGGGCATTCAGAAAGCGCACCAAAGCTTGCGCTGCGGTCAAACGGATCGTCTCTGTCATGATAGGCTCCTTACGCAGCATTCAGCCGGGCTTCGTTGCGGGCGTTATCCCAAATGTCGCAAAGCCGCTGAAAGCGACAGGCCATTTGAGATACGGCTTCACGATCCGTCATATCACCTTTTAGCCAAGCGCGTGCCGCGTCGCCAAAGATCGTGCGACCCACGGCAAAGCCTTTCACGAGCGGCTGCTTGGCCGCCAAGGCAAAACTTTCCGCCAATTCAGCCTCTGGCGCGTCAAGCCCAAGCACAACGATACCGCGTGTCCGTGGATCGTTCCGCTCGATTGCATTGACTGCGTTTTGCCAAGCGTCATCGGTGGTGAACGGTTCAAGCTTCCACCAATCGGGGTAGACACCCGCATCATAGAACTGCTGGATCAAGGTGGCGGTGGTGTTATCATCCACAGCACCCACCTTCGAAGGGATCACCTCCAGCAGAAATTCAAGACTGTTGCGGCGCGCGGCCGTAAACAGGCGTTTCACGCGAGCCTCTTGTACGGCGCGGGTCTTGTCGTCGTCGTCTGGGTGACAGAACACCAACAGTTTGACCACATTTTCACGTGCCCATTCCTTGAGGCGACCGAAATCTTCACCCAAATCATCTTCGAATTGAATAGGGCGCGATCCGGGGTCCTCTGTCGGGCGACCAATCCAAAGGCCGCTGGCTGTGGCACGGTGCAGCGTGCTGCGCCCGATACGATTGTCACATAGGATGCCATAGCCGGGCTGGCCATTCTGGACCTGAAGAGCGGCATCAAGGCACAGCTCCTTGAACCTGCCGCCTTTCTCCAGAGTATAGCCGTACATCTCCTCCAACTGCAAACGATGGTCAAAGGCAAAGGTGCGAAGGTGATCCCACGTGCCGTTCGTCAACGAATGGCGATTTGTGGCCCAATGAACTTGTTCGAGTGCGATATCATTGCGCAAATCAGGCCGCTGGACGCCACGCTCCAAGAAAAACTGCAACTCGTCCCAACTGGGATAGGCAGGCGTGCACCCATGGCGGCTGACCGCGAAGGCACCGCAGGCGTTTGCGTATTTCAGCGCGACGGGCCAATCTTCGCCATCGAGCCAGCCCTTCAGAAGGCCAGACATGAAACCGTCGCCAGCACCAAGCACGTTGAACACCTCAATCGGGAAGCCGGGTCCGGTTTTGCCTTCGTCCAGGCTGTCCGGAATGTCACCGGTAAAGGCCACAGCCCCATGAGCACCGCGTTTGCAAACAAGCGTCGCTCCTGACACAGCCCGCACCGCGCGCAGAGCCTCAATGGTATGCGTTGATCCACCCGCGATGTGAAACTCTTCTTCGGTGCCGACGATCAGATCAAACAAATGCAACGAGGCTTGCAACTTCGATGTGACCTCGGCGCTTTCCACAAAACGGCTTTCGCCGTCGCCGTGGCCAGCAACACCCCAAAGGTTTGGGCGGTAATCAATATCGAGCGCCACCTGTTGGCCGTTCTCACGCGCGAGCTTGAGTGCCTTCAACGTCGCCGCTTCGACCTGCACGTTGCTCAGATGGGTCCCCGTCGCGACAATCGCGCGGGCGGATTTGATGAACTCTGGGTCGATGTCGTCTTCGTTCAACCCCATGTCCGCGCAGTTTTCACGATAGAAAATCAACGGAAACTGATCTTCATCGCGGATCCCCAACAGGACCAAAGCTGTCAAACGGTCTGCGTCAATTTTGACGCCATCAGTGTTCACACCTTCGCGGATGAGCTGTTCCGTGATGAAACGGCCCATATGTTCGTCGCCCACGC
>Ga0193961_1001041_pt1 | contig 10181 bp, 3 predicted proteins | sample FB_4_MG_FD_140371 | JGI IMG/M metagenome (GOLD analysis project Ga0193961, IMG submission 140371) | Microbial mat bacterial communities from the Broadkill River, Lewes, Delaware, United States - FB_4_MG | ecosystem: Environmental > Aquatic > Freshwater > River > Microbial mats | place: USA...
GATGAGGTGCTGGCGGCGGTGGATAAGGATGTGGTTGCCGCCTTTCAGAACTACGCGGCCCTGGAAAAATATGTCGAGGGCAAGGATGACGGCAGCTTTGCCGCCCTGCGCGCTGCTGCCGCCTCCGAGGCCCAAAAGGGCCGGGATGCCTCCCTTGGGGCCAGTCCCGATCTGGACACGGTCCGCGCCCATCTGGGGGCGGCGATCACCCAACTCGAAGCGGTGCTGGAGCGGGTGGCCTGCAAGGCGAGCTTTACCAGCCAACGCGCCGCCATCAAGCCTGTTGTGGAGACGGAATTGAAAGATGGCAGTGCCGCCAATGACACTTGCCTGGACAGTGATCTGCTGGCGCTCACGGCGCTGCTGACGGCAGCGGATGATGCGGTCAAGGCACCGGGATTGGATTTTGGCACCGGTCTGGCAAAGGTCAATGAAGCCCAGACGGCGGTGGCCGCCGCGCGCCAGAAACTGGCGCTTTATGCCGAGGCCAAGGCGCTCAAGGCGCTGCTGGGACCGATCCAGACCAATCTGACCCAGTCACGGGATGCGGCGCTGACCTTCACCAACCCAATTGATGCCAAGGAAAGCCTGCAGATCGAGATCGACAAGGTGATTGGATTTGGCAGCAGCTTTGACACCGACTGGGCCGCAGGCAAACATGCGGCCAGCCTGGCCAAGCTGAAGGCGGATGTGAAACGGGCCCAGGCCTATGAGGCCAGCCGCGCCGATTATGTCACCGCCATCAAACGTCGCCAGCAGTGGATTTATGACGATGAGGTCAATATCGCAGGCGACCCGTTGCTGCAGAAAGAGCGGGACGAGATCGCCGCTGCCAAGGCAAAGATCGCCACCTTGCTGCAGCAGCGGGCCTTTAAAGCTGCCGCCAAGGTGACCAATGACGATTCCTTTGCCATTGATCGCGGCAAGGCCCTTCTGCTGGCCCGCACCGCCTATGAAGCCAAGCGCCAGGCCGCAGAGGCCAAGGTGAGTGAGGCCGAGGCGGAGACCGCCAAGGTGGCGTCAAATGTCGCGCTGAGCGCTCAGGCGGTGGCCCTGCGTCAGCGCTACAGCGCGGCCCATGGCACGACGGCGGTGCCGACCCGTGCCTTTGAGACCGCCTCCGGTGCAATGGACAAACTGGCGGCGGATTGTCAGCCGGTGATCGATGCCGCCAAGACCTATCTGCTGTTTGAGACTGCCCGCGCCGAGGCCGAAACCAGGATCGCGGCGGTGAAGACACCTGAAAACGAGAGGCTGATCGCGCCGATGATTGCCCGGCTTGACGGCAAATATGCCAATGCGCTGGAGCTGGCGGGCAAAGGCAATCTGGGCCAGGCCCAGGCCCTGGTGGATGTGCTGCCGCAGGACTGCGTTGAGGCCCTGGCGGCAGCCAAGAACAACGCCGCCCTGGGCGAGATCGGCGACAGTCTGGACGGGCTCGACGGTGAGGATGGCGCCGCGGTGACCGCGGCTGTTGCCAAACTGCGCGGGGTCTTTGACGCCCTCAGCGGCGAAGACGCGGCCAAATATGCCAAGGGGCTGGCAGCGGTGAAGGCCCAGATCGAGGCGCTGGAAGCCCAGGTCAAAACAGACCCTAAAGCAGCAAAAGCGGCGATTCCGGCCGCGCTCACATCCTGCGAAGCCCTGCAACTGGAGGTGAGCCACCACCAGCAGCTGAGCGAGCTGGCCAACCGGGTGAGCACGCGCATCACCGCCAAGACCGCGCCCTTTGTCAAATATAGCATCATTCAGGAGGATGCCGCGGCGTTGACGGCGGAGGTTACGGCGGCGCTTGAAACCGCGCGCACTGGCGGGGATCTGGCTGCGGCCAGCGCGGCGATCGAGACGGTGATGGACAAGCACCACGCGCTGCTGCAGATGGCGGCGCGCCATGACCAGCTGGTACAGGACTGTGATGCGCTGGAGGCGCAACACAAGGCGCTCATGGGCAGCGCCCATCGCTATGCCATCCGCACGGATCTGGAACGGCTGGCCGGCTATGTGGTGCAGGCGCGCCAGGCCGCCGATGGGCGCGACCACGACAGTGGCGAGGACCATGTCAAAACCGCGCAGGCCTTGGCTTTGGATGCCAGCGTCAAGGATAAGATGGCCGCCAATCAACCGCCGGATCCGGCCAATATCAAGGCCATTCTCGACCGCCCCGATGGCGATGCGCAGCTTGATGAGATGATCAAGGGCCTGGATGCTGCGGCACAGCGCCGGGTGCTCAAGGTGGCCTTTGAGGCGAAATACGGCTGCCAGCTCAATATCTATGCCAATGCCGGCGGTGGCGCCAGCGCCCGGCATGCGGCGGGTAATATCCAGGCTGCCGACACCAAGAAGGGCCCCAATCTACGCCGTTTCTATGAGGTGATGTCGGTGCTGCCGCCCAAGGATACTCGGGACAACACCTCCATGAAGATCTTTGGCTATGAGGATGTGAAGACGCAGAAGGGCTCGGTCTATTCGGGGGGACCCAAGGAGGTGGTGATGCGCGAGGGCAATGCCAACCTGAGCGGTGTCTATGGCTTTGGCCGTCCCCATGAGGTGGGGGTGGTCGATGCCGACTGTGAGCCGGCAGATCAGGAACAGGTGGATTTCTTCTCCTGGAACACCCTGCATGAGGCCGGCCATGCGGTGGATGATCAGCGCAGCTTTATGACCGGGGTGGCAGGCAATGCCGCCTATGGCGATTGGCAGGAACATGGCGGCAATGTCACCCCAGTGGCCCAGGCAATCGCCGGGCATTATGGGTTTGCGGAGGCCACCGCCTATGTGGCGCAGTATATCAGTGATCCTGGGGGCACCCTGGCGCCACCCGAGTGCCCGGATGCAATCGATCCAGAGGTCTGGGAGCAGCGCCGCAGGCAGGTCTGCGCCCATGTGGATATGGCCCGGGCCGGCAATAATCCCTGGGCCAGTGCGGCGATTGCCAGCAAGCTCAATATCGGCGGCCGGGTCTATCATGAAAGCTATGACACCGGCAGCTGGAACAGCTATGCCTTTGCCGCGCGCAAACAGGCCATCACCGGTTACCAGTTCCGCGCACCGGGGGAATGGTTCTCAGAGCTTTATGCCGCTTATCACAGCAAGAAACTGAAAGATCAGCATCCGGCCGTCACCTGGCTGAAGACGCTGGTGTGAGGGGAAATTAACGATGTCGCTTTTTGTTCCAATGAACCTGACCTGCCCGAACTGCGCCGAGGTTTTCACCTATGAGGCGGTGGGCAGCGTCAATGCCGACCGCCGCTCTGATCTGCGCGATGAGATTCTGGAGGGGACCTTCCAGACCGTGCGCTGTAGCGCCTGCGCCCATGAATTCCGCCTGGAGCCGGATTTCAACTATCTGGATGTGGGGCGGGGGCAGTGGATTGCCGCCCTGCCCGCCCGCAGGCTGCGCGACCATCTGGAGATCGCGGCCTCGACGCAGGCGGTGTTTGATCTGAGCTATGGGGCGCAGGCCCCTGCTGCGGCGCAGAGCGTTGGTCAGGGGTTACAGCAGCGCCTGGTCTTTGGCTGGCCGGCCCTGCGTGAAAAGCTGGTGCTGCAGGAGATCGGTTTTGACGATGTGATCTGGGAGGTGGCGAAGCTGGACCTGTTGCGCAGCCTGCCCGATGCCCCCCTGGCCGAGGGGGTGGATCTGCGTCTTCTGGCCCTGAACGAGGATATGCTGGAGCTGGCCTGGATCGAGGCCGAAAGCGAAGAGCATCTGAATGATTTTCAGGTTGCGCGCGCGCTTTATGACGCTATCGCTGCAACGCCTGCCCCCTGGGCGGCGGTGCAGGCGCTCTTGGGGGCCAGCATGTTTGTCGATATTCAAAAGCTGTTTATGGGGGCAGGCGAAGACGCCGCCTGATCGACCGGGCCAGAGCGCTGCTGGGGGCCCCTGTTTGGATCGGCCAGCGCCGCCGCAGTCCGGGCCTAGCCCTGTTTGTTTAGCGGCTGACCTGGGAACAGCCGCGCAGTGGCGGCGCGCTCTGTCAGGGGCGGGCCGTCAAAATAGCCCTGCAGGTAGTCCACATGACAGGCCTGGAGCAGCTGGCGATGCTCTTCGGTTTCGGCGCCCTCGCCGGTGACCCGCATGCCGAGGGCATGGCCCAATTCGGAAATGGCGCTGACAATGGCGCGGGTTTCCTCAGATTCTGGCAGCTTAGAGACAAAGGCGGCATCCACCTTGATCTTGTCCACCGGGAATTTCTGCAAATAGCTGAGCGAGGAATACCCCATGCCAAAATCGTCCAGCGCCACGGTCACCCCCAGCTCCTGCAGGGCCTGGATCTCGCGCAGGGCAGATTGGCCGCTGGCCAGCACCACGGTTTCGGTGATCTCGGCCTCAATGGCCTCGGCGGGGCAATTGGTTTCATAGAGGCAGTCATTGACGAACTCATCCACCTGGGTGCCAAACAGCTTTGGCGACAGGTTGACCGCAACCCGCCCCTGAAAACCAGCCTCGTGCCAGCGTGCGGCGGCCCTAAAGGCCTGGGTCATCATTTGATAGGTGAGCTCGCGGATCAGGCCGCAGTCCTCGGCAATGGGAATGAACTCGGCGGGGGAGATGGTGCCCAGCTGGCGGTGATGCCAGCGCGCCAGGGTTTCAAAGCCGATGACCTCGCCGCTGCTCAGATCGGTCTGCACCTGAAACACTGGCCGCAGATCGCCCTGGGCCAGCGCCTGGCGCAGCTCGCTTTCCAGCAGGCTCTTGCGTTTGATTTCGGTTTCCAGATCCTCATGGAAGACCTCAACCATACCGCGCCCGCCGCGTTTGGCCTCATAGAGCGCCAGATCTGCCCGGCGGATCCCCTCTGAGGGCTGGGCCTGCGGCCCAGAGAGCGTCGCGATCCCCGCGGACATGCCGCTATGCAGCACCTGGCCTGCAACCTGCTGGGGTTGAGACATCTCTGCCACCAGGCGATTGGCGATATGGGTCATCCGTGCCAGACTGTCGGAGCCTTTGACCAGAATGGCAAATTCATCGCCGCCCAGCCGGGCTGCCATGACATAGGTGCTGGCGCAGGATTCAAACTTATGCGCCACCACCCGCAGCAGGTCATCCCCTGCGGGATGGCCGAGGGTGTCATTGATCTGCTTAAAGTGATCCAGATCCGCCAGCAGGATCGAGACCTCTTCGCCTTCCTGTTGCAGCCAGGTGGTCAGGGTCTGCTCCATCAGCCGCCGATTGGGCAGCCCGGTCAGGCTGTCATGTTCGGCCAGAAACCGCACCCGCTCTGCCTGGCGTGCCTGATCCGAATGATCCGAGGCCAAGAGCATAGAGCCCAGATAGAGCCCGCGCTCATCGCGGATCGGCCCGCCGCGTACCAAGAGGTTGAGCATATGGCCCGACAGGTTATGGGTGGTGGTGGCCTCAAAGGCGAAGCTTTCGTTGAGCTTGATATGGGTCTGAGCCTGTTTCGCCAATTCCGGTGGCAACCAGGATTCCAGGTTCAACTGCCGCCCCACTTGGGCATCGCCAAAGAACAGCTCTCCATTGGGGTTACACAGCACCACTTCGCCGGTTTCGTCGACCAAAAGCACCCCGTCCCGGGTGGATTGCAAGGCCCGCTGAATACGCTTGTGGGCGCGCCGGACGCTTTCGTCATTTTGGGCCCGCAGCTCGGCGACCTCATGTGTCTTTTCGTGCAGCTGGTGTAGCGCCTGGGCGATCAGGCCAACTTCATCGTGGCGCTCCAATCCGGGGATGGTGCCATTGAAGTTGTCATCACGCATGGCAGAGAGGGTCTTGGTGATCGCCGCAAAGGGACGTGACAGGTGAGACAGGGACAGGATGATAACAAGGGTAACGACCAAGAGCACGGCAGTCGAGATCGCCAGATGGCTAAGGAGGGCGGCGCGCAGGGGGGCGGCAATGACCGAAAGCGGCAGGGTGATTTCCAGATATCCCAGATCGCGCGGCTGACCGGCGCCGGTATAGATGATGCGGTGACTGGCCCGCAGATCATCCGGCGCTGGGATATAAGCCGGGCTTTGCTGGGCAAGGATTTCGGCACCGCTTGCGTCAAAGATCTGCACCTGGGCCACGCGGCCTTCGTCAAGGATGTCCTGCACCAAATTCTTGATCTGAGTAGGATCATCGTAGTGCATAGGCTGGGCCAGGGATGCGGCGCTAAAGCGCAGCATGAAATCGTGCTCCTGCTCCAGCGCGTGCATAAAGACTTGCTTATGATCCAGCACCTCATGGGCAATGCTGAAACATTGGATGACAAAAATCGGGACCAATATGCTGATAAAGAGGCGGGTGCGAAACGACATTCTGGCAAAAAAATTCATCGGATGGCCCCTGTCTGATCCAAGAGGGGCAGGCCTTGTTCAGCGCAGAAGCTTTGGATCGGGCAGCTGGGCTGCACCAAAGCCGAGGCCGCCGCAGAGGCGGGATCTGTCTGAAAGTGGATTACCCACATGGAACGTGCCTCTTTTGTCGTCACCTGGCGCTGGAGTGTGCCAATAGATCGTTAAAGCTGCGTGTGGCTGCCCCCGGCAGCAGGCCTTTTGGGGCAAGTTTTGGCCGGATTGTAGAACTGAAAACAGAAAAATTGATATAAACCCCATGTGGTGTTTTCATCTGGTGCAGGGTCCTGTTTCCGGTTTTGCCCACCTCGCATGCTGTGCGGGCTGCGGGCTCTGGCCTGTCTTTTTTCCGGCGGGGAGGGCATGGGTGTTAGACTGCGCGCCAGAGATGGTCAGAGATGGCTATACATGGGCGCATGAATGGCCTATACGCGGCCAATTGCTGCCGGGGCGCCCTGCCCTTTTGTGCGGCAGCCCTGGTTTGGCCTCCGCCCCAATAGAAAAGCAGATCACCTTGAAACAGACATTAGCTCTGGCGCTTGAGCGCCGTGGATATTCCTCTTTGACCCCCGTACAAGAGGCGGTCTCGGACCCGGCCCTCTCAGGGCTCGATCTTTTGGTTTCGGCACAGACCGGATCCGGCAAAACCGTGGGCTTTGGTCTGGCCATTGCCGATACGATTTTGGGTGAAGGTGATAGATTTGCCTCCGCCGCGACGCCGCTGGCCCTGGTGATCGCGCCAACGCGCGAATTGGCGATGCAGGTCAAACGGGAACTGGCCTGGCTCTATGGTGAGGCCGGCGTTGTGATGGCCTCCTGTGTGGGTGGCATGGATATGCGCGATGAGCGCCGTGCCTTGGACCGGGGAGCCCATATCGTGGTGGCCACGCCGGGCCGTCTGCGGGATCATATCATGCGTGGCTCGATTGACCTGTCAGACCTGCGTGCCGTGGTGCTGGACGAGGCCGACGAGATGTTGGATCTGGGTTTTCGTGAAGATCTGGAGTTTATCCTGGGCGAAAGCCCCGAAACGCGTCAGACCCTGCTGTTCTCGGCCACCGTGCCGCCAGCCATTGCGGGCCTGGCCAAAAGCTATCAGCGCGATGCCCAGCGGATTTCCACAGTGGCGGAAAAATCCCAGCACAGCGATATCGAATATCAGGCCATGTCGGTGGCACCGCGCGATGATGAAAACGCTATTATCAATGTGTTGCGCTACTTTGAATCGCCCAATGCCATTGTGTTCTGTAATACCCGCGCCATGGTCAACCGTCTGCTGAGCCGCCTATCCAACCGGGGCTTTTCGGTGGTGGCCCTGTCCGGGGAGCTGTCCCAGGCCGAGCGCTCTCATGCGCTGCAGGCGATGCGCGATGGTCGGGCGCGGGTCTGTGTGGCGACGGATGTTGCGGCGCGCGGCATCGACCTGCCCAACCTGGATCTGGTGGTGCATGCCGAGCTGCCCAATAGCCATGAGACCCTGTTGCACCGCTCTGGCCGGACGGGTCGGGCGGGGCGCAAGGGCGTCAGCGCCCTGGTGGTGCCGCCCAAGTCACGCAAAAAGGCGGAACGCCTGCTGAAGATGGCCAAGCTGCAGGCCAATTGGGATACCGCACCCTCAGCTGAGGCGATCAAGGAACGCGATGGCGAGCGCATGCTGGCGGATCCGGCCTGGAGCGAGGCACCGGCGGCGAGCGAAGAACCCATGGTGGCCAAGCTCACCGAGGAATTCTCGCCGCAACAGCTGGCCGCCGCCTATCTGCGCCTGTGGAACGCGGGGCGCTCGGCACCAGAAGAGCTGTCGCCTGCCAATGCCAAGCCGGAACCGCGCGCGCCTTTTGGTCCCAGTGTCTGGTTCTCGATTGCCACAGGGCGCGATCAGGGGGCCGACCCGCGCCGCCTGCTGCCCATGCTGTGCCGTGCCGGGGATATCACCAAGGGCGACATCGGTGCGATTCGCATCCAGTCCGGTGAGACCTTTGCCGAGATCCGCGAAGCCCAGGTTGCGGGGTTTTTGAAGAGCATGGGCTCTGAAATGGTGCTGGATGACGGCACCAAGGTCACTCGTCTGGCCACGCCGCCCAATATCCCCGCCGGTCGCCCCTCGGGCCCGCGTAAATCCGGTGGCTATGAGGGTAAGCGCCCACATCGGGGTTCGGATGAGGGCTATAAAAGCCAACGGGAGGGGGGCCCCCGAGAGGGCGGCTACAAGGACAAGAAACCCTATGGCGGCGATAAGCCACGGGATAAACCACGGGGGGAGCGCTCTGGGGGAGATCGGTTTGAGCGCCCCGACCGCAAAGAGCGGTCGGAACGGCCCCGTCACAAGGCGGAACCGCGCGAACCCAATGCGGTGGTGAGCGAAGTCAGCCCGCGCAGCAAACCGGCAGGCAAGCCTGCTGCAAAAGCGGCCCCAAAAGCTGAGAGCAAGCCAAGCTACCGTGCGGGTGCTGGCGATCCTGGCAAGAGCTGGCGTAAGGATGGCGCCGGTAAACCCGGTGGCAAACGCAGTGGTCCCAAAGGCCCACCACCGCCAAAGGGGAAGGCCAGCAGCAAAAAGAACCGCGCCCGCGCAGCAGAAGCCAAAGCCGCCAAGGGCGGTAGCGCCAAGCCCCGTCGTCCCAAAAGTTAAGGGCAAATCTCTGTTTATAAATACAAAAACGCCGCTGAGGAGCTCTCCTCAGCGGCGTTTTTTCGCGTATCGTAAAAATGGGGCGCTGCCCCCGGCCCTTTGGGCCTCCCCCGGAATATTTTGGGAAAGATGAAATGGGGGAGAAGTTCTAGGTGTGCAGATCAGGTTGCGGCGGCCTCAACGGCAGCGGCGACCTCAGCCACGGTGGCGTTCAACAGGGTCTCATCTTCGCATTCGGCCATGACCCGGATCAGCGGTTCAGTGCCGGATTTGCGGATCAGCAGGCGCCCCCTGCCCTTAAGTGCGGTTTCTGCAGCGCGGATGGCGGCCTGGACTGGTGCGGTTTCAAGCGGGGTTTGCCCCACAGTGAAACGGACATTCTGCAAAAGTTGTGGCACCGGATCAAACTGGGAGAGCAGCTGCGAGGCTGGCTGTCCGGTTTCCACCATGGCAGTGAGCATATGCAGACCGGCCATCAAGCCATCCCCTGTGGTGGCATGGTCGCTCATTACGATATGGCCGGATTGTTCACCGCCTAAGTTAAAGCCGCCCGCGCGCATGCGCTCCACCACGTAGCGGTCGCCCACAGCGGTGCGTTCCAGCCGCAGCCCCTGTGCGGCCAGATGGCGTTCCAGCCCGAGGTTGGACATCACCGTGGCCACCAGCGCATTGCCTGTCAGGGTTCCGGCCTGGGACCAGCGGCCCGCCAAGAGGGCCATCAACTGGTCCCCATCGGCCACGGTGCCACTCTCGTCAATCATGATCACCCGATCCGCGTCGCCATCCAGGCAGATGCCCACATCGGCGCCATGGGCCACCACCGCCTCGGCGGCGGTCTGTGGCTGGGTCGAGCCACAGCCAAGATTGATATTGCGGCCATTGGGGGCAACCCCCAGCGGCACCACTTCGGCGCCCAGCTCCCACAGCACTTCGGGTGCGGTGCGGTGCGCGGCGCCATTGGCGCAGTCCAGCACCACCTTGAGCCCATCCAGGCGAATGCCACGGGGCAGCGAGGATTTCACCCGCTCGCCATAGCGAAACCGGGCGTCATCAATACGCTTGGCATGGCCGATGTGCTGGGCCAGGGCCGGTTCGACGCCTGTCTCGATCAGGGTTTCGATTTCCAGCTCCGCCTGATCTGACAGTTTGAACCCATCGGGGCCAAAAAACTTGATACCATTGTCTTCGGCCGGGTTATGGCTGGCGGAGATCATCACCCCAAGGTCGGCGCGCATTGAGCGGGTCATCA
>Ga0193961_1001044_pt1 | contig 10165 bp, 6 predicted proteins | sample FB_4_MG_FD_140371 | JGI IMG/M metagenome (GOLD analysis project Ga0193961, IMG submission 140371) | Microbial mat bacterial communities from the Broadkill River, Lewes, Delaware, United States - FB_4_MG | ecosystem: Environmental > Aquatic > Freshwater > River > Microbial mats | place: USA...
CCTTCTATTTTGCATATTAAGCCAACCTCTAGTAATTATTTCATACTCTGATTGCTTTTCTTCTTCTTTAAATTTAACAATATCACATTCTCCAGCATTAATTCCAAATTTAATTTTTTCTTTTGTTGATATTCTTTCTAAGTCTAGCCTTGTTTCAATTCCATAGTCAACTAACATAGCACTAATTATACCTACTTCAGAATCTGCCTTAGCACTAAATGATAATTTAACGCTACCACTAATTCTACGATTTTTTTCTTCTTCTTTACAAATATACGCATTTCTAAAAACATTTTTACTAATAGGATTATCTACTAAACACCTAATCCATTTATCCTTATTTTCTTTTTCTCTATCAAAACCCATTTTATTAATATCGTCTAAAAAACATTCTTCTTTATTAAATACATTCTTTTCATTACTTAAACAATTACTAGAATTTGAATAATAAAAAGTTTCTTTAACTTCTTCAAATGGCCATTTTTTTGATTCTTTCCATTTAGAAGCGTTTATATTAGATTGAATCATTACATTTGGAATCTCATCCATAATATTATTATCTATATCATAAAGCCAGTGTCCGTACCATCTATTCATTATATCTAAATAATCACTACCTTTTAAATTAGATATATCAATGTGATCTCCTTGATGTAATAACATTTTTCTTGGTATATCATATTTTTCTAATTCATTCCATAATAAATCAAATTGTTTAGTTTTTACATTCCAATCCTTTAATCCATGTACAATAAAAACACTTGCTTTCATATTACTTGCATTTCTTAAATAATTTCTTTCATCCCAAAATTTATTGTAATTACCGCTATCTCTATCTTCTGCTAATTTCATTTCTTCCAATGATTTTTCAAACATTTCTTTAACATTTTTATAATCATCTAAATCATTCATTCTGCTCATACAATAAAGTGCAAGTAAATCAGCATCATCACCTTGCCATCCTAAAGCTGGCAATACTAATCCATCACTTCTATAATATTCATACCAATTACTTATTGATGCTTCTGGAACAATTGTTTTAAGTCCTTCCACCCCACTCATAAGTGCCGCTATAGCCAGCGTTCCAACATATGATTTCCCGTTCATTCCAACAAAACCAGAACTCCACTTAGCTTGAACTTTAATACAATCTTTTTTGTTAGTAAATCCATTTTGTCTATCATTTAGCCAATCAATCACTGAGATAGTTGAAATTGTTTCTTCTTCCGAACCACATGTTCTAATACCCTCTGAATATCTTGTTCCAATTCCACCTGCTAATACTATTGCATAACCTCTTGATAAAAAATAATTATACCACTCTGGTACACAATCAAAAGGGTATGGTTCCGCTTTTTTCGCTACTGAAAATCCTCTTACTTGTCTTTTTGGTGGAATCTCAAACTTCTTATCACTTTCACTAAATTTTATATCATCAAATGAAATATTAGTTTCTTCAAATTTTTTAAGATTTTTATCAACTGAATGTAATACATATAAATCATCATCAGAACCCATCATATAGGGATTAGCCATGTATATAGAAGGGACTTTTAATCCTTTATTAGTTTCCTTTGGTCTTTTTATATAGACTGCTATTAAATCTCTTTTACCATCTCTATCTGTATCTAATGGAGTTTCAACAAAAACTCTTTCAAATACTGCTTCTTTACAATCAAAAATTGGTAATAATCTTCCATTAAATTCAAGTGTTTCTGGAATTTTTTTATCTTTATTATAATCTTTAAATAATCCACGTTCACCTAAAATTTCAATATACATTTTTGAGCAAATTGGTGAAGCTAAGAGGATATAAATATCCTCTAAAAATTCACCAACTACATACCCCTCTTTATTTAAAGCAATAAATTTAAAAATTTTCAAACCTTCTCTATCGCTATTAAATACATACATTGCTATTTTTAAAAATGCTTCTTTTAAATCATTTTTATTAAACTCTTCTATTAAAATATCTTCTACTTTAGGATCATTAAATTTTTTAATAATTTTAGCAAATAAATCATATTCCAAAGAAGAATTTAAATAACTTGCATCTTCATTTAATTTATTTAAAAAGCTTTCTTCAATAATTCCAACTTTTTGCAATTCGTTAATTTTTTTTGATAAGTACAACCTATTTACCTCTTTCTTTGCTATTTATTGAGCTTTTTTTAATTCAATATCTTTCTCGTTAACCTTTTTTAAATGCATTTTCCAAAATACTATTGATACTACACCTAATATCATCATCCCAATAAGAAAAGCAAAGTAATACCTATAACCAGTTACTCCAGGATATTTGTCAATTAAATTTCCTGCTAATAAAGAACAGAATATTTCAGGTAAATATCCAACTGTTGCAATTACTCCTGCTGCTGTACCTGAAACTTTCAATGGAATTTTACCTTCTTCCATCATAGCCCAAGTTAATGCATAATTTACATTAAAGAAGAAGTAAATTACAAAAAATAAAATAACAAACATTACAATTGAACTAGCTTTAAGAGGTAATAATAAAATTCCTAAAGTTCCAGCTCCCATTATTACAAATGAAATAAGAAGTAAGTTTGCTGTACCAATTTTATCTGATAAAAAACCTCCCCCAACATTTGATATTGGAGAAACATATCTTTTAACTGCAGCAATTGTTGCACCTAATACTACCGATACTCCCAATAAAGATGTCGCATATGGTATAAAATAGTAAAGTGATAGACAAAAAACATAAGTACAAAATGTAACTAATCCAATAATCCATACAGCAGGCATTTTTAAAACTTGTTTTAAATCTTTAAAAACAATTTTTTCACTTTCTCCCATTGTTTCGTCTTTCATTTTTATCCAAACTAAAATACCACATAATGTAGTTATTATTGAATAAAAGATAATAACATATTTCATTCCCGTTGCATCGTCTAATTGTTTTGCCCCAATTGAAAATGCAATAACTGCTAATGGAGTCATTATAGCTGCTGCAACTCCTCTTGCTCCTTCAAAAATACCAAAACCTTTTCCTTGATCTTTTGAATCACTAAGCATCCTTACTGCTTTTACGCACGCTGGCCAAAATGCAAATAACGAAGTAAATCCCCATAATCCATATAAACAAATCAATGCTCCATATGATAATGGCAATAAGTGTAAAAATCCACCTAAGCCTGTTAATATCAATGATATAGATAATAACTTTCTTATAGAAAATTTATCTACCACATAACCGCCAAACAAATAAGATATCATGCCAAATATCCCAAATATACTGCCGAATACCCCCATTTGAGTATTTGTAAGATTATATGTTGCTAAATATGCATCGTAGTAATCATATCTAAAATACGGCAATCCATAAATTATGGTACCACTAGCTGCAATTAAAAGAATTAGAGTAAAATTTCTTTTTAGCTGATCTCCCATTCCAAGTTTTTTCGTTAATCTCCCCATTTTAAAATCTCCTTTGTTTTTTTCAAACCTCTTATCTGTTCGGCGCCTGAACATTTATATAAACCTCTCTGGTTTGATTCATTTTAATTTTATACAAAATTTTATAAATTATATATTTTGTCATATTTTTCTTTTAAATAGTTAATAAAATAATCAACTTTTAAATTTTCATCTGTAACTAAATATATTAACTCCTCTGAATTCCAAGTAGCTCCGTGACTAAATATTTTTTCTTTAAACCATTCTTGTAATTCAATCCATCTACCTTCGCTTATTATCTCTCTATAATCAGTTTTTTCACTCTTAAGTTTTTCATATATTTGTGTTGCATATAAATTTCCTAAAACATATATTGGAAAATAACCAAAATATCCGGAAAACCAATGTACATCCTGTAATATTCCTAAATTATCGTTAGGTGGTTCTATTCCCAAATAATCTTTATATTTTCTATTCCAAATTTCCTTAACATCTTTAACTTCTATTTTCCCATTAATTAAATCTTTTTCTATCTCATATCTAATGATAATATGCAAATTATAAGTTAATTCATCTGCATCCATTCTAATAAACGTAGGTTCAACCTTATTAAGACTTCTATAAAAATCATACTCTGAAATATTTTCTAACTCTCCAAAATATTTAATAAGTTTTGGATAATACAGAAATAAAAATTCTTCACTTTTTCCAAAGATATTTTCATAATAATCTGCAATAGCTTCTAATATGCTCATAGAAGCACTTTCCGCCAAGAAAGAACCATATAATTCATCATCTATTCCCTGTTCATAGAGTCCCTGTCCACCTTCGTGAAGCGCAGTTGTTAAAGCTTTCCTAAAATCATTTTTATCATAATTAGTTACAATTCTTACGTCTTTATTTGAACAAGTAAGTATTGTAGGATGAATGCTTTGGTCTACTCTTCCTGCCTCAAAATCAAAACCAATCATGCTTAAAATCTCGTTTGTCATATTTATTTGATTATCTATAATAAATTTATTATTAAAATCAAACGATACAATATTTTCTTTACTCCCATTTATTTTTTTTAAGTAATCAATAATAAAATTTCTTAATTCAATAAACATAGCATCAATTTTTTTAACGGTCATGCCTTCTTCATAATATTCTAATAAGGCATCATAAGGTTCATTTTCATATCCCCAATAATCTGCAAATTTTCTAAAATAGCAAACAATTTTTTCTAAGAACGGTTCTAACATTTCAAAATTGTTTTCTTTTTTACTTATAGCCCATGCTTCTTCAGCTTTTGAAATCAAATGGATATACGCCTTATATTCTTCAACTGGAATATTATATGTGTATTTATAATTTCTTTTAATTTTTCTAAGCATAGAATTTGTTCTAATACTTAAATCATCAGGATTTTGCTTTTCTAAAAATGCTAAGTTTCTTAATAATCTTTCATCCTGACTAAGTGAATGAATTTGACCTGCAATATATGCCATAACCTCGCTTCTATATTCATTACCCTTAGTAGGCATTTGAGTTATTTTATCCCAATAAAGCAATCCATTGTTTGTGTATCTTAAATATTCAATTTTTTTAACATGTTCTTTTATTTGTTTTAAACATAAATCAATATTCATATATCCACTTCCTATTGTTTTCTATTGTATTTTTTATAAAATACACTCAACAACATACAGCACGCAAATAAATAAACTCCAGCTGCCAAATAATAAGCTGTTTTATAACCACTTTGAGTTACAAATAAATAATTTCCAGTAAACCAGCCTGCTCCAATACTTACAATTCCAGCAATTGAATTAACCACAAAACTCATTGCAGGTCTTAAATCCTTAGGAACTAACTCCATAGGCAATGCACTATCAATTGGATAGCCTAAGTTCATAAGTCCACTCCTCATAAATAATGCAAATCCAACTACTGGGATAATATATTTACCAAAATTATCTCCATTTGCTATTAGCAACATAAATGGTATTGATAATATTGACACGCCAGATAACGTAACAATTTGTCCAAATTTTTTAACCGCCTTAGGAGTGAAAATCATAAAAATAACTAAAGCTACATATGATATTGAAACCATAAGTGAAGCTGTCATTCTATCTATGTGTAAATTTCTATTTAAAAATACAGTATAATATGGAGAAAATAATCCCATACCAAAATTAATAAACGACCAGTATAGAATATAGCAAACTACATATCTGTTCATTAAAACTTTCTTTAATTCTCTAAATTTATCTTTCAATGGAACTTTTTGTTCTGATAATTCTTTTTTATAATCTATAGATTTTTCTTTTATTAATAAAACTGGCAACAATGATAGTCCAGCTATTATCATTGTTATTAATAAAACATCTTCATTTGCACATATATACATAGTTTTTAACTTTGGTGTCAAATCTACAATATTTTTTGTAAGCACTCTAGCATATGAAAAGGATTCCCCTATTCTACTTGCAAATCTAGAAACTGTTAAATAACCTCCCAAATAAGTCATTAAAGTCCAACCCGCATATCCAATCCAATAGGTTCTTGAATACCATTTCGTTTTATTTTTTAAATTGGTATGAGCCGCAATAAATGGTGCTAATATAGCATAGTGAAGCTGAAGCCCAACTAAAGAAAGGATAGATGTAATTTGATAAATTAAAACATTATCTATATATAACACTGCTCCTAATGCACAAAAACATGTAGCTGGACAAAAAAACAATGTCCATTTATATCCTATTTTAGTAACTAAAAGGACCATTATTGCACTGATAAACGTTGCATATCCATAATATGACCAAAATGATGTCGCTACTGGTCTTGCAACTTCTTGCAAATAATTCACATAAGCATCATATATTATTCCACTAATAATATTACTCATAGTAAAACTTATTATAAACATCCAAATATTCCAAATGTGTCTTTTCTTATCTAAATCATAGCTACTAAGCATCTCTAAATCCCCAAACTTATTATTTATTTTTATCATTTACTTCATCCCCGGTTTTCCATTTTTTACAAAGGGATTAATAAAATTTAAATCAAAACTCTTATATTTTTTTTCCTCATCTTTTTGACTCTTATCTACATTTCTATTTTTCTTTTCAATTGCTAAATCGCTAATTGATAATTCTCCACGTTTTTTCTTTGAAATCTGATTTTCAAGTAAATTTCCTATAGCCAAATAAATCTTTGCTTGTCTCATTTTTATATGGCTTTTAAATTTATAACTCCTTATAGTTGATGGACTGGTATCCAATTTATTTGCAGCATCTTGATTATCCACATTGTCAAAAAAAACTTTAAAAATTTCTTTTTGCCTTTCAGAAATTCCTGTATGTTTTTTATCTAAACTTAATAAATATTCAAAAGCTCCCCCATGTTTTAATCTGATATGAATTTCCGCTGCTTTTTTAGCTGTATAAATTTTCTCTTTATTTTGATAAATGATTCCATCTTCATAAATTGCACCGCAATACAAACAAATGAATGTGTTACTATTTATATCATGCACATATCCCCTCATCAAGTCCTCTACGCTGCATTTATCTATTACTTCTAATAAAAACTCTTCCATTTTAATAAACACCTCCTATTTTCGTTTATATATTTGATTATATTTATAAAAATCTGTTTCGACAAATTTTTTAGTTTTTTTCTGTTTTAAAAAGTAAACTTTTTTAGCTTTTGTTTACCTTTTATGCGAAGCTTCCAAATTTTATAAATTTTACGTAATAATATTTTATATTTATTTTGTTTTTTTATTCTTTGCGTTTATCTATTTGGGTTCACTTTTTATTTTTGTTTAGCTTTTTGCATATCTTTAAAATTTCTATTCCATTTTAAACATACAAATTTGTTTTTTTGACAAATGCGTCTTATTTTCTTTCACTTTTAAGCTTTTGTTAGCAAACTGCTTTGTAGAGTGCTAATTTTATATTGACATCCCCTCCTGTAGTTTGTATCATATGTTTATAAGCGAAAACTATCATTTAATATAAAGGAGTTGTTATTATGTCAAAACAAAGTGGTCAATTATCAATTCATAGTGAAAATATTTTTCCCATTATAAAGAAATGGCTTTATTCTGACCATGATATTTTTATTCGTGAATTAATTTCAAATGCATGTGATGCTACAACCAAATTAAAAACTCTTACAAGTTTACATGAAGCTGAAATTGAAGAAAATCCAGATTTTTCAATTAAAGTTGTTTTAGATAAAAATTCTAAGACATTAACTTTTAAAGATGCTGGTATTGGTATGACTGACGAAGAAATAAAAAAATATATTAATCAAATTGCTTTCTCGGGCGCTGAAGATTTTCTTAAAAATTATAAGGATAAAGATGATAAAGATCAAATCATTGGACATTTTGGTCTAGGTTTTTATTCTGCTTTTATGGTTGCAGAAAAAATAGATATTCACACGCTTTCTTATAAAAAAGATGCAAAACCTGTTATGTGGAGCTGTGATGGTGGAACTACTTTTGAAATGGAAGAAGGTTCTAGAAGTACTCGAGGTACTGATATTATTTTACACATAGGTGAAGATGGCACTGATTTTTTAGAAGGCTTAACAGTATCTAAAACTATTGAAAAATATTGTAGTTTTATGCCATACCCTATTTTCTTTGACGATTTATCAAAAGAACCAGAAAAGGATGAAGAAGGCAATATAGTAATTTCAGAGCCAAAACCCTTAAATACTACTGAACCTCTTTATACAAAATCTCCATCTACTTGCACTGATGAAGAATATAAAGAATTTTATCAAAAAACTTTTATGGACTTTAAGGAACCCTTATTTTGGATTCATTTAAATATGGATTATCCTTTTAATTTAAAAGGAATTTTATATTTTCCTAAAATTGGAACTCAATTTGATACTATAGAAGGTCAAATTAAACTTTTCAATAATCAAGTTTTTGTAGCTGACAATATAAAAGAAGTCACTCCTGAGTTTTTATTGTTGCTAAAAGGAGTTATCGATTGTCCTGATCTACCTTTAAATGTATCTAGAAGTTCTTTGCAAAATGATGGATTTGTAAGAAAAATATCAGATTATATCACAAAAAAAGTTGCAGATAAATTAAATGGATTATTTAAAAATGAAAGAGAAAATTTTGAAAACTTTTGGGATGATATTAATCCATTTATTAAATTCGGTGCAATTCGTGATCCAAAGTTTTATGAAAAAACTAAGAATTTATTCTTATATAAATGTAATGACAATTCTTATAAGACATTAGAGGAATATTTAGAATTCCATACTGACAAACTTGAAAATTCATTATATTATACTACCGATGAAGTTCAGCAGGCTCAATATATCGACTTATTAAAATCTCATGATATTTTAGTTGCAACTTTAAATCATTCAATTGATCAGCCGTTTATTTCGCATGTTGAATCACAAAATGAAAAATTATCTTTTAAACGAGTTGATGCCGACTTATCTGATATTTTAAAGGATAATGAAGCTGAAATAGATGAAGAAACTAAAACTGCTGAAAAAGAAATTTTATTAAAAACATTTAAAGAAGCTCTTTCAATTGAAAAAATAAATCTTTCAATCGAAAATTTAAAATCTGATGAAGTAGCATCAATGATTATTCTATCAGAGGATAACAGACGTATGCAGGATATGTTTAAAATGTATAATATGCCTGGAATGGACAATAGTATGTTCCCAAGCGAAGAAACTCTTTTATTAAATAAAAAACATACTTTAGTAAAATATTTATTGGAGCATCCTAAAAGTTCTGATTTAAATGATTTAATAGCAAAACAATTATATGACTTAGCTCTTTTAAGCCACAAACCTTTATCTCCTGATGCTATGACTTCATTTATTAAAAGAAGTAATGTAATAATGACTAAAATATTAGAAAATAAATAGGGTAATAAAACTAAGCAAATTTACACTATTTTAGATACCTATGCATAAAATCCCACTAATTTTAAATTTAGTGGGATTTTATTAAAATTATAATTTTCCTATGTACTGAATTCCATTTGATTTATTTCCATTCATAGTTTTATAAACAACTTTTTCCTTTGAAACCATTTCAAAATCACTTAATAATTCCATTAAATATTCTTCCTTATGATGTCTTAAAATAACGCCTTCATCTAATTCAAAAACCCCATAAGTATTATATTTATTTAAAAACTTTTTATATCTTATTTCATTTCTTTCATCATTATTTATTAAAAAATCATTAATATAAATAATGCCATCTTTTTTTAATACTCTCTTAACTTCTTTAATCATATTAATTTGATCCTTAGTAAATGGATTAGATGTTAATACTGCTATAATCAAAACTGCGTCAAATGAATTATCTTTAGCATCGATTATTCCATCATCAACAAAAAGATATTTAGCAAAGCCTGCTTCATTTTTTGCTCTTTTAAGCATTTCTTTTGATATATCTGCTCCATGTAAATTTTTATACCCCATATTATTAAGAGTTTTTAAAGTTCTTCCATATCCACATCCTAAATCTAATATTTGAGCATTTTTATTAACCCGTTTAGAAAACGACTCTATTTCTAAAGGAGTTGTAAACACCTTGTTTTTAGAAACCTTATCCCAATATTTATCTTGCATTATTTTCCTCCTTGTTTTTCATTCTTTTATAAAATAAGTCCGCTAGAAGAATGCTACTTATTCCTCCAATTAATTTTCCTATTAAAACTGGGAACACCATATTTTCATTTACACTTGC
>Ga0193961_1001049_pt1 | contig 10154 bp, 8 predicted proteins | sample FB_4_MG_FD_140371 | JGI IMG/M metagenome (GOLD analysis project Ga0193961, IMG submission 140371) | Microbial mat bacterial communities from the Broadkill River, Lewes, Delaware, United States - FB_4_MG | ecosystem: Environmental > Aquatic > Freshwater > River > Microbial mats | place: USA...
ACCTTTGAGACCACATTGGACACCACGCGCCATTTGTCGCGACTGGTGCCCGCCGGGCGCAGCATCGTCTGTGAGAGCGGCCTGTCCACACCGCAGGATCTGGCGGATATGGCCCGTTTTGGTGCCAGGACTTTCCTAATTGGGGAGTCGCTTATGCGCCAGGAAGATGTGGCCCAGGCCACCCGCAGCCTGCTGGCAAACCCGCTGATCCCCGGAGCACTTTGAACATGGCTCTGACCCATTTTGACACCAAGGGCGATGCCCATATGGTGGATGTCTCCGACAAACAGATCACCGCACGGGTGGCCGTTGCCGAGGGCCATATCGCCATGGCACCACAAACCTATGAGATCATTGCCCAGGGCAAAGCCAAAAAAGGCGATGTGCTGAGCGTGGCGCGGCTGGCAGGCATCATGGGGGCGAAAAAAACACCAGACCTTATCCCTCTCTGCCATCCGCTTGCCATTAGCAAAGTCGCGGTTGAGCTCACGCTGGATCCTGATTTGCCTGGTGTCCGGGTTGAGGCCACAGTCAAGACCACAGGTCAGACCGGGGTAGAGATGGAAGCCCTCACGGCTGTCTCTGTCGCCTGCCTCACGGTCTATGACATGGCCAAAGCCGTGGATAAGGCGATGCAAATAGGTGGCACCCGCGTTGTGCTGAAAGATGGCGGAAAATCAGGGCGGTACGAGGCGTAGATGATTTCAGTTTCCGAGGCCCGCGCCGCGCTATTGCAACTCTGCTCGGTCACCGAAATCGAGCAGGTTCCCCTGGCGCAGGCCAATGGCCGGGTCTTGGCACAGGAGGTCAGCGCCACGCGGGAGCAGCCACCTTTCTCTGCATCGGCAATGGATGGCTATGCGGTAAAGCGTGACGAAGTCGAACTTCATGCCATGTTTCAAGTTATTGGCGAGGCCGCTGCCGGGCATCGCTTTGAGGGCAGCCTTAAGGCCGGTCAGGCGGTACGGATTTTCACCGGCGCACCCGTGCCGGATGGCGCAGATTTTGTGGTGATCCAAGAGGATGTTGCGCGCAAAAAAGACCTGATCACCATCCAGAGCGCGCCCGGGGATTCCGACAATATTCGCCCCAGCGGCGGCGACTTTGGGAGGGGCCAAACAGTGACCGCCCCCCGCCTCCTGCGCCCATCCGATGTGGCACTTTTGGCGGCAATGAATATCCCAGTGGTTCCCGTCCGCCGACGTCCCGTGGTCGCTCTGATCTCGACCGGCGACGAGTTGGTCATGCCCGGCGGCACGCCAGGGCCTGATCAAATCATCGCCTCCAATACCTTTGGTCTAAAGGCCATGCTGGAGGATTTCGGCGCAAAGGTTCTGGTTTTACCCATCGCAAGAGACAGCGAGTCCTCGCTTAAAACAGCCTTCTCCCTGGCGCGTGATGTAGATTTGGTCGTGACCATTGGCGGCGCCTCTGTCGGTGACCACGACTTGGTCGCAAAGGTCTCGGCAGATCTTGGGATGGAGCGGTCTTTCTACAAGGTGGCGATGCGCCCTGGAAAGCCGCTGATGGCCGGCAGCATAGGTAAAAACGCTATGGTTGGTCTGCCCGGAAACCCCGTATCTGCAATGGTTTGCGGCCACATCTTCTTGCGACCTATGATCCAATCCATGTTGGGAACAAACTACGTGTCTCTGCCGCTGATGACTGCTGTTCTATCCCATGACCTCGCTGCAAACGGCCCACGCGAACACTATATGCGCGCCACGGTTTCTCACGGAGAAGTTACGGTTGCGGCCAATCAAGACAGCTCCCTTTTGTCCGTTTTGGCCGAGGCAAATGCGCTGATCGTCCTACCGCCGCATGCCCCGGCCCAGACCAAGGGAAATACTCTGCAATATCTGCCAATCTAGCCTTCAATAGACTGTGCGTTGTTCTGTCCTCAGAAAGTGATTTCACCGCAAAAAATCAAGCGATGTTCTTGCACTGTTGACACAAAACGGGAACATGAATAGAACAAAACTTAACAGATGCAATTGGAGGGACAGAAATGCTAACCAAGAAGCAGTTGGATTTATTGAACTTCATCCACCGTCGCCTGCAAAAGGACGGTGTTCCCCCCAGTTTTGATGAAATGAAGGTTGCTTTGGACCTGCGCTCAAAATCGGGCATTCATCGGCTGATCACCGCATTAGAAGAACGCGGATTTATCCGCCGCCTTGCCCACCGGGCCAGGGCTATTGAAATTCTGCGCCTGCCTGAAAACATGGGCGGCGCTCCTGCGCCGTCGGCAAACCAGACCACAGCCGCAGGCGCTTTTTCCCCTGCCTCTGCGCGGCCACCCTCCACGCCCCGCAGCACCCCTACGGCATCTGTTCTCGCCGCGCTGGAAATCCCCGTCATGGGGCGCATCGCTGCTGGTGTCCCAATCGAAGCAATCAACCAGATCACCCATCAGATCGCGATCCCTCAGACAATGCTATCGTCCAATGGCAAACACTACGCGCTGGAAGTTCGCGGTGATTCCATGATCAATGCTGGAATTAACGATGGTGATATCGTGGTGATCCGCGAAACAGATACTGCAGATGATGGTGACATCGTCGTCGCCCTTATTGCCGACGAAGAGGCCACATTGAAACGTCTGTTCCGGCGCAATGGTGCAATCGCGCTTGAGGCAGAGAACCCAGCCTATGAAACAAGAGTTCTGTCCCCTGATCAGGTCAAAGTCCAGGGGCGTTTGGTCGGCTTGATCCGCAGTTACTAGGCTCTGATGCATTCCCCCATGGTTCCCGCTTCCTTTTCTGCTCAGGAAAATCACCGGCGCGACCAGGGGCGATTGCCCGCTATGTCGGCTGCCGTCACCATTCTGCCATCGTGATCTATCCGTATGCTGCCGCTACGCCGCAGGCGCTCTGGCCCCAAAACCTCGCAACCGCCTCCGAGCTCCAGTTGCCTGTTCGAAACAATTAGATCCGTGGGCTGACAGTCCGTAACCACATCAGCATGCCGCTTGCCTGTGATATGGAGCACCCGACGCCCCCCCGCCCAGACCCCTCCTGCATCGATCAGCGAGGGCCAAAGCGCGGCTGCCGTGATTTGTGGCAAAGGCGTTCCATCTGCTGCGAGCCAGCGGGCAGCGATGTATCCCTGGCTTTTCTCACGGGACAAGGCCCTGCCTTGCGGGGTCAGGACCCCGACCAGACCACCATTGGCAGAAATGAGCAGCAGCGGCCGCTCGGCCTGGGCCCAGGTAAGCGATGACAGCCCGATGAGTAGAAAGCCCGCCCATCGCAGCCGTCCCTGCCAAAGAAGCACAAAAAGCGCGCCAAGGGTAAAGAGCGGCAAGACCCAGATACCTGGCATCACCACGCCACTTTGCGGCTTTGGAAGCGCAGACACCCAGGCGGCTACCGCTAAAATCCATTCAAGGCCGCTCTGCAAAAAGAAGATACCGATCTGCTCCCCCCCTAGGGGTGCCAGACACATGGCCAGCACAGCAGCCGGTACAACGACCAATCCCATTATGGGAACGGCCAATACGTTTGCAATGAGTCCATAATGGGAGACAACATGAAAGTGGGCCGCGCCAAAGGGCGCTGTAGCGGCTCCAGCAACCGCAGATGACAAAACCACCGTGAGCACTGAGCGCAACCATGCTGGGCCCAATAGGGACCTTCGTGTTCTGAACCAGCCAAAGACAGCAACCAGGGCGGTGGTCGCGGCAAAACTCATCTGGAAACCCGGCGACAATAGTGTTTCCGGCCGCCGCAGCAAGACAAGCGTCGCCGCAACGGCGACCGCACGCAACGAAAGGGCACGACGGTCCAGAAGAACGGCAACGAACAGAACCAAAACCATGATGAAGGCCCGTTCAGTCGAGACGTTGCCACCCGAAATGCCGAGATAGAAGAGCCCAACCACCAGAGCAGCTCCTGCTGAGATCTTTTTGATATTCCACCGCAGCGCAATGGCCGGAATAACGCAGAGAGAGAACCGCAGCACCGTAAAGACAAACCCAGTGAGCAGCCCCATATGGAGCCCGGATATCGCGAGTAAATGAGCGAGGTTGCTGGCTCTGAGGTTTTGAAGCTCCTGCGGTCTCACCCCGCTCCGGTCTCCTGCGATGATAGCGGCGGCCACCCCTCCGGTCGCTGGTTCTAGACGCTGTTGCACAATCTGAGACAGGCGATAGCGAAACCGTTGAAGATATAGCCCGTGCCGTGGCGGCGCCAGCACCACAAGCGGCGTTCGGGTATAGCCATTGGCGCCGATCTTCAAAAACCAAGCGTATCGGCGAAAGTCAAACCCACCAGGTTCACTTGGGCCCTGGGGAGGCATTAAATGTGCGGTGGTTGCAAGCCGCACCCCAACCTGGGGTATTGCGCTACCTTGGGCCAAGGACAGACGCACCCGTGCGGGCCGGTTTCGTGGCGCCACGCGATTCAATCGCACCTGATCGAGTGTCAAACGAAGCGCGCCACTGCTGGAGCGATCTATGGCAATGAGCCGTCCTTCAACCGGGCCATAGTAGCGAAATGTCAGCACCGGCGCCTGCACCAGGGTAGTGCGCACCCCGGCAAGAGCAAAGCCAAGCGCCACAAGCAGAATTGCCCAGACAAACAGCGCCCGCGCGTCGCCGCTCCGGGTCAGCGGCAGCAACAGACCGCTGACCAAGGCGAGCAAGCACCAGCTGCCCACACCAGGGTCGCTGCGCATCAAAAAGAAGCATCCAATACCGATTCCCAAACACACTGGGATCCATGGCATCAAATGCCCCCGCTGTGCCTGCAGTGCCTGATCAATCCGCAGTAGTATCTGCATGGTTGCTCCAGCTACGCGGCCTCGGTAAACAGGCGCAAACTCCAGCTCATTCTTGGCTTCCAAAGGCAGATCACCTCATGTCCAAACCCGTCGTCACTCGCTTTGCCCCCTCTCCTACAGGTTATTTGCATATTGGTGGTGCCCGTACCGCTCTGTTTAACTGGCTTTTTGCGCGCGGCCGTGGTGGCAAGTTTCTCTTACGGATCGAAGATACTGATCGCGCACGCTCCACGCCCGAGGCAACAGCGGCTATTTTGCAGGGCATGAATTGGCTGGGGCTCAACCACGATGGCGAGATTGTCAGCCAGTTTGACGGCGCGAAACGTCATGCTGAGGTTGCAGAACAGCTTCTGGCAGAGGGCAAGGCCTATAAATGTTTTGCCACCCAAGAAGAGATCGCAGCCTTTCGCGATGCCGCCAAGGCAGCCGGGAAGTCCACCCTTTTCCGCTCTCCCTGGCGCGAGGCGCCGACAGAATCACATCCTGACGCCCCCTATGTGATCCGCATCAAGGCCCCTCAGGATGGCAGCACGGTGATCAAAGATCAGGTCCAGGGGGATGTCACAATCCGGAACGATCAGCTGGATGATATGATTCTGCTGCGCTCGGATGGAACACCGGTCTATATGCTCGCCGTCGTGGTGGACGACCACGATATGGGGGTGACCCATGTGATCCGTGGGGACGATCATTTGAACAATGCCGCCCGCCAGATGGTGATCTATGATGCCATGGGCTGGGATATTCCGGTCTGGGCCCATATTCCCTTGATCCACGGTGCAGATGGCAAAAAGCTGTCCAAACGTCACGGAGCTCTTGGGGCGCAAGAGTACCAAGCCATGGGTTATTGTGCGGCGGGTATGCGAAACTATCTGGCCCGTCTGGGTTGGAGCCACGGCGACGACGAGTTTTTCACCGATGCCCAGGCCCGCGATTGGTTCGGCCTGGAGGCAATCGGCAAAAGCCCGGCGCGCTTTGACACAAAGAAGCTGGAAAACCTCTGTAGCCAGCACAACGCTGTTAGCGACGACGCTGCATTGCAGCAAGAGATCCAGTCTTATCTGGTCGCCTCCGGTCAATCACCGTTAGATGACGTAAAGTCAGCAAATCTTGAACGTGCGATGTATTGCCTCAAGGATCGAGCGAAAACCTTCCCCGATTTGCTTGAAAAGGCTCATTTTATCCTGACATCTCGGCCTATTGAACCAGATGAAAAAGCGGCTAAGGCCCTGGCAAATGTATCCGATGGTATACTGGCTCAATTGACGCCGCAGTTGCAAAGTGTTAGCTGGACGCGTGAAGATCTTGAGGCGCTTCTCAATGCATTTGCAGAAGCCCATGACACCAAGTTCGGCAAACTGGCCGCCCCCCTGCGGGCCGTGTTGGCCGGTAGAGCTGCAACGCCGTCGGTGTTTGACATGATGCTGATCCTGGGCCGTGACGAAACGATGGCCCGGCTCAACGACGCCACAGGCTAATCCTGTCCTTAACCGGTCAGTAAGCCTGTTCCTATACCACCTCACCTGCGCGATCCGCGCGCAGGTTCTGCCTGCACCGTGCCCGGGATAAAATTCCGGGTATTCGTGCCTGATACAGGAAGGGACATCTATGACCGAGACACAGAAGACCGCAAAGCTCAGCCTGAACGACCAAGAATATGAGCTTCCCATTTTCTCGCCTACCACCGGGCCTGATGTTCTGGACATCCGCAAACTTTATGCCCAGGCCGGCGTGTTCACTTATGATCCGGGTTTCACATCGACCGCCAGCTGCGACAGCACCATCACCTTTATTGACGGTGCAAAGGGCGAGCTGCTGCACCGCGGCTATCCCATCGATCAACTGGCGTCACAATCTCATTATCTAGAGGTCTGCTATCTTCTGCTCTACGGTGAGCTGCCAACGGCGGCACAGCTGGAAGATTTTGAAGCCCGCGTGACCCGCCACACCATGGTGCATGAACAGATGCACAACTTCTTCCGTGGTTTCCGCCGTGATGCGCACCCAATGGCAACCCTGGTGGGTGTCGTCGGCGCCATGTCCGCCTTTTACCATGATTCGACCGATATCGCCGACCCGTGGCAGCGCGAAGTTGCCTCGATCCGCCTAATCGCCAAGCTGCCCACGATCGCGGCGATGGCCTATAAATATTCCATCGGTCAGCCCTTCGTCTATCCCCGCAACGATCTGGATTATGCAGCCAACTTCCTGCACATGTGCTTCTCGGTGCCTGCAGAAGAGTACCATGTAAACCCGATCCTGAGCCGTGCAATGGACCGGATCTTTACCCTGCACGCGGATCACGAGCAAAACGCCTCAACTTCGACCGTGCGTTTGGCCTCCTCTTCCGGCGCAAATCCTTTCGCCTGCATCGCGGCCGGCATTGCTTGCCTCTGGGGCCCAGCCCATGGCGGCGCCAACCAGGCCTGCCTGGAGATGCTCAAGGAAATCGGTTCCGTTGACCGCATTCCCGAGTTCATTGCACGCGCCAAGGATAAGGACGATCCCTTCCGTCTGATGGGCTTTGGTCACCGTGTTTACAAAAACACCGACCCGCGCGCGACGGTTCTGAAACAATCTGCCGATGAGGTTCTTGAGCTCCTAGGCGTCGAAGACAACCCGCTGCTGCAGGTGGCCAAGGAGCTGGAACAGACAGCTCTGAATGACCCCTACTTCAAGGAAAAGAAACTATTCCCGAATGTGGATTTCTATTCCGGCATTATTCTGGAAGCGATGGGTTTCCCTACTTCGATGTTCACCCCGATCTTTGCGCTGTCGCGCACTGTAGGCTGGATCTCCCAGTGGAAAGAAATGATCACCGATCCACAGAACAAAATTGGTCGCCCGCGCCAGCTCTATCTTGGCCAAACTGCCCGCGACTACGTGGATATCGAAAACCGCTAAATCAGGTCTGATGCCAGACTTCAAAGCCTCGCCATTTTGGCGGGGCTTTTTTCTTGGTTGTCCTGGTGGAAACAGAGCCCATAGGAAAACCTTCAAGTGAGTCGCCTGCAATCCAAGTTAGTCATTTTTGTGGGCAGGCGACCGCAATCTATGGTCCCCATCGCGCTTCTTTTTGACCATTTAGGGGAATTGGTTCCTTTCGGTGAACAATAACGCCAGCGTAAAATCATTGTGGAGGGCTTGGTTCGAATTAAAAGACAAACACATTTAAATTGTCTTGTTCCAATGCTCCAACCAGAGGTATTTTAAACGAAATTCTAATCACTTTCTGGGGGACAATTCTATGATGTGGATGGCACTTTTGGGTATCGGCCTGGTTGCCGGTATCGCCTTTATTATCGACGACGATGATGATGCTCCGGCGGATAGCGGTGGCGGTGATGACACCGGTGGCGGAACTGACACCGGCGGCGGCAATGACACTGGTGGCGGCGCGGACATCGACTCCTTTATCGGCGCCAGCGGTGATGATGAGATCGAAGGTGACGAAGAAAACAACACGATCTTGGGTAAAAACGGCACCGATACACTTGATGGTAATGGCGGCGACGACCGGGTCTTTGGTGACGGTGGCGCCGATAGCGTCCAAGGCGGTGAAGGCAATGACAGCGTCTTTGGCGGCAATGGCGAAGACCTGGTTCAAGGTGGTGAAGATGATGATCTTGTGCGCGGTGGGCGCAATGATGATGTTCTCATTGACACAACTGGCACTGACAGATTGCAAGGCGATGGCGGCGATGATCTGATCATAGCAAGCGGCACCATGGACCCTGATGCTGAAGCGGCCTTCCTTGCGGATCCGACACCTGAAAATGGCATCGGGAACTTGCTTGACCAACTGCAAATCGATTTTTCTGCAGACAGTGATACCGAAGGTGATCAAGCCTTTGGCGGCTCTGGAGACGATACTGTGATTTTTGGCGTAAATGACACAGTTGGCGGTGGCAGCGGATCGGATACTTTTGTGACCGCCTCCTGGCTCGAAGGTCAAGAAGCTGCAACAGTGACTGATTTCGACCCAGCCGAAGATCAGCTGATGTATGCCTATGACCCTGCGGATGGTGAACCTGAGCTCACAGTGGAACTGATCGAGAACAGTGACGGCACCTCTGATGCGGTTATCTCTGCCAATGGCTCAGAGGTGATCCGCGTTCTAGACCAAGACGACAGCTTTGATCTGGCGGAACATGTGCTCCTGCTCAATGGCGTGCGTGCGGCGTAACGGCGTCATCTACCGATAGTCTTCCAAAGCCTGCGTTGAACCTGCCAGTTCAACGCAGGCATTTTTGTGGTTGCCATGACCCGGCAGCCGCCGCCAAAAAAACCGGCGGGGCCAACCCGCCGGTTTTTTTGTTTCAATAAAGATGAAGGTCCCTCAGCGCCCCTCAAAACTGGCAGGGCGTTTTTCTAAAAACGCTGTGACGCCCTCATTGAAATCGCGGCTTTTTCCGCATTCCCCTTGCAGGCTTGCCTCCACCGAGAGCTGCTCTGGCAGGCTGTTGCCGTAGCTGGCGCGGATCGCGGTTTTGATGGCGCCAAAAGCCTTGGTTGGGCCCTTGGCCAAATAGGCTGCACGGGCACGCCAGATCGCTTCAAACTCGCTATCGGGAATGGCTTCCCAGATCATGCCCCAATCGCTGGCCTGCTTGGCAGAGATCTTATCAGCAAACAGCGCCGCCCCCATAGCCTTGGCCAGGCCCATCTGGCGTGGCAGGAACCAGGTGCCACCGGCATCGGGCATCAGGCCAATATGCGCAAAAGCCTGTAAAAAGTAGGCACTTTCCGTCGCTATAACCACATCGGCAGCGAGGGCTAGATTGGCGCCTGCGCCGGCCACCGGTCCATTGATCACAGACAGGGTCGGAACCGGGCAATCATAAACCGCTTCCAGCATTGGGGTATATTCGTCACGCAGAGTGCGCTCCATATCAAGATCACCATTGCCGGAGGCATCGCTCAGGTCCTGACCAGAGCAAAAAGCCGCGCCTGCACCGGTTAGCACAACAGCCCGTGCCTCAGATGCTGCGCGTTTCATCGCATGAGTGATCTCTGCGCGCATCTGCCCTGTGAGGGCGTTCATCTTGCTGGGACGGTTCAGCGTGACAATCGCCAGATCATCCTCAAGCGCATAAAGGATTTCCTTGTAGTCCATCAAAACCTCATATCTCACATGCCTCAAAGGCAATTTCAGGCGTTTTACCCTGCAGTCAAGTAACCGTGGCGCAAACAACGGAGGGCGAAAAGTCGGACCCCGCGTCACAAAAGACAAAATGTCACTCGTCGAGGATCTGACTCAACCGCGCTTGTTCCTCATCACTCAGCGCCTGCTCTCCCTCCTTGGCTGCGCGCCCACGACCGCGCATATAGCCAGCCGCCACGCCCAGGGCCAAGATCAGCATCAAGGGGCC
>Ga0193961_1001053_pt1 | contig 10131 bp, 8 predicted proteins | sample FB_4_MG_FD_140371 | JGI IMG/M metagenome (GOLD analysis project Ga0193961, IMG submission 140371) | Microbial mat bacterial communities from the Broadkill River, Lewes, Delaware, United States - FB_4_MG | ecosystem: Environmental > Aquatic > Freshwater > River > Microbial mats | place: USA...
AGAACCAATTCTAAATTTGTTAAACCACCCCAATGAAAATATAAGAATTGAATTGATTTAAATACTATCTCATCTACATATAATTGAATCAAAGGAAGTTTTAAAAGATAAATTTTATGAGTTAAGCCAAGAAGAACAGTTTTTGTTTTTTAAATTACTGGAAGAACTTGCGGATAAAGATGACGAGTCATTTATTGAGCAACAGCTTAATCACAGCAATTTTGAAATTAGACTATTAGCTTTAAAATTACTGAAATATTTAAACGAAACTAAGTTTAATCAACTAGAAACATCATCAAATGATGAAGAATTTGAAACTTTAGTTAAATATGTAAAAAATAGTTAATTATGGATACAAGAATCGTTGATGCTATTTTGTTATTGTTTCATTATGGATTTTTTATCTATGCCTTTGCGGTAATTTCATCATATATAATATTGGCGGTAATTTCTTTAGTAGAAATAAGAGAATATCAGAAAAAAAATAACTTCGTTAATTATAAAGATATTTTATCATCAACTATTTCACCTTCAATTTCAATAATTGCTCCGGCTTACAATGAAAGTTTGAATATTATTGAAAACGTAAGGTCGCTACTTTCTAATCATTATGTGAATTACGATGTTATAATTGTTAATGATGGAAGTAAGGATGACAGTTTAGCTATGTTAATTGAAGCTTATGATTTAATTAAAGTAGATTATCTTTTAAATGTGCAAATTCCAACACAACCATTAAGAGCTGGTATATTTAAATCGAAAAATCCTGCATTTGAAAAGCTCACTGTTGTTGATAAAGAAAACGGTGGTAAGGCTGATGCTTTAAATATGGGTTTAAATATTAGTAAAAATAAATATGTAGCCTGCATTGATGTTGATTGCCTATTATTGGAAGATGCGCTTCTAAAAATGATAAAACCATTTTTAGAACTGACCGATACAAAAGTAATTGCTTCTGGTGGGGTTATTAGAATTGCAAATTCTTGTATTATTAGAGATGGTAAATTAATAGACGTTAAAATGCCAGACTCGATACTTGAAAGAGCTCAGATTCTTGAATATATAAGATCTTTTCTATTGGGAAGAATGGCCTGGAGCAGATTAAATGGTCTATTAGTTATTTCTGGAGCTTTTGGAATGTTCGATAAAAAAATAGCAATTGAAGTTGGAGGTTATGATACCAATACGGTTGGTGAGGATATGGAAATTATAGTACGTATGCGAAGACATATGGAAGAACAGAAACGAAATTATAGAGTAGCCTATATCCCAGATCCATTATGTTGGACAGAGGCTCCGGATAGTTATAAAATATTTATTTCTCAACGAAATAGATGGACTCGTGGTACCATTGAAACTTTGATTAAACATAAAAAAATGGGATTGAATCCCAAGTATCGATCACTAGGTTTAATAAGTTTACCATTTTGGTTTATTTTTGAAAGAATGGCTCCACTTATTGAAGTTGTTGGTATTGTTTATTTTGGAGTTCTTGTTTATTTAAAAGCTTTAAGATGGGATTATGCCTTGGTATTTTTTTTAGCAGCTTATTTATTTACAATTGTACTTTCATTGGTGGCAATCCTATCAGAAGAGCATACCTATCACCAATATAAAAATAAAGGTACAGGATTCAAATTAGTATTAACTAGCTTAATAGAGCCCTTTGTATTTCACCCATTTGTTCTTTATGCAGCTATTAAAGGCAATTTTGATTATTTTTTCAATAAAAATATTAAATGGGGAGAAATGCAACGAAAAGGATTAGTTAAAAAAGTAGTTAGCAGCAACATAGAACAAGAATAATTAAACTTTGTATGAAATTTAACCTTAAAGCAAAAGACATTAAAAAATATGCCTATGTAGTTTTGTCATTAATAATTACATTTTGGACATTAAGTATTATTGAAGTTTATATAAATTCCAATAATGGAGTTTCTTTTCCAAGTATAACTAGGGCCATATTATATAAAATCACAAATGATTTTTGGGCAGGTCTCCTAATTTCCATAATTCTATTTCCAATTTATTTATTGATTAGCACAAGAAAAAATGGGTTTCTATTAACAAAAATACTATTTGCATTTATTGTTCTTGTTCAGTTTGGATTGGTTAAATACAGTTTAACTACTTTGTTAAATCTTGGAGCAGATTTATTAGGCTATTCTTATAATGATATTGTTTTAACAGTAGGATCTTCTGAACAAATGTCGTTTTCATATTTTGTGCCATTTGTTGTTTTACCAGCCATTTTTTTTGGTTTGTGTTTCATGTTTGTTAAATATATTTCAATTAGAAAAATTATAGCACTTTCAGTAATTTCAATCTTGTTTTTTGGTGGAATTAAAGTTGTAGGCTCGGAATCATCCGATGCTAATTATCAAAGTAAAATCTATTTTTTTGCATCTGATATCATAAAATTTCAGTTGGAAAAAAATGAATTAAATGCAATGAATTTATCTGGTAGAAATGATTATCCACTTCTAAAACCATTTAAAGACTCTAAAGATGTTTTAGCACCTTTTTTTAATTTAAATGATGATAAACCAAATATTGTATTCATTATTGTTGAAGGTTTAGGATCTGAATTTATGATTGATAATTCATATAGTGGATTTACACCTTATTTAGATTCATTAGTTTCAAAATCATTGTACTGGGAAAATTTTTTAAGTACAACCGGAAGAACTTTTGGAGTTTTACCATCATTATTGGCATCTTTACCTTTTGGTGAAACAGGCTTTTTAGAAATTCCAAAAACACCTTCGCATATTTCATTAATAAGTGTTTTAAAAGCCAATGATTATACAACTTCATATTTTTCTGGAGACCAATCGAGTTTCGATAAAAAGATTAATTTTTTGGAGTATAATGGTATTGATAATGTGATTGATGAAAGTAAGTATGAATCTAATTATATAAAAACGGAAGGAAATTCAGGAGGTTTTTCTTGGGGATACCCTGATGCTGAAATATTCAAAAAAACCTTGGCATCTTTAAAAAGTGATAATAAGCCACGATTAGATATTATTATGACACTTTCAAACCATGAGCCATTTAGTTTTCCGTCAAAAGAAATATTTGAACTTAAAGTTGATAGTCTTTTAAATTCAGAAAAAAAGTTTAATATCACACGGGAAGAAATATTAGCAAATAAGGATATTTATACTACTTTATATTATACGGATAACTCCATTAAGAATTTTATGAATTCGTATGCAAAAAGAAGTGAGTATAAAAACACAATATTTATTATTACTGGAGATCATAGACTAATACCTATTACTCAAAAAGATAAGTTATGCCGATTTCATGTACCTCTTTTAATTTATAGTCCCATGTTAAAAAAGGCAGAAAGATTTAAATCTATTTCATCACATTGGGATGTAACTCCTAGTTTAATGGCATTATTAATGAATAATTACAAATTTAATAATTTACAGGAAACGACCTGGATGAGTAAAGGGCTTGATACTTCAAGATTGTTTAGAAATGTACACCAAATTCCTTTAATGCGTTATAAAGGAAGTATCAATGATTTTATTTATAAAGATCATCTGTATTCAGATGGAGAACTATATAAAATAAATGAAAATTTTGGAACGTTTAAAGTAAAAAACACCGAGTTGTTAAAAACCATGTCAGATTCTTTAAAAGAATTTAAAAAAATGAATGCTTATATCACCCAAAGAAATAAATTATTTCCAGATTCACTAAACATTTATGTTAAACCAATTAAAGAATTTTCTACCGAAGAATTAACAACAATTAAAAAATTAACAAAAGGGCTAAATTTTGATGACACCTTTATAGTTGCAAGAGAAATGGCTTTTAATAAAGAACGAAAAACAGCAAGGTTACTTTGTGATTATATATTAAATGAACTGCCCAACCATGCAGATGCGAGAACCTTAAAAGGGAGAACATTTGCTTGGGATGGAAATTATAAGGAAGCTGAATCCGAACTTCTGAATGTAATTAAAAGATCACCATACTATTATGATAGTTATTTGGCATTGTTAGATTTATACTGGTGGTCTAACCAAGACGAGAAATCAGTTGTATTAGCAAAAAAAGCTAGAGAAAATGAGATTAAAAATCCCGATTTAAGTTTAAAATTGGCTAAAGCATATCAAAGGATGAATAAGAAAGAAAAAGCAGTTCAACTTATTGATAGTATATTAGAAATAAATCCGTTAAATAAGGAATATCAAACATTTAAACAAACTTTAAAATAATGCAATCAAAATATATTCTAAGTATAATATCTCTAATGATATTTATTTCTGGTTTTAAGGTATTAGGGCAACAAAAAGTGTTTAATGGAAATCCAGATACAGCTTTTGAAAAAGCACGAGAAATGGCATTTAACAAACAACGTAAACAGGCACAAGATACGCTTCTCCTAATTTTAACTAAATATCCAAATTATTTAGATATTCGTTCATTTTTAGCAAGTACATACTCTTGGGATGGCGACTATAAAATGGCACGTAATGAATTTTCAAAAGTATTAAATATAGATCCTAAGAGAAAAACAGACTGGATTGCCGCGATTAATAATGAATTATGGGGAGAAACACCATTTAACGCATTAGAATTGTCTAAAACTGGTTTAGACCATTTTCCTAATGATGCAGATTTATTGTTATTAAAAGCAAAAGCAGAAGAAAACAGTAACAATCCTGAAGAGGCATTGCTTACGGTACAATTGGTTTTGAGAAGCAGCCCAAATCATAAAAAAGCACAAGAATATAAAGAGGGCTTAATTAATAATTTAAGTTTTAATACTGTTGGATTCAGGTCTTCGATAGATTTATATTCTAAAAATGATAGAGATCCAATGCAATATTATTTAATAAAGTATAGTAGACAAACTAAATACGGAAGTATTACAGGAAAAGTTAATATGAATCGAAGATTTAAAAAAACGGGAGTACAATACGAAGTAGATATGTACCCTAAAATAACGAAAGGCTTATATGCCTATTTAAGTGCAGGAGTATCTAATACAGATTTATTTCCTAGTATTAGATACGGAGCAGAATTGTATAAATCTTTACCAAAAAGCTTTGAAGTGTCCTTAGGGTTTAGAGGATTAAAATATTCAAGTACAACATCAATTTATACTGGTTCAGTAGGTTGGTATACAGGAAATAGTTATTGGTCGTTTCGAACCTATATTACTCCTGGTGATGCGGGCTCAAGCAAATCTGGAACTTTAAATTATAGAAAATATAGAGAGGATGCTGAAAATTATTTCAGTATTTCAGCTGGTTTTGGTTTCTCTCCTGAAATAGATCCTTTTCCTTTAAATGAAAGCGAAGAAGCAATATTCGATTTAAAATCTCAAAAATTTAGTGCTGGTTATTATTTTTCATCATCAAATAAGCGAAATGCCTGGGGTAGTAAGTTTGGAATTTCAAGAGAGGAAAAAAGTTTTTCGTTAGGAGATTATTATTTAATTTATTCGATTGGAATTTCTTATAATGTAAAGTTTAAATAATTATCAAGAATGAATACTGAAATTGAAAGGAAGTTTTTAGTAAAGGGAAGTTTTAAAGAATTTGCTGAAAAAAGTTATAAAATTGCTCAGGGTTTTTTATCAACTGTGCCAGAAAGAACTGTAAGAATTAGAATTAGAGATCATCAAGGATTTATTACGGTGAAAGGTATTGGTAATAATTCGGGAACTACACGTTTTGAATGGGAAAAGGAAATTTTATTAGAAGAAGCAGAAAATCTATTAAAGCTTTGTGAGCCTACTATTATTGAGAAAATTAGATATATAATTCCTTCAGAAGACAATCTTTTTTTTGAAGTTGATGAATTTCATGGAGAAAATAATGGTCTTGTTATTGCTGAAATTGAATTGCCTTCAGAAGATACTAATTTTAATAAACCGATATGGCTTGGTGAGGAGGTAACAGGTGAAATTAAATATTATAATTCAATGATTGCGAAAAATCCATTCAACAAATGGTAAATAATATTTATATTGCTCGATAATTAATAAATTTTTTATGTTAGAACTAGCAGGAATAATTATTTTAGGTATTATAGCACAGTGGGTTGCTTGGAAATTTAAGATGCCAGCAATTTTACCTTTAATTTTGATTGGTCTTTTAGTGGGACCGGTTTCAACTTTAATATCAGATGATGGTACAAAGTGGTTGGAGCCTGTTTGGAATGGAAGAGAAGGATTATTTCCTGGAGAACGCTTATTTAATTTTGTTTCATTAGCTATTAGTATTATTCTTTTTGAAGGAGGTCTTACGCTAAAAAAAGATGAGATACTTAACGTTGGTCCGGCAATAGGAAAACTAATATCGTTAGGTTCTTTAATTACTTTTATTGGTGGTGGAATTGCAGCACATTTTATTTTTGATTTAAGTTGGGCTATTTCATTTTTGTTTTCGGCATTAATAATAGTTACAGGCCCAACCGTTATTGCGCCAATATTAAGAAATATACCACTTAAAAAGGATGTGTCAGCCGTTCTGAAATGGGAAGGTATTTTAATTGACCCAATTGGGGCGTTGGTTGCTGTATTGGTATATGAATTTATAAGCGTTGGAGCAGGTTATGAATATACAATGGATGCTTTGGTGGAGTTTGGGAAAATTGTAGTAATTGGAATGTCAATTGGTTTTACATCTGCTTATGGACTGTATTATTCCCTAAAATTTAAATTAGTTCCTCACTATTTATTAAATGTAGTTGCATTGGCTTTGGTACTTGCAGTATTTGTGTTGTCTGATTTGTTTGCACATGAGTCCGGTTTACTTGCGGTTGTAGTTATGGGAATGGTACTTGGAAATATGAATGTAAAAGAATTGAAGGAGATTTTATATTTTAAAGAATCGCTTAGTATCCTGTTAATTTCAATTCTGTTTATTTTATTAGCAGCAAATATCAATGTGGAGGATATGATGCTATTAAATCGTTGGGAAACCTTATTATTGTTTTTAATAGTTGTTTTTGTCTTAAGACCAATTGGGGTATTTCTAAGTACTTGGAATTCAAATTTGAAATTAAATGAAAAATTATTTATTAGCTGGGTAGGGCCAAGAGGAATTGTGGCAGCCGGTATTGCATCTTTATTTGGGTTAAAGTTAATGATGAGAGGTGAACCTGGTGCTGAATATATTACCCCATTGGTTTTTATGATTGTATTAGGAACCGTATTGCTTAATGCTACAACTGCTAGGTTATTTGCAAAAATTGTAGGAGTGTTTTTAAAATCTTCTGATGGTATTATTATAATTGGAGCTTCAAGTTTTTCAAGGTTAATAGCTACTTATTTAAAAAAGAATAATAGACGAGTTGTATTAATTGACAGCAATGTAAATCATGTTAATAAGGCGAAATCATTAGGGCTTGAAGCTATTGAAGGAAATGTCTATTCAGATGAGTTGTTAGAAGATATTGAATTAAGTGATATTGGTTATTTATTAGCTGCTACGGGTAGTGCATCAGTAAATGAATATGCCATAGAAAAGTTTTCATCAATTTTTGGAGAGCAGGGTTCTTTTAGAATTCTTTCAACCGATGAAATGTTAGAGGGAAATTTAAAACCTGATGAAAAATTATTTACCCATAAAGATGATTATTTGAATTTAAGTGAAGTTGTTAGAGATTTTCCAATAATGAATGAATTGAAGGTGAAATCCCAGGATGATTATTCTAAGTTATTGAGTACAATAAATGAAGAACCTCTATCAATCCCCTTATTTTTAAAAGATAATAAAGGAATTATTCATATTATTTCTTCACTAAATAATTCATTAAAAATAGAAAAAGGAAATACCTTAATATATTTGGGTAAAACCATTGTATAAAAAAAGAGTATATTTAAGGTTAATTAACCAAAGTATCTCGTTATGAAAACACTTAAAAAAATTGCGGTAATTCTTTTAGTAATTCTTGCAATTCCATTAGTTATTGCCATCTTTATTTCAAAAGATGCAAATTATGAGAAATCAATCATTATAAATGCTCCTGTTGAGACTGTCTGGAAAAATATAGCAACATTTGATGCTCAAGGTAAATGGAGTCCATGGAATGAATATGATCCTGCAATGAAAAAAAGTATGACTGGAGTTGATGGTACTATTGGAGCTATGCAAAGTTGGGAGAGTGATCATGAAAAAGTTGGAAAGGGAAGTCAAACTATTACAAACATTGTACCCTTAGAAAGGGTAGAAACCGATTTGTTGTTTTTAGTTCCTTATGAAAGTGAGGCAAAAGGTTTTATTAGTATAAAAGCAGAAGGAAACGGAACAAAAGTTACCTGGGGATTTGAGAGTGAAATGCCTTATCCATTTAATTTAATGAAGTTATTTATGAACTTAGAGGAAATGATGGAGGAAGATTGGAGTTATGGTTTAAATAAGCTGAAAATGCTTTGTGAAGAATCAAATTAAAAATAAAATTATAAAAAAGAGGCTAAGATTAATCTTAGCCTCTTTTTTATAATTTTATTTTGAGTTTTTCCAGTATTTAGGATTTGTATCTTCAGATCGTTGAGTCCAGTAATCCTGTGTGACCTTTTTATTGTCAAAGGTTCTTAATTTGCGTTGAAAAACCCAAATAGTTGGATTAAAAACCATATCAGTTACTGCTACGGTATACAGTTGAGGTTCTTCTTCCGATTTTCTTTTCTCTTCTGAAACAATTACTTCTAAACCATTATGTTCCAATAATTTTTTAAGAAAATCTTTTCGATCTTCACCAATCTTTTTTTCAACAAAAGTAACTCTTGTATCTCCTATATTTCCAAATGCGTGTTTACCTGCTAATACCATAATTTTCTAATTAAAAACAACACTACTTAATTCATAAATGTAATCGTATAACGGACTGTATAAACCGAGAACTAATATTCCAACAACGGTAATAGTTAATCCTAATCTCATATATAATTTATTTTTGAAAAAAGGAATTGGGTTCTCATTTGTATTTATAAACATTGCTTTAACAACCAGTAAATAATAATATAATGAAATTGTTACGTTAACAACAGCTAAAAATACTAAGAAATAATAACCCTTACTTGCGGCAGCAGTGAATAAGAAAAACTTACCAAAGAAACCTGCAACTGGCGGTATTCCTGCTAGCGAAAATAAAGCTATTAACATTACCAAACTAAGTTTAGGATTGGTTCTATATAAACCATTGTATTCATCCATGTTTTCTTTACCTGTTTTTAAAGCAATAGCTTGTACAACACCAAAGGCTGCCAAGTTTGAAAATATGTATATTGTTACAAAATAAACGATAGTTGCTGTACCTAATTGGGTTCCTGTAATTAAGCCTAAAAGTATAAATCCAGCTTGAGCAATAGATGAAAACGCTAAGAAACGTTTCATGTTATTTTGACGTAAAGCAAATAAATTACCAATAAACATTGTAGCTAGGGCAATTACATAAACTAAGTTTTCCCAAACGTGCATTAAAGGTTTAAATATTGTGAACATTAATATCATTAATATAAAAACTGCAGCTCCTTTTGAGATAACTGATAAATATGAAGCTACGCTAATAGGAGCTCCTTCATAAACATCAGCTGTCCAAAAATGAAACGGAACTAATGAAATTTTAAATGAAAGTCCTGCAAAAAATAGTAAAAATCCTAATATGGTTAAATTTGAAGAAGTCAATACTTCAACAATATCATGAAAATAAATAGAACCTGATGTTGCATACAATAGAGAAATACCAAATAAGGATACTCCTGATGCTAATGCTGCGGATAATATTAATTTAATTCCTGATTCACTTGATTTTCTTTTTAAGGTTTCAAATGCAGCTAAAGCAGCTACAGGTAATGTTGATAATTCTAATCCTAAGTAGAACATTAAGAAATCACCAGCTGAAATCATAAAATACATTCCTAATAAGGATGTAAATAGAAGCACAAAGAACTCAACCCCTCTATTTTCCGGAATTAATTTTTCCTGAATCCAATCTGCAGATTGTAATAACAAAATTAGTACTCCAATATTTAAAACATTTTTAAATAGTTGAATTAACTTATTTGTTTTAAACATTCCACCAAATATGCCGCATTCATCTAATGGTAAAAACCCAATTGCTGTATGAATACCAAATAAAAATATTGCTAAGTGA
>Ga0193961_1001054_pt1 | contig 10128 bp, 8 predicted proteins | sample FB_4_MG_FD_140371 | JGI IMG/M metagenome (GOLD analysis project Ga0193961, IMG submission 140371) | Microbial mat bacterial communities from the Broadkill River, Lewes, Delaware, United States - FB_4_MG | ecosystem: Environmental > Aquatic > Freshwater > River > Microbial mats | place: USA...
AATATATATTTTATATAAAACGCACTTAAAAATATTCTGTTAGCTACTTCCTACCCGTTAACAAAAATATCGGATATTCTCCATGTGGTTTACTTGACACTGAGATAGTTTCTATTTTTAAGTCTTTGAAGCCTACTTTCTTAGCTATATTTAAAAACTCTGCTTTATCAAATCCAAAATGAAATACACCAGTATCATCAGTATGAAAACTACCATCTTCTGTTTCTAAGTCAGCTAGTCCTATAGTGCCATTTTTATTTAACAGATCATAAAACTTTTGCAGTAAATCTTGCGTATCTTCTACATGGTGGATAGTCATAGATGAGATGATACCATCTAGATTTGAAAGTTTATGTGAGTATTTTTCTTTTGTAATATCGAGTTCTAATACTTCTAAATCACAAGCAAAACCTTCTTTTTTTGCTCGTAGAACTTCGTTCATAGATGTTGACATATCTACAGCGGTGATAGCTTTTACATATGGAGCTATCTCTTGTGTTAAAAGTCCAGTTCCCGAACCAAAATCTAAAATATTCATATCTTTTGAATATGATATGTTTTTCAAAATACCATCTGCGATGTTTTGTACATTTGAAACTCTTTTTTCGTTATTCTCATATTCTTTTGCTTTGTGTGCAAAATAATCTTTTTTTTCACTCATGACTAATACTCTCTTTTTCTTTCTTTATATCTAAGATGATAACAAAAATCTCATGTAAATTAGTTGAGATATAAAAAAAGCTAGTCAACAATTGACTAGCTTTTTAAGTATAGAGTAAAATACTCTTACTCGTTTAATAGATTTTTATATAACTCTCTATATTCTGTATCACCTTCATCTCTTGCTTTCATAGCAGTTCTAGGATGTTCATTTAATTGACCAGTTAACATATATGGGATAGAGTATCCCCAGTCAAGTTCTTTTTCTAATGGTACTATAAATTCTTCGATAAATTTAAGTACAGGCATCATTTTGTATTTTGGATTTTTCAAGAAACCGATTAAAAGTTCCATAGGACAGTTTCCAGCCCCTCGCCCAAGTCCAGAGATAGTAACATCTAAGTAACTAGCTCCATAAGTCATAGCTTCAATTGTATTTGCGTATGCTAATTGAAGGTTATTATGTGCATGAATACCGATTTGTTTTCCAGTTGCTTCTGCTACATTTAAATATTTTTCTGTAAGTCTATTGATTTGTTCTGGGTAAAATGAACCAAAACTATCAGCTATATAGATAACATCAACAGGTGTTTTACTTAAAGCATCTAGTACTTCATTTAACTCATCATCAAATGATTTTGAAATAGCCATAATGTTAACTGTTGTTTCATACCCTTTTGCATGAGCATCATTGATAAGCTCAATTGCAGCTGGTAGTTGGTGAATGTATGTAGCAATTCTAATCATATCTACTACAGACTCACTTTTTGGAAGTAGTTCAGATCCTACAGTTCTTCCTATGTCAGACATAACTGCAATCTTTAAGTTTGTATCATTGTCTCCGACAATACTTCTAATATCTTCCTCTTTACAAAAGTTCCACTTACCAAACTCTTCAGGGCTTTGTAGTGTAGGTGAATTATTCTTCCCTATTTCCATATAGTCAACACCAGCAGCAACACAAGTTTCATAATGTGCTTTTACAAACTCGTCTGTAAAATGAAAATCGTTTACTAAACCACCGTCTCTTATAGTACAATCGAAAACTTTTATGTCTTCTCTTACTGTTAGTATTGAACCTTTTTTCTCAATCATAGTTATCTCTCATCTTTGTATTTTAATAATTTTTAATATAATATCTTAATGCAACTCAATTAATCTTTAATAATTAGCTAGAATTGAAAAATTATTTCTATTTAATACGATTATGCTATGATTTATTGATATTTATTAAAGGAGATTTAATGTATCGTAGGTTTATAAAATAGTTTAATGTTAATTATTAATACTCTTTTGCCAATATTTCTTTTGATATCATTAGGATACTTTTTCAAAAAAATCAAATTTCCAGATGAAAGTTTTTGGAAACACTTAGATAGATTTAACTATTTTGTTTTATTTCCTGCCCTTTTATTTTACAAACTATCCTCAGCAAATATCAAAAACATTGTAAGTTATGATTTTATTATCGTTACTGTTATTGCTTTGGTCATAATCTCTATTTTAGTTATCATGATAAATAAATTTTTCAAATTTGAAAAAAGTGCATTTACCTCCATATACCAAGGTGCAATTAGGTTTAACACTTATGTATTTTTAGCTCTTACTGATGCACTTTTAAGTGATGAAGGTTTTGTTATGGGATTGGTACTAATGACATTTATAATACCGTTTATAAATGTATTATGTATTTCAGTATTTTCTGTATATGTACCTAAAAATAAAATTACTGTTATTTCATTTTTAAAATCAATCATAACAAATCCATTGATAGTTGCGTGTTTATTTGGTGGGGTTTTTAGTATATTAGGATTATCTTTCCCAACACTAATAGAAAATACTTTAAGTATTTTAACAACAGCAGCTTTACCATTGGGACTTTTATCTGTTGGAGTTGGATTACATTTAAAAGAGATAAGAGAAACGAAAATGGCAGTTGTATTATCAAGTGTAGGAAAACTTTTGGTACTACCTACGATTATGTATATTATTTGTTTAATATTTGGAATAAAAAATGAAATGATGACATTATTAGTACTATTTGCAGCAATGCCCACTGCATCATCTGCTTATGTACTTGCACGCGAGTTAGGTGGAGATTTGAAATTAATCTCAGCAATTATATCGATACAAGTTATAGTATCTATATTTACAGTCTCTGTCTTTATTTGGTTGTTAAATCCATAATAAAAACAAGTACACAAATATTACACTATGAAATAATATAATAAAAAGTAAATAATAAAGAAGGAATAGAAACAATGAATTTTACAAATGGAAGCTTATATCCAATAACTTTAGATGGTAACGATATCTTGTTAAAAAGAAAAGAGATTAAAAAATATTTTCACGATACTTATGATACTTTTGAAAAGATATTTGAAGTATTAAAAGATGATGATGTATTTTATCAACAATCTGAAATTACTCGACATCCTATGATTTTTTATTTTGGACATACTGCTACATTTTTTATAAATAAACTTATCAATATGAGAATAATCGAAGATAGAATCAATCCTGATTTTGAATCAATCTTTGCTATTGGAGTAGATGAGATGACATGGGATGATACAGACTCACAACACTATTCATGGCCAGAAGTACAAAAAGTAAGAGAATACAGGGATAGTGTTCGTAAAATTGTCGATAATCTTATCGATACTTTACCATTAACTCTTCCTATTACAAAAAATTCACCTATGTGGATTATTTTGATGGGTTGTGAGCATGAAAGAATACATATCGAAACATCTTTAGTATTACATAGACAGATGCCTTTGGAGTTTATAAAAGATAGTGAGTATTTTAAAATTTTAGACACTGTAAACAACGAAATCCAAAATGAGATGATAACTATTCCCTCTACACATATAAAACTGGGTATTGATGATACTCACAATCTTTACTCATGGGATAATGAATATGGACATTATGAAGAAGATGTAAAAGAATTCCAAACTTCAAAATACCTTGTGTCAAATGATGAATTTATGAAGTTTGTAAAAGCTAACGGATACAAAAAAGAAAAATACTGGAGTGACGAAGGGAAAAAGTTTTTAGAAATTTCAAAAGCTACTCACCCTACTTTTTGGGTAGAAGTGAATGGCAAGTATCAATATAGGACTTTAACAAAAATCATAGATATGCCTCTAAATTTTCCAGTAGATGTAAATGCCCTAGAAGCGGAAGCATTTTGTAATTATAAAAGTGAAAAAGATGGAGTAACATATACACTGCCTAGTGAAGTAGAATATAAAGCTATATGCAAATATGTGAATTTAGAAAACTTATTAGATTTTTCGACAGAAAAAGCAAATCAAAACTTGATTAATTTTAGTTCGTGTGATGTGGATACTCACTCTTTTAATGGAATCTATGATGTAGTAGGAAATGTATGGCAATGGAGTAGAACAGACATCTTTGGGTTTGAAGGATTTGAGCCACATGTAGCATATGATGATTTCTCAACACCAACTTTTGATGATAAACATGCACTTATTTTAGGCTCATCATGGGCTAGTAGTGGAAACTTAATAATGAATGATTCACGATATGCATTTAGAAGACACTTTTTTCAAAATGCTGGATTTAGATATGTAATAACAAACAACAAGGATAAAAAAGATATGGATATATATGAAAGTGATGCGTTAGTATCTCAGTACTGTGAGTTTCAATATGGAGATACACATTTTGGTGTAAATAATTTTGCTATCGAGTGTGCTAAAATAGCATCAAAATATACAGTAAATACAACAAAAGCACTAGACTTAGGTTGTGCAACAGGTCGTGCTACTTATGAGTTAGCCAAAACTTTTGATGAGGTAGAGGGGATAGATTTTTCTGTACGATTTGTACAAGTTGGTACAAAACTCAAAGAAGATGGTGTAGTTACATTCCAAAGCCCAGACGAAGCAGAACTATTTACTAACAAAAAAGTAACGATAGAAGAATTAGGATACGAAAACCTAAAAGATAAAGTTGCGTTCTGGCAAGGTGATGCTTGTAATCTAAAACCAAATTTTAACTCATATGATATGATCCTTGCTACAAATCTTATAGATAGACTTTACCAACCAAAATTGTTTTTAGAAACAGTAAGTGAGCGATTAAATGATGAGGGTATTTTAATTCTTACATCTCCTTATACTTGGCAAGAAAGCTCCACAAAAAAAGAATTTTGGTTAGGTGGATATAAAGATGAAAATGGAAATGATATCAATACAATAGATACATTAAAAACAATTTTAAATGATAAATTTGAGTTATTACATATTCAAGATTTAGATTTTGTTATCAAAGAAACAAAAAGAAAATACCAACATACAGTATCAGAAGTCAGTGTTTGGAAGAAGAGATAATGTACGATTTTTCCACATCATCACTTCGTGAAAAAACAAATGCAGAGAAATATACCTTAAGAAAAAAGCTTTTTGGAACTGAGGATATAATGCCTGTTTGGGTTGCTGATATGGATATCGATACACCCTCTTTTATATTTGAGGATATCAAAAAAAGACTTGAACATCCTATCTTAGGATACGAAATGGTTCCCTCTAGTGCATATGAAGCACAGATACAATGGATGAAAAATAATCATGATGTAGTGTTTAATATCGAAGATATGATTTACTCTCATTCTGTAGTAGCTAGTATAAATGTCGCTATAGAAGCATATACTAATGAAGGTGATAATATCATTGTTCAAACTCCAGTTTACCCTCCATTCTTTCAAAGCATAAAGAGACATAATCGAGAAGTATTAGAGAATAACCTAGTAATTAAAGAGAATGGAAAATATAAATTTGATCTAGAAGATTTAAAATCAAAGATAAATGAAAAAACAAAATTACTACTTTTATGTTCCCCTCACAACCCCGTAGGTCGAGTATGGAACAAAGAAGAATTGTCTGAACTTTTGGAGCTTTGTATACAAAATAATATTATTGTTTTTTCGGATGAGATACATTCTGATCTAGTATTTTCTCCAAATAAACATATCTCATTTTCTTCATTAAGCGACAATGCAAAAGATATTTGTGTAACTGCAATGGGTGTTGGAAAAACATTTAATTTAGCTGGTGTTGCTATGAGTTCTGTAAATATTTCAAACAATGAGTTAAAAGAAAAGTTTTTAGAAGTTTATAAAAAACACCATTTTGCAGATGGCTCGGTACTTTCTCATGTAGCATTTCAAAGTGCTTATACTCATGGTCAAGAGTGGTTAAAAGCGTTAAAAATACATCTTTATAAAAACTATGAGATGTTACAAAATTTGTGTGAGAAATATCCAGAAAAGTTAAAAATTACTCCAATTGAAGCTACATATTTAGCCTGGATAGATTGTAGAGGAATGAACCTTGGCGATAGAAAACTAAGGGACTTTTTTGTAAAAGAAGCAAAACTAGGACTAAATCCTGGACTAGGATTTGGTTCTAATGGTTCTGGTTTTATGCGACTGAATTTTGCAGTTTCAGTAGAAAAAATGCAAGAGGTTGTAAACAGATTGGATGAGGCTTTAAATAAATTTTAAAGCTCTCTTTACCAATTTTTTATAATATTTTCAAATACCTCTGCTAATTTCTCTACATCTTTAACTTCTACTCTTTCATCAATAGCATGAATAGTGTCATTTTTTACACCAAACTCCACAGTAGGAATTTTGAATTTTCCAAAAAATCGTGCATCACTTGTACCACCAGCTGTACTTAACTTTGTTTCTATCTTACAAACTGCTTTTATACTTTTTTGCATGTTTTTCACTACATCTGTACTCGAATCTGTAACAAAAGGATATGAGCCTTGAGTAAGTCTTAATGTATAATCTAAACCATCGAACTTTGTAGCTATAAAATCTTTTATAGTTTCTTGATTTGTTTTTGTAGAATTTCTTACATTAAACATCATATTTAATTTATTTGGAGTTACATTTGTTACTTCCATACCAGATCGTATATCTGTAACTACAAATTGACTAGGAGAAAAAAACTCATCACCATTATCTAAATTAAATCCTGCAATTTGTGGTAAAATTGGTGCTATTTTATGAACTGGATTGATCGCTTTTTCAGGATATGCAGCATGTCCTTGTTTCCCTTTAAGTTCAAAATAACCATTGATACTACCACGACGCCCTACTTTGATGGCATCTCCAAAAACATCTTCACAAGTTGGTTCTGCCACTATTGCAGAAGTTGGTAAAAAGTTTTTTTCTTTCAAAAGTTCTAGTACTTTTACTGTTCCATTAATAGCCTCACCCTCTTCATCTGAAGTGAGTAGAATAGATAATGTTCCTTTAAAATTTGTAGCGTTTTTACATGCATATAAAAAACTAGCAACTCCACTTTTCATATCTTGTGCACCTCTTGCAGTAATAACACCATCAATAACTTCAGCTTCAAAAGGATCAACACTCCAACCTTCACCAGTAGGAACAACATCGACATGCCCCGCAAAACATAAATGTTCATCATTATCATTGAATTTTTTATAATAAAACCTATTTGTAACATCTTCTATATCAAGTTTTATGCACTGCCAACTGTCTCCTAAATATACATCGATAAAATCGTATATTCCAGCATCGCTTGGAGTAATTGATTTATATTGTAAAAGTTTTTGAAATAATGGTATGATTTTCATAAATTTCCTATTTTATTTTTTGGTAATTTTAGCTAAACTAAACTTTTAATATTAAAAGATAAGGAAAACACATACATGAATTTAGAAATCACACCGGAAGTAATTGCATCGCAACTAGAAATAGGTAAAACAGAAGCTAGTTTAAAACAAATAGAAACAAATATAGCAAATACAAAAAATTTTAATAGCTTCTCAAAACATATCATTAGTTTAAACGATAAATTAAAACATATGAATGCTTATGTAGGATTATCAAATAAAGAATCTTACTTTAAAATCAAATGTGATGACAAAGGTGTTGTAGAGATAGAAAAAGAATTTTTAGAAGAGGTTGAACACTGGAGTAATAAATACCATGTAGAACTTAAACAACTTGATAATAAAAATATTTTTTATATTATAGGAAAAAATTAATTTTCCTATAATACACTTAAGAAGTGTGATAATCGTTTTTATAATCAACATACAAACCTGCATGTTTTTTTAAAGCATCCACTTCTTTTTGAGTAAGAGTTTTGATAACTTTTGCTGGGCTTCCCATAATCAAACTTTTTGGTGGGAATATTTTATTTGCAGTTACTAAAGAGTTAGCCCCAACAATACTACCTTCTCCAATAACTGCTCCATCTAATACTGTAGCACTCATACCTATTAAACATTTATTTTCGATTACACAACCGTGTAACATAACTTTATGCCCTACCGTTACATCATCACCTATGATAGTTGGATTACCTTTCATATTTGCTTCTGGTTCTTCATGAGTAACATGAATCATAGAAAGGTCTTGGATATTTGTTCTTTTTCCTATTCTAATTTTATTTACATCACCACGAACAACACAGCCAAACCAAATGGAACTATCTTTTCCAAGAGTAACATTTCCAATAACATCAGCACTGGATGCGACCCATGCAGACTTTTTTATTTTTGGAGTAAAATTTTTAAATTTGTGCAACATCGTCTTCCTTTTTTAAATGCGCTACATATAGTGGTTCACTGTAATTAGGAACATTATCATAAGCAAAAACTGAATAATACTTAGCAATATTTTTGTTCCCAAAATCATCATAAGTATAGTTGTCTTTTCCTGCATAAATTTTATCACCATCTAAATGATTTTTTGGGATATGAAACCTATTTCTAACAACATAAACACCTCTAAAATCTTCATTGTTTGGATTTGACCAATTTAATTTTATTTTATCATTTTCTAATGATAAGGATAAATTACTAATACTTTCAATAGGCTCTTTTCTTCTTTTTATATAGTTCACAACTAATTTCACACTATTATTACTATCTTTACCATGCCATTTTACAATATGATTTTTTATATCCGAATATGTTGGACGGATAACAAACTTTGCAATTTTATTTTCTCTATGTACATCTTCAAGTGCCAATTTAGAATAATGATCAAAAATAAACTTGTGTGTTTTATTTTTTTGTAAATCTGCACGGCTCACTTCATATCCAATAAACTCTATTCTATCTCTATTTTTAATAGAATCACAAGTTGCATCATCTACATCAACAAACTCTACATTGTATCTTATATCTTCCTTTGTTTTTGTAGCACTTTTATTTTTAATTTGTATGTAACTATCTGTTATGATTGTTTCCTCTGGATTTGGTAAAGGACTTAAATCAAACTCCATAAGACCATATATTTTTTCATTATTAGCATCAAAACCACAGATAAGTTCATCTTGTTCTATTTTATCAACACTAATTGATGTAGTCTTCAAAACATCTATTACAATCTCTTGACTAGGAATCGTATACTTTATATCGATACTTGGTCTGTAGTGAATACCACCACCAAAATTACCATATCCTAAGTCAAACATCATCATTTGACTATCTCTACCCTCTGGTAATTCAGTAGGTCCTGAAATTTTAAATAAAACTTTTTTCTCTCGTAACTGAGTTTGTAAAACATTTTTTTCTGTACTATTCAAATCCCAATGACACCAAATACCTTGTGTAAGTTTTTCAGAAGGGATAGTTTGTCCTAAAGTTTCTAGTAGATTTGCATTGTGAATTTGTTCATAGTCATATAGCTCAGAAACTGTTTCTTTATCTACAATTGACATAGACCATTCACCAAATTTTTCAATCTTAACATTTACACGATTAAGAGGATACAAAGAGATTCTTACATCTTTTATAATTGCATTTTCAGGTATACCATCTAGGTCAAATTGCATTACACCATAACTTGTACCTTTGTTCTCATTTACACCAATAAATAAAGAATTTAATCCAAAATGTTTTCTATTTGTTTCTAGTAATTTACTCGCAACATAACCAATTTCATTTGGTGCAGAAAAAATTGTTTTACTAAATTCATCTGCATCAAGTAAAGTTTTGATTTTTACTTTTGGAGCAAATGGTGATTTTACTTTTGTAAGATTGTTTACACATCGTATAAAATAGAAATAATTAGAACCACTTTGTAATTGAATATCAGTAAAAAAAGTATTATAAGTTTCTGCAATTAAATTTGCTTCTGTACAAGATTCTTTATCTTCAGTGTTTCTAAAAATTTGGAAAAAAATATCTTTACTATATTCATAATCCCATGAAAGTGTTACTTCATCTGCTGTATAATTCTCTATATGAAAATTCGATACTCTAGAAGGTGCTTGTTTTGAGTAATTTTGTGCTTCACCTAAAGTTCTTAAAAGAGCTGGAATATTTTCATCAATACTCTCTTGCATATTTTGCATGAAATCTGGAATGTTTCTAGTACCAACTTCTACAACAGCTGCCATTATTCCTCGTGAATAGTAATACTCTCGTCCACTACCACTGATC
>Ga0193961_1001057_pt1 | contig 10101 bp, 6 predicted proteins | sample FB_4_MG_FD_140371 | JGI IMG/M metagenome (GOLD analysis project Ga0193961, IMG submission 140371) | Microbial mat bacterial communities from the Broadkill River, Lewes, Delaware, United States - FB_4_MG | ecosystem: Environmental > Aquatic > Freshwater > River > Microbial mats | place: USA...
ACGTGCTGGCAGATCTTGCGACCCAGATCGCAGATCTCGGCGCGCTGCTCTTCAGACAGATAAGGCGCGGGCGCACGTTCCACCACTTTTTGGTTGCGGCGCTGAACCGAGCAATCGCGCTCAAACAGGTGGTAGATCTCGCCGTGCTTGTCACCCAGGATCTGCACCTCTACGTGGCGGGCGCGGGTGATCATCTTTTCCAGATAGCCCTCGCCATTACCAAAGGCGGCTTCGGCCTCGCGGCGGCCCTCCAGGACTTTTTCTTCCAGCTCATCAGGGCCATTGATAGGCCGCATGCCGCGACCACCGCCGCCCCAGGAGGCCTTGAGCATCAGTGGGTAGCCGACCTCGCTGGCTTCTTTCGCGATGGCCTTCATGTCATCGCCCAGCACCTCGGTTGCGGGAATGACCGGCACCCCGGCCTCAATGGCAACGCGCCGGGCCGAGGCCTTGTCGCCCAGAGCGCGCATGGTTTCGGCCTTGGGGCCGATGAAGGTGATGCCGTTGCGGGCGCAGGCATCGACAAAATCGGGGTTCTCGGACAGCAGGCCATAGCCGGGATGGATCGCATCGGCGCCGCATTCCTTGGCGACCCGAATGATCTCGTCGATGCTCAGATAGGCGGCGACCGGCCCCATGCCTTCGCCGATGCGGTAGGCCTCATCGGCCTTAAAGCGGTGCAGGCCCAGCTTGTCTTCTTCGGCATAGACGGCAACGGTTCGCTTGCCCATTTCATTGGCGGCACGCATGACGCGGATGGCGATTTCGCCTCGGTTTGCAATCAGGATTTTCTTGAAATCGGGCATGGTCGCTCCTCGAAGTAGTCTAGGGTTGGCGAAGTGTTAGTTACATATTGGCCACTGGTATAGCCGTAGTATTGGGTATCTGCCGCATGATTGCGCTCTCATTCAGCCATAATGCGGCAAATTTTTGTGCAAGCGCAGCATATGAAGTCAATTGGGCGCCAAAATTCCAGAGAAAGTCGCTGAAAATTTAGGCGATTCCAAATTTGGCGAATCTTTGGTCATGCTTCCTGGCGTATCTGTGGCGCTTGGGTTTTGCGGCTGCAATCAGCCGGTCTTTGCTCAGAATGGATCGCAGGCTTTGCTACCGGTTTCAGTCATTTACGGATCAAGGTTGGGAGTGTAGCGTCAGGTTGCGAATTTGCAAAGTTCTCACCTCAGAGAGCGAGCGCAATCCCAACTGCCCCATATTGGCTTCCAGATCCTTGCTCAGGATCTCAACCAGATGGTTTGGTCCCCTGTCTCCCAATGCTGCAAGTGCAAAGTGAAAGGCCCGTCCCAGCATGATGAAATCCGCCCCAAGTGCCAGGGCGCGCAGTATGTCCAAACCGCCCTCAATGCCGCTGTCAAAGACCAGTGGCAGAGAGGTAGCCGCGCGCAGCTCTGGCAGCACCTCGATCGAGGCGGGTGCGGCATCAAACTGGCGTCCCGCATGGTTTGACACCCAAAGGGCATCAACACCGATCTGTTCCAGTGGCGCTGCATCCTCTGCCCGCATCACACCTTTGATGACAAAGGCGCCCTCCCAGGCGTCGCGCAGCCACTTTACATAGTCCCAATCCGGCGAGGTGCGCAGCAGGTAGCCAATATGCGCGGTCGAAGAGAGGCCTTTGCTGTTTTCGGTGATATATTTGTCCAGGGTCCGCATATGGGGCATACCCCCGTGCGCCCAATGTTGCCGCGCCATGCCACTGGCCCAGGCTGGGCGCTGGGCCACTTGCGCCAATAGGCGGGGGGTTAGACGGGGGGGCTGGGTGAGGCCTGAGCGCACCTGACGTTCGCGCCGCGAGGCAACGGGGACATCCACCGTGAGCACCAGCGTCTTGAAACCTGCCTTGCGCGCGCGTTCCAGCATATCCCGACGGATGTCCTCATCTTTTGGGGGGTAGAGCTGAAACCAAGCCTCAGCCCCCAGATGTGGCGCCAGATCTTCGGGGGATTGGCTGGCAACGGTAGACAAAGAGTAAGGGATGCCGGAGCGGGCACCAAAGCGGGCCAGCCGTCCCTCGGCGTCGGGCCAGATCAGCCCGGACATGCCCAGAGGTGCGATGCCAAAAGGCAGTGGCAAATCGCGCCCAAGAAAAGAAGTCGACAGATCTACCTGCTGAGGTCCATGCAGGATCGAAGGTAAAAACCCGATCCGATCCAGCGCGCTGCGGTTGCGGCGTTTTGTGGCCTCATTGCCCGTGGCGCTGTCGAGATATTCCCAGACAAATTTGGGAAGGCGGCGCTGGGCACGCGCCCGCAAGTCGGCGAGGCTTGGGTAGTGTTGATGAAGATCCATGCTGCATTGATAGGATCTGCGGGCCATTTGGCAAGAGCAGGCGGCTCCGCTCGCGTGGGTTCGCGGGCAAACCCAGAGCGTCACCGGGAATTTGGAGTACGATCAATCTTGCGAACAGAATGCGAACGTCCTCTTTTCTCGCAGGGTGAATCACGCTAGTGTTACGGGCATGAGCACATTTGATGAAATGGACGCCTTTGAGGGCGCCTCCCTGTCGTCGCGGGCCATGGCGGCCCGCCCTACGCCTTACCTTGATGGTTTGAATCCGGCCCAGAGAGAGGCCGTGGAATGTTTGGATGGGCCGGTTCTGATGCTGGCCGGCGCGGGGACCGGCAAGACCAAGGCGCTGACGGCGCGGATTGTGCATCTTCTCAATACCGGCTCTGCCCGCACCAATGAGATTCTGGCGGTGACCTTCACCAATAAGGCTGCTCGCGAGATGAAGGAACGTGTTGGTAGCATGCTGGGCCAGCCAGCTGAGGGCATGCCCTGGCTTGGTACTTTCCATTCGGTCTGCGTCAAGCTGCTGCGCCGTCACGCTGAGCTCATCAGCGGTGAGCCTGGGGTCGGCCCTGATGAGGTCATTGATGAAGTGACAGAGTCGGAGTCGCCGAACCCATATGACGATTTGGGTCCATCTGCGGCGCGCAGGCGGCGCAGCTCTGTACATCTAAAATCAAACTTCACCATTCTGGATACCGATGATCAGATCCGCCTGCTCAAACAGCTGATCCGTGCTGCGGGGATTGATGAAAAGCGCTGGCCACCGCGGATGCTTGCAGGCATCATTGACGACTGGAAGAACCGGGCGCTGACACCGGAAAAATTGCCTGCCGCAGAGGCTGGCGCCTATAACCATCGCGGCCCAGAGCTTTATGCCCAGTATCAGCGCCGCCTGCTGGAGCTGAATGCGGTGGATTTTGGCGATCTGCTGCTGCACGTGGTGACGATCTTTCAGACTCACAGCGATATTCTGGCGCAGTATCAGCGCTGGTTCCGCTACATCATGGTGGATGAGTATCAAGATACCAATATCGCCCAATACATGTGGCTGCGGCTGCTTGCGGGCGGTCACAAGAATATCTGCTGTGTCGGCGATGATGATCAGTCGATCTATGGATGGCGCGGTGCCGAGGTGGGGAATATCCTGCGGTTTGAAAAGGATTTCCCCGGCGCCAAAGTGGTGCGGCTGGAGCAGAATTATCGCTCAACTGAGCATATCCTGGCAGCAGCATCCGGTGTGATCAGCGGCAATTCGGGTCGGTTGGGTAAGGAGTTGTGGACGGCCGAAAAGGGGGGCGAAAAGGTTCGCCTGATCGGTCACTGGGACGGTGAAGAAGAGGCGCGCTGGATTGGTGAGGAGATCGAGGCCACCCAGCGCGGCACTCGGGGGCAGCGCCCTATCGGGCTGAATGACATGGCGATTCTGGTGCGGGCCTCGCATCAGATGCGCGCCTTTGAAGATCGGTTTCTGACCATTGGTCTGCCCTACCGGGTCATTGGAGGTCCGCGCTTTTATGAGCGGCTCGAGATTCGCGATGCCATGGGCTATTTCCGCATGGTGACCTCAGCGGAGGATGATCTGGCCTTTGAGCGGATCGTGAACACCCCCAAGCGCGGCCTTGGCGACAAGGCGCAACAGACCATTCAAGGCTATGCGCGTGAGAATGGTGTCTCTCTGGTGGAAGGCGCGCGTCTCGCGGTTGAGGCCGGGGCCATCAAGGGCAAGGGCGGCGCGGCGCTGCGTCGGCTGGTGGATGATCTGGCGCGTTGGGGCCGGATGGCGGGCGATGCAGATATTTCTCATATGGAACTGGCCGAGATCGTGCTGGATGAAAGCGGCTATACCGGCATGTGGCAGGCGGACAAGAATCCGGATAGCCCAGGGCGTCTTGAAAACCTCAAGGAGCTGGTTAAGGCGCTGGAGAGCTTTGAAAACCTTCAGGGTTTTCTGGAGCATGTCAGTCTGGTGATGGACAATGACAAACAGGATTCGGACCAGAAGGTTTCGATCATGACCCTGCACGCGGCCAAGGGGTTGGAGTTTCCTGCAGTGTTTCTGCCAGGCTGGGAGGATGGCTTGTTTCCCTCCCAACGTTCCATGGACGAAAGCGGTCTTAAGGGTTTAGAGGAGGAACGCCGCCTTGCCTATGTTGGCATTACCCGGGCCGAGGAAGTCTGCACTATTTCTTTTGCAGGTAACCGGCGGGTCTTTGGGCAATGGCAGTCTCAGCTACCGTCGCGATTCGTCGATGAGCTGCCCGAGGAGCATGTCGAGGTGCTGACTCCTCCTGGGCTTTATGGTGGGGGGTATGGTGCTGCGGCCAGCCGCGCCGAACCGATAGGCTCCACCATTGAGGCTAAGGTTGCGCAGGCGGATGGGTATAATTCGCCAGGATGGAAGCGCATGCAGGCGCGGGCAGGGCAGCGTGGTACGCCGCAGACAGCACAGGCGCGGGGGCAGATCATTGATCTGGAAGCCACGGCCAGCTTTACCCTTGGCGAGCGGGTCTTCCATCAGAAATTTGGCTATGGTGCGATTGCCGCTATCGAGGCTGACAAACTGGAAGTGAATTTTGAAAAGGCTGGGATCAAAAAGGTCCTGGCGCGGTTTATTGCTGCTGCTGGGGCAAGCCAGGATGCTGCGCAGGATGATGTGCCGTTTTAAGGGATCAGGTGAGCTGAAAGGTCAGGGGTCGAATCGCATAGCGATCCGACCCGGGCGGGGGCGCCGAGACAGTTAAACTGTCTCGGCGCCCCCGCCCTCCCTTTGCGAACGTCTTTATCCTACAGAGGCCGAAGCTCTTGTTGCCATATTGGCGGGCAGGTGGGCCCCGACGTTTCCAGGTGATCTTTTGGGATACTGTGTCAGGGCGAAGGCGCCTGCTGGGCCTTGAGGTTTTTGTACGAGAATTCTTTGCGACGACCATTCTGTACGCCCGGACGAGCGCCTCTCACTTTTTAATCAGAGCCTGCGGCGACAAGTGATCAAAGACCCGCGAGCCTTTGGTTGCGCAGCTGTGGGGAGGTGATCTTCCATTCGCGGAGGACGCCACACAAGGGCGCTTAAGAATCTGTTCTCGCAGGGAGGCGTTTAACTTGGGGGGTAAAACAAGAAACGGCGGCGCCCAGGGAGGAGGAGGGGGCACCGCCGTTCATGACAACATCGGGACCAAGGGAGGAGGAGATCCAGATGTATTCTGTTCCGGCTTGGCCGGTATAGGGTGCGGTGACATCAGGGAGGAGGAGGATGCCACCGCGTAGGACAGGCTCTTTAGGGAGGAGGAGAAAAGAGCCTGATCTCTATTAGTTGTTCTCGTAGGCCGCCTGATAAGCGAGACGTTTAATCATCGAGCGGTTCAGACCCAGATCTGCCAGTTCGCGGCCCGAAAGCTCGGAGAGCTCATTGTAGGTCTCGCGGTATAGGCGGTAACGAGCGTACTTTGTGCTCAGCTCGTCGAACCAGGCTGTTGGTAGGAACGAGAATACAGACTTAGGTGTTGCGATTTGGTTTACAGCGGCCATCGGGTCTATCCTCTGAGTTCACTTGTTGCGGTGTGCCAGTATTGGCGTTGTTGAAATCAAAATAGTCGAATGCTGCAGGTGCACAATCCCTAAAGATAGCAATTCTGCTATGCGGCATTTGCATGGGTGGGCGGTACTTGTTTGTAAACAGGTTCTTTTTTAGGCAAAATTGTCTAATTCTGCTTTCCCTAACGGTAGCTTTCCGAATCCGACAGGTCGCTTTCCCTTGCGGAATGCTGTTGTGCAGCACAAGCTGCACCCTTCACCAAGGGGGCGTGCTGGGATAGGGGTGGCCACCAAGGTTGGGTGCTGGAGGTGAATATGTCTGTTACGCAGAATAAAGTGGAAGAGGCGCTGGAGCGCCTGGCCCTGCCGGATGGTGGGACCTTGATTTCGCGGGACATGATACGCGCCCTGACCCTGCAGGAAGAGCCGGGTGAAAGCGGGCTCACAAAGGTCAGCTTTGTCATAGAGGCACCGAGCCCGGCAATTGCGCAGCATATGGAGCCCTTGCGCCGTGCAGCTGAAGCCGCTGTCTTGGCACTGGAGGGCGTGGGATCTGCCTCGGTGGCCTTGACGGCCCATGGCCCTGCACCTGCACCTGCTCCGGCGGGTGGCGCAGCTCCCAGTCTCAAAATTGGTGGGCACCCGAAGCCGCAGAGTGGTCCGATAAAGCCCAAGGGCGTTGCCCGTATTCTGGCAGTGGCCTCTGGTAAGGGGGGCGTGGGCAAATCCACAGTCAGCGCAAACCTGGCCGTGGCCCTGTCGCGCCAGGGGCGGCGGGTCGGAATGTTGGATGCAGATATATATGGCCCAAGCCAGCCGCGCATGATGGGGGTCTCTGCGGCGCCCAGCAGCCCCGACGGGACGGTTATTGAGCCGCTGCGTGCCCATGGGGTGACTATGATGTCAATTGGCCTCATGGTGCCAGAGGACAAGGCTGTTATCTGGCGGGGGCCAATGCTCATGGGGGCCTTGCAGCAGATGCTGGGTCAAGTGAATTGGGGTGAGCTGGATGTGCTCATTGTGGATCTGCCGCCCGGAACCGGCGATGTGCAGCTGACCCTTTGTACCAAGAGCGAGTTAAGTGGCGCAATTGTGGTGAGCACGCCGCAGGACGTGGCCTTGATCGATGCTCGCAAGGCGCTGGATATGTTTAAGACGCTAAAGACGCCCGTTCTGGGCTTAATCGAGAATATGTCATTCTTTACCTGCCCGGATTGCGGCGGGGAGCACCATATCTTTGGCCATGGCGGCGTCGCTGCCGAGGCTCAGGCGCTAGGTCTGCCACTGTTGGGGGCCTTGCCCATTGATCTTGAAACTCGGTTGGCCGGGGATGCGGGAACTCCGGTGGCGTTGGGGGAGGGGGCGGCAGCGCAGGCCTATGCCCAAATTGCCAAGGGGCTTGTCGCGGGCGGAATGGCCTAGGCGCCGACCGTATTGAGTTGCCACCCAGGTTCTCGTCGCGCCTGGGTGGGTCTCTAGGAGCCTTGGGCCTATGGCTGCGGTCTTCTCTTTGGTCGGGGCTAGGCAGCTCGGTGCTCTAACAGTTGGGCCAGGGCACAGTCTGTGCAGCGCGGCACTTATCGCGCTCTTCGGGGCGGGTGCCGACCTAAATCACCTGTGCGCTTAATCATCCGTTCTGAGTGTAAAGGTCATCGGTCTGTAGGGGGTAATCGTCCATCTGATCTATAACCTTGCCGCCAGTGCTGGACCTGCTTGGCGAAATTTCTCCACACTTTATTCGAATTCTAATAAATTTATCCTCACGTAGAGGTGGGTGTCCGGGCGCTACCTTGGGTTGATATGGCGGCTTGTGAAGATGGCATGGGAAATTATGGGAAGAATGGGAATTCATGGCCCGATCTATGTTGGAGATCTGCTGTCAGCCTGCTGAAACCGGCATTTCGAATTCGAATCATTAGGTGAGTCCTGTGACGATTCTGGTTATCCACAGCATTATCCACAAGTATAGGGTGGAACATTGGGTGAACTGTTAATCTGCTGTTAACATTATTGTCTCGGTCTGGGATTTCATGGGCAAAAAAGCCCAGTTTTTGACGCACCTTTTTTGCCTCTATATGTTGTGACCTTCCCTTCACGTGTCGCAATTTGTGCCATCTATTGGCTGGTCTAGGGGGGAATTTCTCATCCCGTTTTGGTCTCCGAACTGGCTTTATGGAGTCTTTTTTGAATTGTGGGTTGTCAGGCCATGATTTCCCATAGTATCCCTTTCTCATCGGATGCAGCGGAGAGCAAATAGGGGCGCCAAAGACCCCAGGCTCATAATAATAAGCAGGTTCATACAGGCCTTCACTTCATCCGAACACTGAGAGATCCGGCGCGCGGGCGAGCAGACATCCCCCCAGGTGGCGCGCGCAGTCGGACACCCCGCTAAGCGGGAATTAGGAGGCGAGTTGATCAGTGGCAGCAGATCAGCTCGCCTTCCTTAGTTTCTGGGGCAGACAACGCGCTAAAGGCGCAAATTGAGGGCGAGATCTTGGGCCGTAGGTTCAGAGGCGAAAGCCACCATAAGGTGGACACAAAGGGGCGGGTATCGATTCCGGCCTCCTTTCGTCGTGTGATCGAGGCCAGCGACCCGAATTGGAAATCTGGTGAAAGCCCCGAGTTGGTGATTGTCTATGGTGATCACCGTCGCAACTATCTTGAATGCTACACGATTGAGGCAATCGAGGAAGTCGACGCCAAGATTGATGCTTTGCCGCGCGGCTCGATGCAGCGCAAGATGCTGCAACGCATGTTCCACGGCCAGTCCTTCCCCACCACAATTGATGAAACCGGTCGACTGGTGCTGCCCGCCAAGCTGCGCAATAAGATCGATTTGGAAAAAGAAGCCTTCTTTATGGCGGCTGGGGATACCTTCCAGATCTGGAAGCCCGAAACCTATGAAGAAGAAGAGCAGGCCCTTGCGGATAAATGGATGGATGAGCTGCCAGAGGGGTTTGATCCGCTGGAGTTCCTTGATGGCGCCGGAGGCGCATAGACTATGACGACGGACCGACCTACGCCCTCTGGTCCCCATGTCCCAGTTCTGCTGCGCCCACTGTTAAAAGCGGTGGCACCTGTTTCTGGTCGTTGGTTGGACGGAACCTTTGGCGCAGGGGGCTACACCCGTGGCCTGCTGGAGGCCGGAGCCGAGCAAGTGATTGGTGTGGACCGCGACCCGCTGGCCTTTGAACTGGCCCAGCCCTGGGCTGCAGATTATGGCGACCGTCTGGTGCTGCAGGAGGGCGTGTTTTCAAAGATGGATGAATACGCCCAGGATCTGGATGGCGTTGTGCTGGACCTCGGGGTCTCCTCCATGCAGTTGGATCTGGCCGAACGGGGCTTTTCCTTCATGCGTGATGGGCCGCTGGATATGCGCATGTCTCAGTCCGGGCCTTCGGCTGCGGACCTGGTGGCAGAACTGTCTGAGGTGCAACTGGCAGATATCCTGTTCCATTTTGGCGAAGAACGCGCCAGCCGCCGTATTGCAAAGGCTATCGTCAAGGCACGCGGCCTGGAGCCGATCACCACGACTCTGCAACTGGCCAGGCTGGTTGAGGGCTGCCTGCCGCGCTCAAAACCCGGTCAGTCACATCCCGCTACGCGCAGCTTTCAGGCTCTGCGCATAGCGGTGAATGCCGAATACGAAGAGCTGTTCAATGGGCTGCTGGCAGCAGAGCGGGCGTTGAAACCTGGCGGGTTGCTGGCGGTTGTCACTTTCCATTCGGTTGAGGATCGCATGGTCAAACGCTTTTTCCAGCATCGCGCCAATAAGACCGGTCGCGCCAATCGCTACGCGCCGGAAGTGGCGGAAATCCCTGCGCAGTTTGAGCTGGTCACCCGCAAGGCCGTGGGTCCAGATGACGACGAACTGGCGGAGAACCCCCGCTCGCGCTCGGCGCGGCTGCGGGTCGGGCGGCGCACAGATGCTGCACCGGTACCTATCAGCGCCAAAGATCTCAGCATGCCGCAACTGAAAGAGGGGCGTAAATGAAGTCTCTGCTTTATGTGGTCACGGCGCTGGCCGTTTTTGGTCTCGCCTTTTGGGCTTATCGTGAAAACTACGCCACCCAGCAGGTTCTGAAAGAGACCCGCAGCCTGCAACGCAATATTGGGGCTGCACAGGAACGTCTGAGCGTACTCAAGGCGGAATGGGCCTATCTCAACCGCCCAGACCGGTTGATCGAGCTGGCGGAGCTGAACTTTGAACGCCTGGGGTTGTTGCCCCTGCGTCCCGATCAGTTTGGTCGGGTGGATGAAGTC
>Ga0193961_1001058_pt1 | contig 10093 bp, 8 predicted proteins | sample FB_4_MG_FD_140371 | JGI IMG/M metagenome (GOLD analysis project Ga0193961, IMG submission 140371) | Microbial mat bacterial communities from the Broadkill River, Lewes, Delaware, United States - FB_4_MG | ecosystem: Environmental > Aquatic > Freshwater > River > Microbial mats | place: USA...
GCCATAGATAGACTTGAAGATATAAAATATGCTTCAGATGGAAGTGTAATTACATATCCAAACAGTGCAGGTATAGCTACTAGCAGTATAAAAAAAGGTCCTACAAATAGTTATGCTTCATATAGGGCAAAGTCTGTTTATATATGGCAAATAGCAGATAATTTGAAGTTTAACCAAGAACTTAGTTACAGATCAGAAGTTTATGATAAGAAAAACTACTTTGTATTTTCAAAAACTGCACTTACAAGTAAGCTATTAGAAATGTTTTCTGCGGGACTTAGTTACAAGGTTGATTACACAAATATGCCAGCACAAGACAAGGGATATACAGATAGAACACTTAGTGTTAATATAATTATTGATTACTGAGTTTTTTATTCCACATGTATAAAAAGTAGCTAGCACCTAAGGCTAAGAAAGTCGAACTTAAAAAGAGGTAGTTTGGATACAATTCATAGATATATCCGGCAAGTAAAGCACCACTAAAGCCACCTAGTCCATAAGTTATACCAGAGAAAAATTGCTGTGCTAGTGCTTTATGTTTGTAAAGATGAAACAGATAACTGATTGCAGCTGAGTGAAAAAGTGCAAAACTTAGTGCATGAAGACTTTGTGAGAAAAACAGTATGATTAGGTTTTGAGGGAATAAGAAGACTAAAAACCATCTCATAGCAGTTACAAAAGTTGTGATTTGCAAAATTATAATTAAATTGCCTCTGAGTAATTTTCCTTGATAAAATAGCATAACAATCTCAGCTAAAACACCAAAGCTCCAAAGATATATTGTAGTACCTAGACTAACTCCATGATCTGTTTCATAGATGGTGAAAAAATTGTAAAAAGCTCCGAAACTCACTTGCATTAGTGTAAGACCAAGCCATAACTTCCAATCACTTAACAGGTTTATGTCATTTTTAATATCTTCATTTTTTTCTAGAGTGTCGCTGGAGTTTCTTGCTATTACAAATGCTACTACAGCTGTTGAAAAAGTCAATACAAGCAGATATGCAAGTGCAACGTAAGGCGAACTAAGAAACTTTACCAAAACGAGTGAAACCATTACAAAACCAAGAGATCCAAAAAGCCTGATTTTTCCATAGCGTTCTTTACCGATTTTATTTAATGAGATAATCTCTATATATGGTAGTATGAGGCTTAGACCTATTCCAAGACCTATACTTGAGGCTAAGAGTTTGTAGAAGTTATCTAGTGATAGGTAAAAAGCAACAGAACTTATCATCATAATGACTAGGGCAGTGTTGAAACTTTTTATGTTTAGTTTAAGTCTCTTTGTAAAAGCAAAAGGAATCAAAAATCTAACCATAGGTCCAGCTGCAAAGATGATTCCTATCTCACTTGCCATGTATCCAGACATTGCTAAAACTTTTGGCATGAATATAATATACACTCCGACAATCGCAAAGTAGAAGAAGTAAAAAGTTCCAAGAAGTATCTGCATTTATAGACTTATATGTTTAAATTTGTTAATAATAAAAAATAATAACTATAAAGTGCCTAAATAGTATTAATTTATATTATATTATTTTGTATTTTATGTGTAAAATTTTAATAGTTGTAAAATTTTTTTCTTTAAAAGGCTTATTATAACTAATAAATATGTCAAACGGTGCTATACTCAAAGATGAGTAAAAAAATAATAATATTTAACATAATTAAGAAAGGGTAACTTGTGGAAAGGAAGATGCAAGAGAATGACTTTATAGTATCTAAGACAGACTTAAAAGGTCGCATAACGTATGTCAATAAAATCTTTATGGAGATGGCAGAGTATACAGAAAAAGAGCTTATAGGGAAGCCTCACAGTATAATACGCCATCCTGATATGCCCAAAGCAGTTTTTAAGCTCCTTTGGCAGATGGTTCAAAATAAAGAGGAAATTTTTGCTTATGTTATTAACAGAACAAAAAAAGGGAATGAGTATTGGGTGTATGCAAATGTTACCCCATCGTTAGATGAGAGTGGGAAACTTATTGGTTATTACTCTGTTAGGAGAAAACCAAATGAAAAGGCACTAGAGACTATAAAACCACTATACGCAGAGATGTTAAGAGTAGAAAAAAGCTCAGGTGTTGATGCTTCTACAAAAATGCTAACAGATTTATTAAATGAAAAAGGAGTGAGTTATAATGAACTTATCATCGATATTCAAGAGTAATCAAACACTACTTTTATTTGTAAGTCTTTTAGCTGTAGCTATTTTTGGACTGGCTAGTTCAAACTATATTTTAAGTGTGTTGGTGATTGTTGTTTTAATTGTGGCTATATTGATCCCTCAAGAAACTAAATCTACTGGCAGTGATATACAGATGCAGATGTATAGAGTCATAAAAAATGCAGCAGAGGGAAAATTAGAAGATCGTATTACTAATATTCCTGAAGATGATTCTCATGATTCTAATTTTGCATGGGCAATAAATGACATACTGGATCAACTTGAAGCATTTATGAGAGATGCCTCTACAACGATTAATAATGCTGCTGAGGGAAAAACATACAGACGAACATACTCATCTGGTCTTCATGGATTGTTCCGTACAACTTCTAAAGAGTTAAATAAGGCCATAACATCTATAGCAAGTGGTTATGAGACGAAAATTAGAGGGCAACTTTCACATGATTTAGGACAGATCGGTGGTGGAATAAGTGAGGGTCTAGGGATTATTCAAGTTGATATTGATTTAAGTTCTAATGACTCTAAAGAGATTGTTGGAGTATCTCAACAAACAGCAACAGAGTCTACGAAAAGTTTAAACAGTGTTGTTGATATAGGGGAGAGATTAAATACGCTAGTTGAGCTTATTAATTCTAGTCATGAAAGAATAATAAATCTAGAGCACAGGTCAAATGAAATTTCAGATGTTGTTGGACTTATTAAAGATATAGCAGACCAGACAAACCTTTTAGCTCTTAATGCTGCCATAGAGGCTGCACGTGCAGGTGAACATGGTCGAGGTTTTGCAGTTGTAGCTGACGAGGTTAGAAAACTTGCAGAACGTACACAAAAAGCTACAAGTGAGATAGAGATTAATATATCTACCTTACAACAAGAGTCTAACGATATGAGAAGCAACTCTGATGAAATATCAGAGATAGCACAAGGTACAAGTAGTGTTATAAATGAGTTTGAACACACATTTAAAGAGTTAAACTCTCTGGCACAGAACTCTTCTGACTTGGCTATTAGAGTCCAAAACCGTCTATATACTACACTTGTGAAAGTTGACCATATCCTGTTTAAATCAAAAGGCTACTCAACAGTGTTAGAAGAAAACACATCAGCAACATTCCCTGATCATAAAAACTGTAGAATGGGTAAATGGTATCTACAAGAGGGTGCGGAGCGTTTTGGGCGTACAAAAGCTTTTAAAGAGATGGATGCACCTCATGCTGTAGTACATGATAGTGTGTTTAAGAACTTAGAGTTTGTAAAAAGTAAGTCAACTCTTAAGTTTGATCATCCTAAACAAATTATTAAAAACTTTGAAACAATGGAAAATGCATCGAGGGATTTATTTGATAAACTTAATCTAATGTTAGAAGAATATAATAAGTGATTAGGTTTACTTAGTATTTACTTATAATTAATATAATTACGCATCTCAATTATGTTTTTCCCCTTTCATAAACGAGAATATATACTCTTATAAACTATTATTCAGCACAAGTCAGTTACTTCCCCCTTTTTTTAACTTGACTTGTGTTAGAATTCTTGCATGAAAATCATCCTAACAACTTTAAATTCCAGATATACCCATAGCTCAATAGCACTTAGATATTTATACGCAAATTTACAAGAATTACAAAGCGATGCAGAAATTTTGGAATTTAATATAAATGATGCGATTCAAACTGTTGCAGAAAAAATTTTACTCCACAAGCCAAAAATTATAGGTATTGGCACATATATATGGAATGCACAAGAAGTCAGAGAGCTTACTCACATAATAAAAAAAGTATCACCTCAGACAGATATCGTTTTAGGTGGACCAGAAGTTACCCACCAGCCATTTCGTGTAGATTTCAGTGATGCGGATTTTATTATACAGGGTGAAGGAGATTTAGCTTTTTATAGGCTGTGTAAAAATATTATAGATAATAATAAACCAAATGAAAAAATTTTAAAAACTAGTATGCCATCACTTGATGATGTAAAACTACCTTACATCTACTACAGTGATGAAGATATACAAAATAGATATATATATGTTGAAATCTCACGAGGATGTCCATTCGAGTGTGAGTTTTGTCTCTCATCAATGGATGAAAAAGTCAGAGCTTTTAATTTAGATGATGTTTTAGCTGAGTTTGAAAGCCTTTGGCAAAGAGGTGCAAGAAATTTTAAGTTCATTGATAGAACATTTAACTTAAATATGAAATCTGCAAATAGAATTTTAGACTTTTTTTTAGAAAAAGAGTCGCCATATTTTGCTCATTTTGAGGTCATTCCAGATCACTTTCCAACTTCTATTAAAGAAAAAATAAAAAAATTCCCTCACGGTGCAATGCAGTTGGAGATAGGGATACAAACTCTTAACCTAGAAGTAGCAAACAATATATCAAGACCACTGAAACTGGATAAGATAATAGAAAATATATCATTTTTAGAAAATGAAACTGAGGCTCATATACATCTTGATTTGATTGTAGGACTTCCAGGAGAGAGTATTAAGAGCTTTGGTAAAAATCTTGATGAGTTAGTCAGGCTTAGCAGTTGTGAAATACAGATAGGCATACTTAAAAAACTCTCAGGAACATATATAAATCGTCATGACAAAGAGTATAAAATGCTCTATAGCGATATTCCTCCTTATGATATATTGCAAAACTCTGAGTTAAACTTTAATGATATTCAGATAATGAAACGGTTTGCTAGATTTTGGGATCTTACATATAACAGTGGAAATTTTAAAAATTCTATTATTTTATTATGGGATGATGAGAGTGTATTTGAAAACTTTTATAGTTTTAACATGTGGATTTATAAACAGACAGACTCTACTTGGAAGATTTCACTTCAGAGGTTAGGAGAGTTGCTTTTTAGGTATTTAACAGATGTTAAAAACTTAGAAAAAGAGCTAGTCGCACAAAAAATGCTCAAAGACATGATGAAATTAAAGGGCAGAGCTATACCAAAATATCTCGCTTCTTATGCGAAAAATTTTAATATAGAGTCAAAAAAAGGCTCTTCAGGTTTTAATAAAAGACAAAACTGAGTTTAACAAGATATAATTAATCCATGAAAATTATTTTGAGAATTTTATTTATTGTCTTTATAAATATTCACATGTTAGAAGCTGATGAACTTATTACCGATACAATTATAAAAAAAGCTGAAAAAAAATACAATGCATTTGCTAAAAATAGATTTTTAGGCATACAATCAGAACTGCTTAAAGATTTAAAAAATGCCAGTGAAATAAAAAAATTAAATGTGGTCAATACTTGGTTTAATTATATAAAATACAAAAGTGATAAGAAAATTTATAATCAGAGTGACTACTGGGCTACACTATATGAGTTTGTTGGTAAAGATGCAGGTGATTGTGAAGATTACACTATAGCAAAATACTACACCCTAAAAGCTTTAGGGGTCAGTCCAGAAAAAATGAAGTTTACCTATGTTATCTATAAAGATAGGAAGGGAAAAAAGATTTCACACATGGTTCTTGCATATCTTAAAGTCCCAAAACCAAAGTCAAAAAAAGATATTCTTATTTTAGATAATAATAATCAAAGAGTACTACCTGCATCTAAACGTAAAGATTTAGTTAAAGTGGTTAAGATGATTAACGGTGATACTGGTGCAAAATCAAAAAAGTGGAAAAAACTTGAAGCTAACATGAAAAGGAAGAAACTATGACTCTATTTAAACAGATGGCCTTGGCGGTATCGTTAATTATAATTGTAATGCTTGGTTCAGTAATGGCTATAAATTATCAATCTGCAAAAAAAGATATGATTCAATCTCTTTACGAGACTACTGTTAATAATATATCTACATTAACAAATAAACTTGCAGAGGCTAGTGAAGATAGTGCTCTTCTCATAACTACAATTGACTCAGAGTTTGATAGTGGTTACTATAAGATGATAGAGTTTAAGTCAAATGATGGTAAATCAGATTATAAGCAGGTAGATAATGACCCCGTTGCAGGTGTTCCACTATGGTTTATAGAGTTTACAGCAATAGAGTTAGATAGTGTATCTTCTGATGTTTCATCAGGCTGGAATATTATAGGTGTAGTAAGTGTTGAGGGAGATACTGGAATTGTCTATAAAGCTCTTTATAAAATGTTTATAAAACTTCTATATCTATTTGTGATATTTGTAGTGATTTCACTTATTGTTCTGGCTATACTTCTTCACTTTGTACTAAAACCTCTCTATAGAGTTCAAAATCAAGCAGAAGCTATTTTGAAAAATGAGTTTATAATCCAAGAAAAAATGCCATATACAACAGAGTTTAAAGATGTTGTAAAAGGTATGAATGCTATGGTTGAAAAAGTTGAAGAGATCTTTAAAAAGGGTAATGAAGCTGTACAGAGAAACCGTGAACTTCTCTATAATGACCCAACAACAAAACTCTTTAACAGACGATACTTAATGCTTAAACTGCCTGATCTTATAAAAGAAGAAAATAAGACTAATGGCGGAACAATAATGTTCATAGCCCTTAGTGGAGCAGAGGTTTTAAATCAAGCTCTTGGACGTAGAAAAGCAGATGACATGTTCTTAGAGATTGCAGATGTATTTAATCAGGCTTGTAAAGAGTTTGAAAACAGAGTTATAGCACGTGTTAACGGAACAGAGTTTACCCTTATGTTACCTGATTGTGAAGCTTCTGATGGAAGCGATGTAGCTCATGAGATAAATGATAATTTTGACAGGCTTATCAAAGCAAATGAATTAAATGAAAAAGATGTATATATAAATATAGGTCTCTATAGATATAAACCTACTGTTAGTATAGGTGACTTACTCACCCGTGCTGATAATGCACTCTCAAATGCAAAAGCCGATGATAATGACAATATGTATCTTTATGAAGAAAAAGATGATGAGAATGCTATGGGTAAAGATCAGTGGCGTGCTATTATTCAAGAGTCAATCGATAACAACTACTTCAGTCTAAAATTCTGGCCGACATTAAATGCAAAAACAAAAGAGGTTGATCATAGAGTTATGACCTTTACAATTGATGGTGGTGAAAATAAGAAGTACTTCTACGGTGATTTTATAGCTCCAGCCATTAATCTCGGTCTTGTCTCTAAGATGTATATAGTAACTTTAAGAGATTTAATTACGCAGAGACATGAAGAGCTTGATGGAAGTCTATGTTCAATCCGCTTATCAAATGAGTTTATAAAAGAGAGTAAGTCATATTTAGAGTTGTCATCACTATTTGACAAACATGCTAAAACTCTAAAGTTTAAACTGTCATTTGAGGTATCTGATACTTTTGCTATAAATAATACAGCAGCTGTTAAACATTTTGTTGAACTGTTTGCGAAATACGGTTTTGGCTTTGGTATTAACTCATTTACTGGGGAGTCAAGCGACTTTACATACTTAAAGCAGTTAAATCCTAAGTTTTTAAAAGCTGACTGTGCATTCTTGCTAGACCAGTCTAAAGACTCTATGAGTGCACTTCAAGTTATTACCGACTCTCTTGGTATAGAGATAATAGCTACATTTGTTAAAACTCAAGAAGAACTTGAAAGACTACAAGAAATGCATATTAACAGTGTTCAAGGTCCTATTACCGATAGTATAAAGTAAGAATTTGAATAGGGTTAAACTCTTGAGCTTAACCCTTTTGAAATAGCACTATATATCTCTTTTTTATATTCTGGATTTAATTTGCCTAACTCTTTGTCAAACTTTAAAATAATTTCTTTATTTATATTTGGATGTTGACCTATGGCAAATAAGATGTCTACATACTTATCAAAATCTGGATGTACTCTTAGACCAAGTTTTTTTGTTATATTTCCATGGTACTTTAAAATTTGATCTAATGTTATTGATAACTCTTCTGTTGGAGTGTTTTTATCTTTTATAATTTTTTTCAAACTATTAAAATCTGTTTTGGATGGAGCAGTTGCATCTTTTTGTATATTATGAGTCCGTTTTTTTGTTTTTTTATCTCTGTAAGAGTTCATTAGTAAAAAAATCAATATGCTAAGTATAGCAATCAACACCACCAAAGACCCAATAAGTGTAGGTATATCCATGTTACATCTTTTTGTTTAATTATAACTCATATTGTAGTAAAAAAGAACATTATAAGTTAAGAATCCATATACTTGAGACTTTATCACAATATAAGGCTATTTTATGAAAATATTAAAACTTTTTATCACATCTGCTCTCTTTTTTGTTACTTTAACAGCAAATACTCAAATTGAAGACTCCATTGTAAAGATATATACTGTCTCAAAAGTACCAAACTACAGCATACCTTGGAACAGCAGCATAAAAAAATCCAACGGTTCAGGTGCAATCATAGAGGGAAATAGAATCTTAACAAATGCACATGTTGTTGCAAATCAGACCTTTATTGAAGTTAAGCGTTATGGGGATACTAAACGTTATGAAGCAAAAGTTGAGTATATATCACATCAGGCAGATTTAGCACTACTTAGTATAAATGATGAGAGTTTTTTTAAGAATACCAAAAGTCTTAAATTTGGGGAGTTGCCAAATATTCAGCAAGAGATAGCAGTATATGGTTTTCCTATGGGTGGGCATAGTCTAAGTGTAAGCAAAGGGATTATTTCAAGAGTTGAACATACAAGATATGTTCATTCCAAAGAGATATTTTTATCTATACAGATTGATGCAGCTGTAAACCCTGGTAGTAGTGGGGGACCTGCAATTAGTAATGGCAAAATTGTAGGTGTAGTAATGCAACAGATACCAAACTCACAAAATTTAGGATACTTGGTCCCTGTTGAGGTAGTAAAACACTTTTTAGATGATGTAAAAGACAGACGTTATGATGGATTTCCACACTTTGGTGTTGATACACAGATGATGGAGAATGAGACACTAAGAAAAGTTTATAAAATGGATGAAAATCTAACTGGTATATTGGTCATTGATATATCTCAAACATCAAGTGCATTTGGTAAGTTGCAACAGGGTGATGTCCTTTTATCAATTGATGGACATACGATTCAAAATGATGGAACTATTGAGTTTAGGAAACATCAGTTTACTTCATATAAGTATTATATAGACCAAAAACAGCTATGGGATAACGTTAATGTAGATATATTGAGAGATGGTAAAAAAATCTCACTTGAGATAAGACTAGAGAACATAGCCGATGAGCATCTTTTAGTAGATACTGTAACTTATGATGTAATGCCTAAGTATCTTATTTATGGTGGTTATGTTTTTACTCCACTTAGTAGAAATTTACTGATGAGCACAAGGGCTACTCTTTTAGAACTTAGAAAAGCAGCAGGGCAGTGGGCTAAAAAAGATAAAGATGAAGTAGTTATTCTGCTTAAAGTATTGGCATCTGAAATTAGCAGGGGTGATCATAGCTTTTCACTCTGGATAGTTGATAAGGTAAATTCGCAACAGTTTAAAAACTTTGATGAGTTTGCAGATATTGTAAATAACTTTGATGGAGAGTATCTGATTTTAGAGAACAAAGATGGAGTCAAAATTGCTATTGAGCGGAAAAAAGCTTTAGAAATCGAAGATAAGATTTTAAAAAGGTACACTATCTCTAGTGCTCAAAGGAGATAGGTTATAAAAATCAGATAGTCGTGCTTGATTGTTGAATTGGCGATTATAAAAGTTAGATTTTTATATTTGATTTTTTAGTGATTGTTTTGTTTAGTGAAGTTGTAGTGGTGGACCCTCAGAGATTCGAACTCTGGGAGGTGTGACCCTCGCCGGTTTTCAAGACCGGTGCATTCGACCAACTCTGCCAAAGATCCACGTGTTGTATTAGTAAGTTTTAAAATATAAAACTGGAGGTGCCACCCAGATTTGAACTGGGGATAGCAGCTTTGCAGGCTGCGGCCTTACCACTTGGCGATGGCACCAGTCACAA
>Ga0193961_1001059_pt1 | contig 10087 bp, 12 predicted proteins | sample FB_4_MG_FD_140371 | JGI IMG/M metagenome (GOLD analysis project Ga0193961, IMG submission 140371) | Microbial mat bacterial communities from the Broadkill River, Lewes, Delaware, United States - FB_4_MG | ecosystem: Environmental > Aquatic > Freshwater > River > Microbial mats | place: USA...
ATGTATCGTATAATGAATACCGCTTGGAGTTTAACTACCTATTTTAGAATAAAGGATACAAAATGAAAAATTTATCAATCAGTACAAAGATTCACATACCTTTAATAGTCTCGATTGTTGTTGGTTTTATAATCATCATTATAAATTACTTTTATTCTATGGATGGAATGAAAAAAGATGTTTATAAGTCACAAGATAGGTCTTTACGTTTAGTATATTCGCAGGCTATAAAAGGAAAAGAGAGCATAGGTTTAACAAACGCTATCAATATATCTAAAAACTACGATGTAGTAAAAGCCTTGAAAGATAATGATAGAGATATAGCGATAAAAGGTTTAGGTTCAGTCTCTAAAGAGTTTAAAGATTACACAAATTATAAAAATATCAAGGTTCATATCCATGATGCAAATGTTCATAGTTTTTTAAGAGCATGGAAACCAAAAAAATTCGGGGATGATTTAAGTGGTTTTAGAAAGACTATTGTAAGTGTAAAAAGCACTCAAAAGCCGATGGTCGCAATAGAGCTAGGTCGTGCGGGACTTGTACTTCGTGGATTGGCTCCTGTTATGGAAGATGGCGAGTACTTGGGTTCTGTGGAGTTTATGCAAGGATTAAACTCTATAGTTAAATCTGCAAAAAAGACTAATGGTTATGAGATGGCCATAGTTATGAAAAATGAGTATTTAAAGATTTCAACTTTAGTTGCAAAAGCACCAAAAGTAGGGGATTATACACTTGCTGTCAAAGAGAAAGTTATAAATAAAGACTTTTTTAAAGATCTTAAAAATATAGATATCTCAAATGTTGGTGAATACCAGATGAGTGATAAGTATTTTGTTATTTCAGAGCCTATTAGAGACTTTTCAAATAATGTTGTCGGTTATGCATTGGTTGGAAATAAAATAGAAAATGTTGAGAGTATAGTATCAAAATCTGAAGACTCACTGCTTAGACAAGTTTATATCATGGCGTTTGTAGACATTTTTATATTATTATTCTTATTTTTAATTATTAAAAGGGCTATTGTTAACCCTATAGAAAATCTTGATAGAGTAGCTAGTGAATTGGCTCAAGGTGATGCTGACCTATCGAAAAGATTACCGATAGTCTCAAGTGACGAGTTGGGACATGCAAGTGCAAGTTTTAATACATTCTTAGATAAAGTTGAGTCGATAGCCCAACTATCAAAAGAAGAAGCTATAAGAGCGGAGGAGTCAGCAAGGGAAGTTAAAGAGAGTATGAAGAAAAACCATTTAACACTTGCTCTCTCAAACCAGATGATTACAGGCTCTATTGATAATGCAAATAACCTTAGACATAGTATGGAACAAAATGTTGAAAATATTAACAATGTAAATATGCTTAATGAGTCAACATCTACTATTATAGAAAAAGTTACACAATCAACAAATGAGATAATCGACACTATCTCAAATATTTCAGAGATGGTCGGAGACTCTAGAAGTTCTTCTGAACAACTCAATATTAATGTACAAGAGATATACACTGTAATAGAACTTATTAAAGATATCTCTGATCAGACAAACTTACTTGCACTTAATGCCGCTATTGAGGCAGCTCGTGCAGGCGAACATGGTCGTGGTTTTGCTGTTGTTGCTGATGAGGTTAGAAAACTGGCAGAGAGAACACAAAAAGCTACAACTGAAGTAGAGACAAATATAAGTGTTTTAAAACAGAACTCTATGAGTATGTCTGAAAATAGTGAAAAGATTGAAGTTCATGCACACTCATCTCAGCAAAAATTAGACTACTTTAAAGATACATTCTGTGAAATGGTATCAAGTGTTGAAAAAATTAGAGATGACAATACTATGATAGGACATGAACTTTTTGCCAACATGTCAAAACTAGATCACATGATATATAAAAATAGAGCATACTCTTCAGCAATAGAGAGAAAAACAGACTTAGAACTTGTAGATCACTCTTCATGTGGTTTCGGTAAGTGGTATGTTGGCGATGGTAAAGATACATTTGGGCATAGTAGTTCATATAGAGAGTTGCAAGAACCTCACTCTAAAGTACATAGTAATATTGCTAAAGCTATGGAGATACTTAAAACTAAAGGTTCTGAGGGTGCAGATGAGATAACTAAACTCTTTGAAGATACAGAAAAATCATCAACAGAGTTATTTAACCATTTAGATAATATGGTTAAATCTCAAGGTAAATAATCAGATGAGTTTGCTTTTTAGCAAACTCATCTATTTAAAATTGTTTAAAAAGTATCCGCGTTTCTAAACTCTGCTATCTCTGTTTCAACCATCTCGTTTATCATAATAGAAAAAAGTTCTGAAATCATATTTGGAGAGACTCCAAGTTCTATAGCACGATGGCGAACTCTTTGCATAATAAAATCGATTCTATCTTCTGCTTTTACCTCTTCAACACTCTCTTTAAATGATGCTGCTTGGCGGATAAGATGACTCCTCTCAGAAATCAAATCTACTAGTTTATCGTCTATTATATCTACTTCTGTTCTTACTTCTTCAAGTGAGTTACATTTATTCATGATATTTTCCTTATGTTATAGTGCTTGTGATAAAAATGGATTATCTGCTATCTCTATAGCTTTTCTTCCCTCTTCGGATGCTTCTTCATATTTATGTAGGTAATACGCTGCTTCTTTTAGTTTTTCAGCAATCTCTTTATCTACTTTAGTCAAATTGTAGTTGTATTTTAGTCCGAGTTCATTTTCATTATACTCAAATAACTCTTGTAATGAGCGGTGTATTTCAACTATTTTTTCCATATATGCCAAACTTTTATTTCTTGCATCTAGAAATGCAGGAGATTTTTGTGCATACTCTTTCATATCATCAGGAGATATAGAAGACATCTGGTTAAAAAGGTTTTCATACTCTTCACATCTTGCTGTAAAGTTTTGAGATAGTACAAAGTTAGCTATCTTAGCTTGAAATTTCGGATAGTCGTTTGAGAATTGTTCTTTCATATTTAGCCTAAATTTTTATATTAGATATGTTAACTAAAAAGATATAAAGAATCCGTTAACACTTCTGTAACTATTTACATGTATAATTCTTATTACGATTCTCCATGTATGGTCTTAAAACTTGACTCAAAAGATTATACTAAACAATCCCAACCTATGGTTGGGGATTTTATCTTTCAATATCCTTATTAACATAAGCTAAATAACCGACTACAATAACAAGAATACTAAACATAACTACCCAGATTAGCATATCTCCGCCACTTGCGGCTTTTTCTATATTTTCATTCATCTTATCACTTTGTTCTTAACATGTAAAAATTCTTACATGTTAAGAGAGGGTGGTTAAAACTGTGCATTTGGAACAGGGTAGTTATCAACAACAAAATCTATATCTTTATCGCCTCTACCGCTTAGGTTAACAAGTATCGTTTTATCTTTTGGAAGAGTTTTAGCTAGTTTCATCGCATAAGCAACTGCATGAGCCGATTCAAGTGCTGGAATGATACCCTCAAGCTGAGAGAGTTTGTAAAAAGCATCAACAGCCTCTTCATCATTACATAGACCGACTTTTGTTCTGCCTATATCTTTTAGGTGTGCATGTTCAGGACCTACTGATGGGTAATCAATTCCTGAACCTATAGAGTAAACAGGAGCTGGTTCACCATCTTTATCTTTAAGCATAATAGAGTTAAACCCATGCATAACTCCTTCTTCGCCATAACTTAAAGTAGCCGCGTGTTCTCCTAACTCTTCACCTCTACCCATAGGCTCAACACCGATGAGTTCAACTTCTTCATCATCTATAAAACCTGCAAAGATTCCCATAGCGTTTGAGCCGCCACCTACACAGGCTATAACATTGTCAGGTAATTTGTTTTCATGCTCTAAAAATTGCTCTTTAGATTCAAAACCAACTACGCTTTGAAAGTCTCTAACCATCATAGGAAATGGGTGAGGCCCTACAACCGAGCCTATACAGTATATAGCTTCATCAGCTTGTGGAACATAACTATCAAATGCAGAATCAACAGCTTCTTTTAGAGTTTTTAGACCATGTGTAGCAGGAATGACCTTAGCGCCTAAAATCTTCATGCGAACAACATTTGGATGCTCTTTTGCAATATCTACTTCACCCATGTGAATCTCACACTCTAAACCAAAATAAGCTGCAGCAGTTGCAAGAGCTACACCGTGCTGTCCAGCCCCAGTTTCAGCTATTACTTTTTTCTTTCCAAGATGTTTAGCAAGTATAACTTCAGCCATGCAGTGGTTTAGTTTATGTGCACCAGAGTGATTTAAATCTTCACGCTTTAAGTAAATCTTTGCACCGCCACAGTGCTCAGTCAGATTTTTTGCATAAGAGATAGGAGTCGGACGCCCCTGATAGTGTTTTCTAACATACTTTAACTCTTCTATAAACTCAGGAGAGTTTTTAAGCTCTTCGTAGGCTTGAGTGATATCAGCAAAAGGTTTCTCAAGTACAGGCGGTATAAACGAGCCTCCAAATTTTCCAAAAAAACCTTTTTCATCTGGATTTGATTCTAAATAACTTTTCCCCATAACTTAGTTCCCTCTTTACATGTAAAATTTAATTTGAACCATTATAATTAATGTATTATCAATTTTTACTTATTCCCAGTCAAGTAGTCTCTGCTGACCCTCAAGACCTCTGATGTGTGTAACATCCTGACTTACTTCGATGACTCCTTTATAAGCACCTTCGTCATCTCTTATGGCAAAGTATCTAATGTGAATAAACTTGCCTTTAAACTCTATCCAGAACTCCGCTTCATCTCTTCTTCCAGCTTTAAACTCTCTTAGTATCATAAGCACCTGATCAACACTCTTTGGAGGGTGGCAAAATTTCACTTCTCTGCCTATAATTCCAGCACTTCTTGGAAAGACTCTGTCTTCACCGCGGTTATAAAAAATCACTATATCATTCTCATCGACATAGGTTATATCAACTGGCATAAATTTCAGTAACCAGTTAACTTGTTCTGGCAACATGTAACCCTCATCAAGTCTGATTCTATCCTCAGTAGAGAATGGAAGTTTTCTCTTTTTTGTATCTTGGCTTGGGTGAACATAGTCTTGTTCTGTTACAGCTGGAAAAGCAGGTGGCGGGCTATCAAACATCCAGCCTATCTCCTCTTCGCCCTCTCTCATCTCTATCCAGTCATCTGCTTCTAACATGTTAAGAGCATTTGGTAGCAGTCTTCCCTCTTCAACTTGTAAGATATGCTCTAAGCTTCTAAATACCTGTTGCAGATTTTGACTTATGACTAAAATATCTTCTGATTTTATAGCAGCGTGAGTGGCTTTGATTTCATCTCTTATCTGGTCATGAAACGCCCACATGTTTAGGCTAGGACTTGTCCAGCCGTATTTTTCTAAGTATGGAAATAGCTGGTTCTCTTTTCTTACAAAGTGTTTCTCAACAAGACAAAGCCTTGCAAAAAGTTTTGTAAATTCTTCGTTATTATCTTCTATGTTAATTGCGTTTATTTTTGAGATAAGTTCTCTGATTAATCTGTTTTCATCTAGATATACTCTTAGAGGATGACCCTCTGGCAGATTTGAAGGGTTGCTTTGAGTTAAAAATTCGCTCACTATATTTCCTTTTGTAAATAATGGCGAATTATAGGTTGTTTATGTCTTTTATGTTTTGATTTAGAACAATTAAAACTCTCTAGTTTGGTTTGATAAGTTTTTTAATCTCTTTTGGAATGTGTGCAAAAGGAATGTTTTGCATACCTATTTTTTCTTCATTTTCATCAAAGACCATAACATCAAGAGTCATTGTGGCTGGATAGTAACGAATAACTCTATATGAGGTTTTTTCTATATTGAACTTTATTTTTTTGTCTGATAGCTCTATGCTCTTTTTTTTCTTTTTAGCCAAACTTTACTCCTTTATATAGATTCCAGTATCTTTTACCTCTATCTTACCACTATCTTGCAGAGTTGTAAGTGAGCGTTTAAACTCTTTTTTGCTCATTGAAAAAACATCTTTTATAAGTTCTGCATCACTTTTGTAGTTATAAGGCATGATTCCGTTGTTCTCTTTTAAAAGTGCTAAAACCTTATCAGCAGAAGAGCCGCTTTTTTTACTTCCAGGTTTACGTAGAGTAAGGTCGATATTTCCATCTTTTCTCACAGTTTTTACATAAGCACTCTTCTCGTCTCCAAGTTCAATCTTTTCAAAAATCTCATTATGGTAGATAAGACCCTCGTACTTCTCGTTGACTATACACTTAAACCCTAGAGGCGTCTTAGCAATTACTAGAATCTTAGCCTCTTTGTTAATTGCCAAACCTTTTACTCGTCTATCAAAAAAGTCACCAAGCTTCTCAGTTCCAACTAGGCGGTGAGTTCTCTCATCATAAACGATTCGTAAAAATCTTTTCTCACCCACTTTAAAAGGCTCTTTTTGAAACATGTTAGGAACCATCAAATCTTTTGGAAGTCCCCAGTCTACAAACGCACCAAAAGGTGCTACATCTACAACTTCAAAGAGTCCAAACTCATCAAGCATCGCTTTTGGTTGTAGCGTAGTAGCTATGAGTCTATCTTCTGAGTCAGTATATAAAAAAACATCTACTAAAGAGTCCTCTACCATTTCCTCTGTAACGTAGGCTTGTGGAAGCAGTACATCGTTTCCATCTTGTGCCATTAAAAATATGCCGTGTGGTGTGTGTCTATCAACTCTTAGGCAGTTCATTAGCCCGAGTTCTAAGTATTCGTCTTGTCTCAAAATATTTCCTTGGTATTTCCGTCGTTCCCAACTTTAGTTTGAGAATCTTAAGTGGCATTATATCTGTTTTGACATGTCTATTTGTTTAAGTTGTTTTTAATATGTGATAGAACGCTTATGTTAATAAATATTATAGTTATATTCTGATAAAATAGAAAAAGTGAAATAAATTTGGAAGGTTTTTATGAGAGAAATTGATGTAGATGTGGGTAAAAAGATTATCTCAAAAACAGATACCAAAGGCAGAATATTGATGGCAAATGATTACTTCTATGAACTTGCTGGTTACTCTGAAGATGAGTGTTATATGAAACCTCATAATATCATAAGACATAGTGACATGCCAAAATTGGTTTTTAGACTTCTATGGGTAAAACTTCGTTACGGAATGGAGGTTAATGCTTTTGTAAAAAACAGAACTAAACATGGCGAGTACTATTGGGTTTTTGCTACAGTTTCCCCTACATTTAAACCTGGGACGGATGAGATTGTTGCTTACTACTCCATTCGTAAAAAAGCAAATCCTGAAGCTATAGAAATCATGTCCTCAATATATGAAGACCTCAATAAGTTAGAGAGTCAAGAGGGCAAAGAGGCATCTAAAAAGGCACTAAAAGATATTTTAGATTATCAAGGAATAAAATTTAATGTTTTAATGTCACGTCTTCAGGCACAGGGGAAATCTGCACTGAAGTCGTGATTTAAACTCTTTACACTAACGAGAGCAATACTACAAGAAGTACAGGCGGAGTTACAATAAGTCCAAACTTAGAGTATGACCAGAAGCTTATCTTTACACCTTTTTTATCTAAAGTATGTAACCATAGTAGAGTGGCTAAAGAGCCAAATGGCGTCATTTTAGGACCTAAGTTACACCCTATAATGTTTGCATAAATCATAGCCTCGTTTGCTATATCTTGCAGAGCTATATCCATTACCATGATAGTAGGCATATTGTTCATAAATGCACTTAAAAAAGCGGCTAAAAAGCCAGTTCCGACTACACTTATAACGTCACCTTGAGTATTAAGATAGTTTAAAATATCTGTAATGTAATTAGTAAGTCCCGCATTTTTTAACCCATAAACTACTATGTAGAGACCCAAAGAGAACCAGACTACCTGCCAAGGTGCGTTTTTTATAATATGCTTTGGTTCTACTGTTTTTGCCATAGCTGCAATAGCTAAAAATATAACTCCCCCGCCTAGTGCAAAGACTGAGACAGGTATATTATACGCATCCCCAATAAAGTACCCGACTAGTAAGAGTGCTAAAAAGAGCCAGCTAAAGTTAAAAAGCATACGATTTTTTATAGCATCATCTGGATTTTTAAGTAAATCAATATCCACATGTGAAGGTATATCTTTTCTCAACACTACCCAAAGAACCACTATAGTCGCAGTTATGCTGACAATAAAGGGAAGAATCATATTTGAGAAAAATTGGGCAAAACCGATGTCAAAATAGTTTGCAGTTACGATATTTGTAAGATTTGAAAATACAAAAGGAAGAGATGCACTATCACTTATAAAGCCGCCTGCGAGCAAAAAGGCTAAAATGGTTTTTGTATTTAGTTTTAAAATATTCATTTTGGCAAGCAAGATAGGTGTTAAAATAAGTGCAGCTCCATCATTTGCAAAGAGTGCCGAGACAACTGCACCTAGTAAAATGGAGTAGATAAACATAAGGTGCCCACTGCCGTGTGAGAGTTTCGCCATCTTTAGTGCAGCCCACTCAAAAAAGCCAATCTCATCTAAAACCATTGAGAGGATTATAATCCCTATAAATGCAAGTGTAGCATCCCAGATTATGTCAAAAACTATACCGACATCACTAAAGCTTACAACTCCTGCAACAAGTGCTACTATCGCACCTATAACCGCAGTAGTGCCAATTTGAAGACCGCGAGGTTGCCAGATAACAAAGATAAGTGTTATTAAAAATATTATGGAAGCTGTTATCATCAGAGACCTAACTCTTGTCTTACTATAGGTGTGAGTTCCATCTGGATGAGTTTTAGAGTCTTCTCAAATGCAGAGAACTCTTTCCCATCAGGGTCTTCATAACCTACATGTATAACTTTTGTCTCTTTAGGAAAAACTGGGCAGGTTTGCATTGCATTATCGCAAACTGTCACTACCAAATCAAAATCTATATCTATGATTTTGTCCAATGTTTTAGAGTGATATTTATCATCCCATAAGCCTTTGTCCTGAAGCAATTTTTTAGCATGTGGATTTACTTTACCGCTTGCTTTTACACCGGAGCTGTAGGCTTCTACACCATCTAGATATTTGTTTAAAACAGCCTCGGCTATGATGGAGCGGCAACTGTTTCCTGTACATAAAATTAGAACTTTTTTATTCACTTTTGCAACCTTTTTGTAATGCTGGGACTAACATGTTAAGATAACTAATCTCTTTTAATATGGATTGTCTAAACTCATCAAGTGGACTTTTAATACTGTAAAATGCCCATCTTCCCCGCCTATCAACTTTTAAAAAACCGCCATCTTTTAAGATCTTTAGATGTCTTGATATACGCGATTGAATCATATCAAATGAGTTTTCTATATCACAAACACAGACTTCGCCATTTATGTTTATGAAGTGAAGTATCTCTATTCTTGTTTTGTCATTTAGGGAGCTTATAGTATTTAGAAATATATCCATATATAAATCATCCTTAGTAATATTTTGACATATTAACTAAATATAATTCATATATCAAGATATATTGATGTATAAATTGTAATAATTTTTTGCTATGGGAGTTAATCAGTTACATTCAAAGTTGTAACCGACTCTTAACTCTACTTTTAAGTTCTCTTTTATTGGAGGAGTTGTGATAGATTCATCTTGTGCAGAACCTCGCAGCATAGCCTTTTGAGAGTATGTTCTTGTAGTGTGATTATTAGGATTAAAAACAATTTTTTGTACTTTACATCTGGTCTCAAAAAGGTTGTCTAAATTTTTACTATACTCTTTAGCATATTTTATGGCCACCTTTTCTAAAGAGCTGTTTGCCTTTTCAATCTCATCTTTTGTAGCTTTGTAGTGAACTCTATTTAGTGATAACTCTTTTACTTTTAACTTCTTTATCTTAGAGATAGTTTTGTCGTACTTTTTAATATCTTTAAATTTACAGTTGAAGTTAATCTGTGATCTATAACCTATAAACTCTCTTTTTTGTTTTTGGTAGTATGTTCTAGGAGTTGATTTTGCTGGACTTATCTGCTCTTTTGTATTGTTGTCGTAGTAATAAGTTTTATATTCATATTCAGGTTCAATGAAATAGTTACCGCCTTTACATATATTATCTGTTTTGACAATAGATATAATAGTGTTAAAGAG
>Ga0193961_1001061_pt1 | contig 10075 bp, 9 predicted proteins | sample FB_4_MG_FD_140371 | JGI IMG/M metagenome (GOLD analysis project Ga0193961, IMG submission 140371) | Microbial mat bacterial communities from the Broadkill River, Lewes, Delaware, United States - FB_4_MG | ecosystem: Environmental > Aquatic > Freshwater > River > Microbial mats | place: USA...
AACTGCAACACCAATACCTAGAACACTTCATATGTCAATGGTTGGAATTAGAGATTTATCGGTTATAGAGGAACCACCTTTAGAAAGACATCCAGTTCAAACATTTGTTGTTGAATATAATGAACATTTGATAAGAGATGCTGTATTAAAAGAATTATCAAGAGGTGGACAAATTTTTTATGTTTTTAATAGAGTCAGGGGAATTCAAAGGATTGCAAGCATTTTGGAAAGATTGGTTCCAGAAGCTAGAATTGCAGTTGCACATGGACAAATGGGTGAACGAGGTTTAGAAAATATAATGATTGATTTTATGAATCATGAATATGATGTTTTAGTTTGTACAACTATAATTGAAACTGGGCTAGATATATCAAATGTAAACACCATGATGATTCATAATGCGGATCAGTTGGGTTTATCACAGTTGTATCAGCTTAGAGGACGAGTAGGGAGAAGCAATAGATTAGCTTTTGCGTATTTGATGTATGAAAAAGATAAAATATTAACTGAGATTGCTCAAAAAAGATTAAAAGCAATAAAAGAGTTTACAGAATTTGGTTCGGGATTTAAAATTGCAATGAGAGATTTAGAAATACGAGGGGCAGGAAACCTTTTAGGGGCAGCGCAACATGGACATATGATGGCAATAGGCTATGATTTATATGTTAAATATTTAGAAGCTTCAGTATCTAAATTTAAAACAGGTGAAGATTTAACTGTTATTGAAACTGTTGTAGATATTATGGTTGATGCGTATATTCCTAAGTTTTATATTGAAGATGAACAACAAAGAATAGATGTATATAAAAGAATTGCATCAATAAGTAGTAGTGAAGATAAAAGCGAAGTAATTGATGAACTTATAGATAGGTATGGGGATGTTCCAAAAGCATGTGAACAATTAATTAAGGTAGCTGAAATAAAGAAACAGGCTCAAAAAATTGGAGTAGAAGAAGTAAAACAAGATAAAGAATGTATTATTTTGAAATTTAAAAATGAAGCATTTCTTCAGCTACCAGTAATAGAAATGTTAATGAAAAAATATCCAATGCGTATTAGTTTTGATTTTTCTAAGCAATATATATTAAACTATTATATGCCAAAAAGAGAAATTCATAATGTATTAAATCAAACTGAGGAATTATTAAAAACTTTGGTGTCTTTTCATTTTCCAGATTATCAGCTATAATAAGAAGGATGACAAGAAAGAGAGGTATACACATGAAAAAAAGAATTTTATTATTAGTAGCAGTATTATTAGTTTCAATAAGTTTTGTAGCGTGTCAAAGTTCAGACAAAAAAACCGAAGATTCAAAAGCGGTTGTGATTGTAAATAAAGAATCAATTTCTGAAACTGAATTCAATGATTATGTTAATTATCAAAAAAAGGTAGCTGAAATTACAGGTTATGTTGCTCCTGATATGTGGAGTCAAGAGATTAGAGATGGTCAAACTTATGAAAGTGCTTTAAAAGAAAGTGTTATTGAAGAAATGGTAAATAATTTATTGGTTCTTCAAGATGCTAAAAAAAGAGAAGTTTTACTTGAAGATAGTGTAGTTAAAGAGGAAATGGAAAAATACAAAAGTACAGAAGAACTTCAAAAAGAATTTGATACGCAATTAGAAAAATTGGAAATAACAGAAGATTATTTAAAAAATAAGATTCTTTATCCTAATTTGCTTATAAATAAGTATTTTCAAGAAACTGTTGAAGTTACGGATGAAGAAGCAAAGAATTATTATGATGAATATAGTTTAACTTTTGATAAAGTAAAAGCCAGTCATATTTTAGTTGATTCAGAAGATAAAGCTAGAGCTATTAAAAAGAAGTTAGATGAAGATGGAAACTTCCAAGAATTAGCAAAAGAATATTCAACATGTCCATCTAAAGATAAAGGCGGGGATTTGGGTTATTTTGGAAGAGGGAGAATGGATCCTGCGTTTGAAAAAGCTGCTTTTGAGTTAGAAATTGGTGAAATTAGCGATGTAGTTCAAAGTCAGTTTGGATTTCATATTATTAAACTAGAAGATAAGTCGTTAACTTATGAAACTAATAAAGCAGATGTTGTTTCTAAATTAAGAACTGATAAAATTAGAACAAGGCTAGATGAGTTAAAAAATGATTCTGAAATTGAATATAAAATAACTTTTACAAAAGAAGTTCAAAAAGATGAAGAGTCAACTGAAACTTCAGAAAAAGAAACAGAAGAAACTATTGAAGAAGAATAAAATTTAGAATTAATTTAATAAAAATAAGTTGCCCTGTTAGACAGGGCAACTTATTTTTATTAGAAAAGAAACAAAAAGGTTAAAAAATACTGAAATCTTAATACAGAGATTGTACTATCAACTAATCTTTAATATAATAAGAGCAAGTATGCAATAAAGGAGAGAAAAATGACAAAAAAGAGTTTTATAAAAGGTGCAGCAATTCTTGGAGTTGCAGGAATTATAATAAAAATATTAGGGGCATTATATAGAATACCACTTGCTAATTTATTAACTGATGAGGGGATGGGATATTATCAATCCTCTTATCCAATATATGTTATGCTATTTGCATTATCAACAGCAGGAATACCTACAGCACTTGCAAAATTAGTTGCAGAAAAGAGAGCAAAAAAAGATTATAAAGGTGAAGGTAGAGTATTTCATATAGCATTTATTTGTATGGTGATTTTAGGAATTGTTTCTTCATTTGTAATGTTTTTTGGGGCAAAGTATTTTGTTAAATTAATTAATAATCCTAATGCATATTGGGCAATGGTTGCCTTAACACCTGCATGTTTCTTTGTTCCTGTAATGTCAGCTTTTAGAGGATATTTTCAAGGAAGACAAGAAATGACACCGCTAGCTATTTCGCAAATATTTGAACAGTTATTTAGAATAACATTAGGACTTATTACTGTATATTTTTTATTGGACTATGGAAATAGTGTTGCTGCTGGTGGAGCTGCATTTGGGTCAAGTTATGGTGGAATTTTTGGGTTTTTGATTATTTATATTTTGTATTTAAGAAAAAGAAAGGCGATAATTGCAGAAAGAGAATCACAAATAGAGTATGTAAAAGAACCTTTAAATAGGGTTTTAAAGGATATATTCTTTATAGCATTTCCAATTACTATGGGAGCTATGATTACCCCAATAATGAGCTTTATAGATACAACTTTGATTATGAATCAGTTAACAAAACTTGGATATACAGTATTAGAGGCAGATAGGTTATATGGTAGATTAAGTGGAATGGCGCAAACATTTATTAATTTGCCACAAGTCATATCACTTGCTTTGGCTATATCTTTGGTTCCAGCTATTTCAGAGAAACATATTCTAAAACAGCATAAACAGACTAAAAGATTGGTTGATATGGGATTAAGAGTTACGGCTATAGTTGGATTACCTTGTGCTTTTGGTCTTTTTGTTCTTTCAGAACAAATTGTCAAGTTATTATATTTTGCTAATCCGGTTTATGTTCAAGAAAGTGTTGGATCTATCTTGGCAGTATTATCGTTTGCTGTAATATTTTTGACGTTAATGCAATCGTTAAATGCTATATTGCAGGGAATTGGAAAACAGATAGTTCCTGTTTATAATCTAGTGGCTGCGGCAATTGTGAAAGCAATTTTAACGTATTTTTTAGTTCAAATTCCTCAAATAAATATTTATGGAGCTGCAATTTCAACGATTATTGCTTATGCGATAGTATGTGTATTAGATATTTTGGCACTTAAAAAATATATGAATTATACTTTTGATTTAAAGCAGGTTTTAGTTAGACCAATGATTGCAACTTTAGGTATGACAGCAACAGCTTATATTGCTTTTAATGTATTAAATTTTATTATTTCTGAAAAAATAGCAACATTATTAGCAATTGGAGTGGCTGCAGTTGTTTATATTATTTTATTATTCCTATGTAAGGCAATTCAAAAAGAGGATTTAAAAGAAATAGGGAAGGGAAAGAAACTTATTGCTTTATTTGAAAGAATCGGATTAATTAAATAGGAGGAAAATATGTCAATTTATATAATAGGTATGGGTGTTTCAAATGAGGAAGATTTATCTAAGAGACAACTTGATTCATATAAATTAAGAAAAAATATTTTTAGAACAGATCACCATAGAGTTGCAAAATATTTTAAAAATATTGATGATAAATTTAAGAGCTTTGACTATCTGTACAATGAATCAGGTTCATTAAAAGAGGTCTATAGTAAAATAATAATAGAATTAAAAGAATTTTTAAAAAAAGAAGAAGATGTGAATTATTGGGTTCCAGGACATCCTTTAATAGGTGAAAATACGGTAAAATTATTATTAGAAGATAAAGAGATTAATAAGGAAGATATAATTATTGTTCCAGCTATGAGTTATTTGGACGTTCTAAGTGTTGCATTAAAAAGAACGATTCTTGAGTCCGTTAGAATACATGATGGTCAAGAAATAAAATATTACGATATAAATTCAGGTGTTGATCAAATTATTTCGCCTATGGATACTATGTTTTTAGCTAGTGAGATTAAAGAAAAATTGTATGAGACTTATCCTGATGATTATAATGTAATTATTGTATATAGTCCGGGAACGGAAAATGAAGAAATTAGAAATGTTAAATTATGTGAATTAGATATGTGTGAAAAGTATGATCATGAGACATATTTATTTATTCCTAAGACAGATAATGCGCCATATAGTTTTTCAGAATTAATTAGAGTAATGGAAAAATTAAGAATGCCAGATGGATGTCCTTGGGATAGAGAACAGACACATGATAGTATTAAAAATTGTTTAATTGAAGAATCCTATGAAGTAATAGATGCAATAGAAAAACAGGATTTTGAGGCATTAGAAGAGGAATTAGGTGATATTCTTTTGCAAGTTATTTTTCATGGAGAAATTGCAGGTGAAATAGGATATTTTAATGCATTAACAATTATTAATAGATTGGTAGAAAAGTTGAAATTTAGGCATCCGCACGTATTTGGAGAACTGAAAATAAATGATTCTAATTTAGTTGAAAAGACTTGGGAAAATCAAAAAAGACAAGAAAAGGCTATAGAATCAATGACAGAAGAACTTAAAAATTTACCAAAAGTATTGCCAAATCTTATTAAAAGTTATAAAATACAAAAGAAGGTAGCTCGTGTGGGATTTGATTGGCCTACTTTAGATGGAGCACTTCGAAAAGTCCAAGAAGAGATAAATGAACTTTTGGTTGCTATTAGCGAGAAAAAAGCTGATGAAGTAAAAGAAGAATTAGGTGATTTAATTTTTTCAATTGTTAATGTTGCAAGAAAGTTAAATGTTAATCCTGAGGAAGCATTAAGAGCATGTAACGATAAGTTTATTATGAGATTTGAGTATATTGAAGAGAACTTGGGCAAACCGCTTGAGCAAGCATCACTTAAAGAAATGGATGATTTGTGGGAAGCGGCTAAAAGGGGATATAAAAATCAGGCATAAAAGGGGTTACTCTTTAAAGAAGAAATACATAATGTACTGATTTTTATTATTTTTGATAGATCAAAAATAAGGAGGTTTTATTGTGAACAAAGCTGAATTGATAGCAAGCATTGCTGACAAGAGCGGATTGAGCAAAAAAAATGCTGAGGCGGCACTAAATGGATTTGTTGATAGTGTGAGAGAAGCGTTAGCAGATGACCAAAAAGTACAACTTGTAGGTTTTGGATCTTTCGAAGTTAGAGAAAGAAAAGAACGCGAAGGACGTAATCCAAGAGATCCTAAGCAAAAAATCAAAATTCCTGCGTCTAAAGCGCCTGTATTTAAAGCTGGCAAAACTTTAAAAGCTGCAGTGAATAAGTAGTACTTATAAAAATCAGGTCTCTGACCTGATTTTGTTTTGTAACAAGAAGATATATTATGATATCCTTAGTGTGAGGGTGTTGTTAATTAGGAGGCTCTTATGCGAATAGATAAGTATCTAAAAAATTCTAGACTTATTAAAAGAAGAACATTGGCCAAAGAAGCTTGTGAAACCGGAAATGTGTTGGTTAATGGAAAAAGTGTTAAACCTGGATATGAAGTACAGATAGGTGATAAAATTGCACTTAATATGGGTACACGTGGAATAGAAATAGAAGTATTATCTTTAGAGGAACATGTAACAAAAGAAACCTCTAAAGAAATGTATAAAGTTCTATAAAGGAGGCAAGTAAAATGAGGGTTGCAAAATCATTAATATGTGGAATACTTATTGTAGTTATGGTATATTTTAGTGTAAATATTTTGCAAACTCAGGGTCAGATTGCCAAAGAGGAACGAATTATTGCAAATAAAAAAAATCAAATTGAAAAACTAGAAAGAGATTGTATAAAATTTAAAGAACAAACAATATTATTAGAAGAAATAAAAAATACAAATGATTTAGAATTAATCGAAGAGTATTCTCGAAAAAAAGGATTAATTAAAGATGGAGAGATATTATATAAGAACGAGCAATTGATATTAGAATAATATCTTAATTGACATATGTTTATCAAATCGTGTATACTTGATATGATTTATTCGTAAGAAATAAAGGAGGATATGTACATTCATGCCGGTTAAGGTTAACGATGTGATCGAAGGTGTAGTAACTGGAATAACTAAGTTTGGAGCCTTTGTGAAACTTTCTCAAAATGAAACAGGACTCATTCATATTTCAGAGATTTCTCATGAGTATGTTAATGATGTTGCAACTCACCTAAAAGTAGGTCAAAAAGTAAAAGTAAAGGTTATAACGGTAGATGATAAAGGGAAAATATCTTTATCAATTCGTCAATTAACACCAAAAAAAGTGGTTGTAAACAAACCAGAGGAACTGGATTGGAAGAGTCGAGATCAAAAGAAACAAAAAAATCTTTCATTTGAAGATATGATGAATCTTTTTGTGAAGGATAGTAATGAACGTTTAAGTGTTTTGGCACAGAAGAAATCATCCAAAAATGTTACACGTTCTAAACATTAAACCGGAATACTCCGGTTTTTCTTTATTTGAAAGTTAGGAGTTTAAAATGAGTTGGAATTTTGGTACATTATTTGATTCGTGTATTTTAGATAGTGAGCCTAGAATTGTATTGGCACTTTCTGGTGGTCCGGATTCTATTTATTTGTTTTATACACTTTTAAAAGCAAAAAAAAATAATAATACTTTTTCTTTCTGTACAGCTCATTTTAATCATAAATTAAGAGACGAAGCGGATGAAGAAGCGGAATTTGTAAAAAAATTATCAGAAAAATATGATATTTTGCATTTTCAAACAGAAGGAGATGTTATTTCATATTCTAAAGAACATAAAAAAGGATTAGAAGAATCTGCTAGAATTTTAAGATATAATTATTTGAATCAAGTAGTTAGAGAATATAATGGTGATTTTATTTTTCTAGGGCATCATATGGATGACCAAGTAGAGACTATACTTTTTAATATGATTAGGGGTACAGGATTAACAGGATTAGTGGGAATTCGTGAACGAAATGGATTGTTTATTAGACCATTATTAAATATAAAAAAAGAAGAAATTATTTCTTTGCTAGATAAAGAAGGATATATATATTGTATAGATAAAACAAATAATGAGATTGACTATACAAGAAATAAGATTAGACACTTGTTACTTCCTTTGTGGAATGAAATAAGTTGTAAGGAATATCCAAATTCGATTGTAAGGCTTGGAAAAATTGCAGAAGAAACAGAAAGCTATATTAAGTATAAAGCTAAAGAATTTATTAATGAGTTTTGTTTTGTTTCATGTAATTTTGTTTTATGTAAAATAGATGAATTAAAGAAAGAACATATTTCACTCAGAAAAGAAGTATATAGATTAGCAATAGAGAAAATCAATGGAAATTTAACAAATATTAAGTATAGCAATCTAGAAAATATTGATAATATTTTAATTAATAATAGACATGGGTTATGTTTTCAATTAAATAAAAAATGTTTTGCTGAAATTGCCTATGATAATTTATATATCTATAAAAAGGACAAGAATAAGTATGTATCTAAAGAATTATCACTTGGAGAAAATATTATTAATACATCATTGGGGGATATGTCTATATTCTTAAAAATTGTTGATAAAAGAAAAAATTCTAATAAATATACACAATATATTGATTTGGATAAAATAGATGGACCAATAAAATGTAGATTTAAGAATTCTAAAGATGTATTTAAACCTATTGGATTTAATGGAAGTAAAAAAATGAAAAATTATTTTAATGAGGTTAAAATACCTGTTTTTTTAAGAAATGGATGGCCTTTGATTTCTGATAATGTAGATATTTTATGGGTTTGTAATCATAGAATTGCTGATAAGGTTAAAGTTAGAAATGATAGCAAAAAAATTTTAGAAATAAATATTAAAAATATTATTTAGGAGGAATATTATGCATAAGGATTTTGAAAAATTAGTTTTTTCTGAAGCAGATTTAGATAAAAGAGTTAAGGAATTAGCGGAAAGAATTAATAAAGATTATGAAGGAAAGGAAATAATGATTCTCTGTATTTTAAAGGGAGGAATTATTTTTATGAGTGATTTATCTAAATATATTACTGTTCCTATGGAAATGGATTTTATGGCAGTATCTAGTTATGGTAATTCGACGAAATCTTCAGGAGTTGTAAGAATTATTAAAGATTTAGAAAGAAGTATTGAGGGTAAAGACATAATTATAGTTGAAGATATTGTTGATAGTGGATTAACTCTTAGTTATTTGAAAGAAAATCTTATGCAAAGAAATCCAAATAGCATTAGAATATGTACTTTATTAGAAAGAGATAGTAGAGATAAATCAGTTATTGAAGTTGAATATGTTGGTTATACTGTTGACGATGGTTTTTTAGTTGGATATGGACTAGATTATGCAGAAAAATACAGGAATATACCATATATTGGGATATTAAAACCTGAAATATATGAGAAATAATTAAGCTAATTATAATTTCTTGTGATATTATTATAATTGTGTTAAAATGCATATGTTTAGAGATATTTATATTAAAGCTAAGCATATGTAAAATAGAAATAGCACATAAAAGCAATAATTATTATTGTTCTTAGAGAGGAGGACATTTTTTGAAAAAATCCTTGCGAAATATTGCGTTTTATCTTTTATTAATTATGATTATAATTGCAATAATTCAAATGACAGCAAAAGGAATGGATGCACCAAAGGAATTGAATGTATATGATTTAAAGGCGAAGATTGAAAGCAATGAAGTAAAAAGTATAAAAATAATGGGAAGAGAAGTTAATGGAACTTTATTAGACGGAAGTAAATTCCACTCGTATTTTCCAGATGTTGAAAAAGGTTATTTAGATGAATTACAAATAGAGAATTCAAATGTCGAGCTAAATGCAGAAAAAAAACCTGAACCTTCAATATTTTTATCTATGATACCTACAATAGTTATTATTTTAATTTTAATTGTCTTTTGGTATGTATTTATGCAACAAGCCCAAGGTGGTGGTGGCGGAAAAGTTATGAACTTTGGTAAGTCACGTGCTAAAATAAAAAAACCTAATGAAGGTGAAAAAATTAAATTTAGCGATGTTGCAGGACTAGAAGAAGAAAAAATTGAATTGGCTGAAGTCGTAGACTTTTTGAAAAATCCTAAAAAGTATATTGAGGTGGGAGCTAGAATTCCTAAAGGAATTCTTATGGTTGGCCCTCCTGGTACTGGAAAAACATATTTGACTAAAGCTGTTTCTGGTGAAGCAGAAGTTCCATTTTATTCTATTAGTGGATCTGATTTTGTTGAGATGTTTGTTGGTGTAGGTGCTTCAAGGGTTAGAGATTTATTTGAACAAGCTAAAAAGAATTCTCCATGTATAGTATTTATAGATGAAATTGATGCAGTGGGTAGAAGAAGAGGTGCTGGTTTAGGTGGTGGACATGATGAAAGAGAGCAAACACTTAATCAGTTATTGGTTGAAATGGATGGATTTGGGATTAATGAAGGTGTAATAGTTATAGCTGCAACTAATAGACCGGATATATTAGATCCAGCACTATTAAGACCAGGAAGATTTGATAGACAGGTTCATGTTGGAGTGCCTGATGTTAAAGG
>Ga0193961_1001066_pt1 | contig 10038 bp, 10 predicted proteins | sample FB_4_MG_FD_140371 | JGI IMG/M metagenome (GOLD analysis project Ga0193961, IMG submission 140371) | Microbial mat bacterial communities from the Broadkill River, Lewes, Delaware, United States - FB_4_MG | ecosystem: Environmental > Aquatic > Freshwater > River > Microbial mats | place: USA...
AATGAATGATTTGTTTAACAAAACTGATTATTCACTTTACTCGAACTCGATGAGTTTTATGCGTCGTCCTTACCTACGCAACCCAATTGGCAGTGATGCTGACGTGGTCGTGCTAGGTGTACCGCTGGATATGGCCACTTCTGGTCGTCCTGGTGCGCGTATGGGACCTGATGCGATTCGTCGTGCGTCTGTGAACCTTGCATGGGAAGGTAAAAAATTCCCTTGGGATTTCAACGTATTTGACCGAGCTAAAGTTATTGATGCTGGCGATCTAGTCTTTGACTGTGGTGATGCCGAAGATTTCACTTACCGCTTAGAAAAAGCGGCAGGTGAAATTCTAAAGAACGGTAAAACGCTAATGGCATTAGGCGGTGATCATTTCATCACTCTGCCTATCCTTCGTGCGTACGCTAAGCATCATGGCGAAATGGCGTTGATTCACTTCGACGCGCACACTGACACTTATGCAAATGGCAGTGCTTACGACCATGGCACCATGTTCTACCATGCGCCAAAAGAAGGTCTAATTTCGCCAAAACACTCTGTACAGATTGGCATTCGTACTGAATATGAGCAGCAAGACCACGGTTTTAACGTTATCAATGCGATGGAAGCTAACGACATGTCGGCTAACGATATTGTTGAGAAAGTACGCAGTATTGTCGGTGACAAACCTGTTTACGTAACATTCGACATCGACTGTTTAGACCCAGCTTTCGCTCCAGGAACAGGCACACCAGTATGTGGTGGTTTGAACTCAGATAAAGTGCTAAAAATCCTACGTGGTTTTGCAGGCATGAATGTCGTGGGCATGGACGTTGTCGAAGTCTCTCCAGCTTACGACCACGCAGATATGACAGCGCTTGCGGGTGCAACCGTCGCACTTGAGCTACTGTACGTTTGGGCGTCAAAAAAATCGGCTGAGTAAACAACTTAGTGTGAATATAAACCTACTATTGAACCAGTCTCGATAGTAGGTTTTTTTTATCTTCCAAAATCCAACTCATTTCTCTTGTTTGCGCATTTTGTCGCGAGCATGTCAATCTGATTCAATGTTTGAATGCCAATATCAACGCTGAGATCACCTCTTGAAAAAAACTACTCGAATTCAATTTTAGATTTCATTAACCTACCGCCTGAATAACCTCCATTAAGAAGTAGAGTTAACAATGATTGAACGTCAAGAAACTAAACAACGCATGAGCCGTATCGTAAAACATAACGGCACTATCTACTTATGTGGTCAAGTTGCTGCAGACGCGAACACCAGCATTACAGAACAAACTCAAACCATGCTAGACAAGGTTGATATTCTGCTAGAGCAAGCGGGTAGTTCGCGTGAGCATATGCTTTCTGCAACCATCTACATCAAAGACATGAAAGACTTTGCTGAAATGAACGCGGTTTGGGATGCATGGGTTCCTGAAGGTCACGCACCTGCGCGCGCTTGTGTTGAAGCAAGTATGGCTCGTGAAGAACTGTTGGTAGAAATTTCAGTGATTGCAGCAGAGAAGTAGAGACTCATTAAATTTGTGGCACTAGTTCGTAATCGGGCTATTGCCACCCTATCTTCTTTGGCAAGTAGTACAACCACGACACGCTTGTCGAGTCGTTTTATCTAGGCGCGAACGCTGAATTTTGCAGTAAGCATTTTTTAACGCACGACGCGCAGCAAACCAATCTTGGGGTTTTTCCAAGATCAGATAACCATTAAAGCGTTTCACTAATTCCATTCGGTACTGATTGATAAACTGGCTATCGTAACCAATCTCAAAGTAATCCAAAGCTTGTTCTATTGAAGTAAAACTGGCAATCGTATTTTGAATATCACTACTCATTGCAGGGTTCTTCTGAGGAGTTGAGCCGCTCAAGATAGCACAATCTTGTCATTACCCACACCATGTCATTCTTCATTTCTCCTTAGCACGGTACGAGTTGCGTCGACATAAAATTGCTTGTATATTCGCGCTACTTGAGAGTCCAAGGAGCCGCCAAGAAAGCGAGAGCTAACTTGAGCAATAGGTGCTTTCACCCATGTCATTTTTTGGCAGGCGTGTGAGCACTTGGATTTTAGCATACCCTGCCTTATCGAATTATCGAGGTAAACACTATGATTCGTCCATTACGCGCAGAGGATCTTAACCAAGTTGTTGAGATGTGGTATTGCGCTTCAGTACTCGCCCATGATTTTATCCCTCAAGAGTTTTGGTATAGCCAAAAACAAGCGATGCATGACATCTACTTGCCCAACAGTAACACTTGGGTCTATGAGCAAGATGATTGTATCTTAGGCTTTATTGCCTATTACCAAGGCTTTATTCCTGCATTGTTTGTATCGCCAAACGCACAATCTCAAGGTATTGGTCAGCAATTACTCAACAGCCTGAAGCAACTACGTAGCCCATTACAACTCGCGGTATACGCAGAAAACCCACGAGCTCATCAGTTTTATCTAAAACAAGGTTTCCAAGAAGTTGAACGTAAAGTTTGCCAACACACAGGGCATCAAGAAATTGTCATGGATTGGAATACTGAATCTTAAGTAGAGTGATTCAACCGACATCTAGAAAACAAAACGCCCAGTTCTCAATACACGAACTGGGCGTTTTCAGATGGCTAACTTAGTGGGGTTGGAATTATGCCCACAACACCATCGCAATCATTGTTAGCGCTGCAATACAGACTACGTTAAGCACCAAACCAACCCGCATCATTTCACTTTGCTTCACGTGACCCGAGCCAAATACTATTGCATTCGGCGGTGTCGCAACGGGCAACATAAAGGCACACGAAGCCGCTACGGCAATCAACACGGACAAAATAACTGGCGACATACCAAAAGCTTCCGCAACGGTCGCAAATACAGGAATGAGCAAAGCTGCACTGGCGGTGTTACTGGCAAATTCGGTTAAGAACACCACAAACACGGCAATCACAGCAACAATAAAGAAAATACCAAGGTGCGCAATTAAGTCACTTAAGCCATTCGCGAGGAAAACACTGGTGCCCGTTGCTTTTAGTACGTTACTCAAACAGATACCGCCACCAAACAGTAGTAATACCCCCCAGTCAGCCGTTTTCTCAATGTCTTTCCAATGCACTACCCGGGCAAAGTTGACTGCGACAATAGCTCCAAGGGCAACAATGGTATCGAACTTAGCATAACCACCAATCATCGCATTGATTGGTTTGCTGAAAATCCACAAGAAAACTGTCGCAGCAAAAATGGCTAAGGTAACCACTTTACCTTTGTCCCAGTTAACAGGTTCATGGTTAAGTTCGAACTCTCCTTGAAGGTCAGGTTTTAATACGGCATATAACACCACAATGGCTAAAGGCAATAGAATCGCCGCAGTCGGCAAACCAAAACTCATCCATTCGGTAAAAGTGAGCCCCACTTCAGCAGCAGCAATCGCGTTTGGCGGGCTACCAACGATAGTCGCAATACCGCCAAGGCTGGCACTGTAAGCAATACCTAGCAACACAAACACGTACGTTTTATGACCACTTTCTTCATTTACTTTACTCAGAACACCAAGTACTAAAGGCAACATCATTGCCGTGGTAGCCGTGTTACTGATCCACATTGAGAGCATTGCTGTCACACCAAACAGCATGAATACCGCTACACTCATTTTGCCTTTGGCAATGATCAACACTTTGTCTGCGATAACTTTATCAAGCCCTTGTCGATGCATTGCTGCCGCTAAGGCAAACCCACCAAGGAATAAGAAAATTATTGAGTTGGCGAAATTGTTCAATGCTGTTTGAGTATTAAACACCCCAAACAACACCGCCATAATGGGCACGAGGATAGCCGTCACCGTGACATGCAAAGCCTCGGTAAGCCAAAGAATGGCAACAAAAACCAGCATACTGATCCCCAGCACAACTTGAGGATCAAAAGGTAGGGTAAAGTAGAGAGTTATAAACAACGCAACGTCTGCGAGAATTATTAAGCTATTTCGGTTGATTAACCACTCTCGGGTATTGTTGGGCAAAGGGACACTATCATTTCTATTCATTGTTATTTTCCTTATGAGGGCCTTGAGGCACAGCAAATGATCCCACATAACCCTCTAAGGAAATATTTTGTTTTGCGAATTTGTTAACCACTTCAAAATAATGGTTATAGATGTTAACGATTTGATTTAGTTATTAACTTATCAAAACTATCCATCACTTGTTCGCACTTCATGACCCGCCCGTGCCCCTGCCCATGAGTTGTTACTAACGTCACATTTGCCATCTCTTGTGCAGCCCGTTGTGAAACAGAATACTTAGTAAATTTATCCGCTTCATCGTGAACAATGATGGTTGGCGATTGACGAAGTTTCAGCTTACTGTAGGGATCAACCGATTGAATAGGATATCGATAGTGATCTTCTAACTCTTTCACAACGGCATTAAATAAACGCATTGAATAGCCCGACCGAGCAACACTACTAAATAGGTTATCCAAGTAATCCAATACTGGCGCAATCAACAACAGCGGCTTGTTCGCTAATTTGATGTGGTGGCACTCAATCGCTGAAGCCGTCCCCATACTATGCCCGACTAAGCCAGCAACCTCACCTACGCTATCAAGAATCGCTTCCAAGCCTGCAACGAATGCTGGAATGTGCCCATAGACGCCTTCACTTTCTCCATGCCCTGGGTGATCATAAGCCAATGCGGTATAACCTCGGCTAGCAATATGCTCCATCAGAGGAAAATACTGGCTCGCGGTACCTGACCAACCGTGCGTTAATACCCATACTGGACCAGAACCCAATGAATAAGTGGTCAAGCTGCCCTCTTTCGATACCACTACACCTTTTACAATCGCTTGCGGCTGACTGTTTTTCGGCTGAGTCCTTACTGGCGTGAGCAGCAAACTACGCGCGGTCTTCTCTGCGTGCTTGGGCGCTATTGTGTGGTGCAATCGGGTAGAGATATTGACCAAGCTACGTTTAAAGCTGAACTTGTTCGAGGTGTTAAAATAAATCTTCTCACTCATAGTACCTATCCTTAGGGTACACATATCCTGTCTAACTCGGATTGTATATTTGTTATGTCTGATGCTAAGCAACGTCAGGGGTACGCTACAAAAAACGAACGACCGTGCTTTTTAAGTTGCAAAAAAAGTGAATCGCATTCTCGCTATTCATTTATTGATTTATTGATTTATTGATTTATTCATTTATGATGCGGTCCAATCGCCCAACAAGCGATCAACGCCCTGCCAAAAATGTGCCTGGCTCGCCTGCTCACCGCGCAATGAATAAAACAAATGCGCACTGAGATAAAGTCCATAAAGTTCAAAAGCGGCTTGTTCACAATCAAGATCGGCTCTGAATTGTTGGTTATCTCTGCCTTTTCGCAATTGAATAATTAAGTAATCAATCCATTTCAAAATCGTGGCTTTTAGCTGCTGCTGAATCGGGGTTTGCCCACTGCCAACGGTTTCTTTCCATGCATCCAAAAACATGCAACTGCCCTGAAAAGAATGGTTCCAACCTAACCAATGATCTAATAATGCTTTGAATTTATCGATGATGTCTTCATCACCCAAGCAGCGTGCTGGTTCTATCACACGCTCAGCAAAAACTTGGTTGGCATACCCGAGTACGGACAGCTGTAAGTTCTCTTTAGAGTTAAAATGAGCGAAAAGACCACTCTTAGACATACTGCACTGCTTTGCCAGCTCGCCAATAGTTAAACTCTCTAAACCGTTTTTACTCGCGAGCTCAAATGCCTTAGCTAATATGGCTTCACGCGTCAATCGCCCTTTACTCATAGCACTACCATTAATTAACACTTCATAAGTTTTAGCACGAACGTGCTATTTTGCAACTCCTTCAATAAAGATCAGACCAGTAATAATCTTGATTTGCGTCTCGAATTAAAAAAAATTGCCTGAAAATACCCGTTTGTGTTGACGTATATCCATTGAGTTTAAACGTTTTCCTGCTAGGTTGAGCTCGATTTAATTATTTGAAGTTGTCGTTATGCAAAACCAAAAAATTACCAGTATTGAACTCGGGCGTCTTATTGCAATTTTCGTTATTGTTGCAATGCACTGCCAGATGTTCCTCACTTACTTTCTCTACCAAGAGACACCATGGGTCGGTTTGATATTCAACCAATCAACCCGTTTTGCCGTGCCGTTATTCTTCTTAATCTCCGGTTATTTGATCCAACCTAAGTTAACAGCCGCACCAATCGAAACGTTGAAGAGCTACTGCGCTCCGCTAATACGCGTGTTTCTCGTTTGGAGCGTAATTTGCCTACTGATGCCATTTAATTTGCAAACCGTAGTGACTGAAGGTTACTTGGTCGAACGCAGCGGCTACTGGGGTTATTTAGCACAAGCACCTATCAACACCCTACTTGAAGGAGGCTTAGTACACTTATGGTTTATTCCTGCATTGATGTTTGCTGTGCTTATCAGTGCGGTGTTAATTAAGACCGATAAAGCTCGCTTACTACTGCCTATCGCCATTGTGCTTTATATCTATGGCGTGTTAGCCGGTAGCTACCAAAACATCACTGAGCTTTGGACACCATTCTTTACCCGTAACGGACCATTTTTCAGTACCTTGATGTTTACGATTGGCTTTATGATCCGCCAGAAGAATATTCAAGCAACCGCATTGCAGGGCGCATTGATGGCGTTAGTTGGTATGGCGCTGCACTTTACTGAAGCCTATTTGCTGGTTGAGTATGAGCAATCATTCAATTCCAACGACTTTTTGTTCGGCACTATGCTTTGGGGAACCGGCATCTTTTTCTTCCTACTGGCGAAGCCAAACCTTGGTAACTCCCGATGGGTTTCCAACCTATCGAAATCGGTACTGCCAATCTACGTTGCACACCTGCCGATCATCATTGTGATGATGAACGTTACTGGCGCACTGCAACTAACGGGACCTGCAAAAGATGCCGCAGTATTCTCAGGCACCATCATACTCACACTGCTGCTTGTCAAAGGCATCGAGAAAACCCCACTGAACCGATGGCTGTTTAGATAATAACAAGCCACTCTAACCGCGGGGGGTTAACTTCCCGCGGTGCTATTTTCTACAAAGAAACAAGCCCCTAAGCATGACCAATTAAATGCGTTTTGACTCTGTGTATGGTTTGCTACTTCTGTCGATCATCTCATTTTTACAAAATACTCAATAACACTCGCTTCTCGAGCCATTATTTCTATTTCGGCATGGTATATTGCTGCGCGAATTATAATCAGAAAATAGAGGTGATATTACTATGCATAAGCCTAAATTTGGTTTTTTGTCTCCACAACCATATATGAAAGATGCGTTAGAGGAGATGAAGTCATTTGCCGATATTACTGTTTTGGATCCAAAAAACTGGGAAAGCGATATTGCAAAGAGTATTGCGCAGTGTAAGTCTGAAAATATTCTAAGTGTCGGTGGGTTTGCGCAAAAAGATGCATTCAGTCATATTTTAATTAATGAAGGACTAGGACAGAAAGCGCCTTCGCGTCTTGCCTTTCTCTACTGCATGAACAAGTACCTTATGCGTACGTTAGAGTCGAATCCAAACTATTTTGATTGGGTTGACCCTCTTACCGAAACCAACCAAGAAATTGCAGACAAGATTAAAGAATGGCCATTCATGTTAAAGAATACCTCGCTATCTTTAGGTCGTGGCGTTTTTAAAATTGAGAGTAAAGAGAAGCTATTTTCTATTCTTGATGAGTACCGTGCAGATACCACATTGCAACAAGGCATTGCTGACAATTACTCTCACTTTATGAATGGTATCGATAAAGCCGATCTACCTGAAATCATCCCTCCTTTTATTGCAGAGCATTATGTCGACATGACTAAAGCCATTGAGTACTGCTACGAAGGCTATATTGACGGGGAAGGGAATGTTGTTCACTACGCACTAACCGAAGAAGTTTACTTCCATAATCACCAAGCCTTGGGCTATATCACACCCACTATTTCAGTTGGACCTGAAGTCGCAAAGCAAGTCGGAAGCTGGGTTGATGACTATATGGGGCGCCTAGTTGATCTTGGGTATGTGAATCAGTTCTTTAATATTGAATTCTGGATCATGCCTGATGGTGAAATTGCCTTTGTTGAAATCAATCCTCGCGCAGCTCATAGCTATCACTACAATTACGAGCTTTCGTTTGGTAATAGCCTATTCGGAGATAACCTAAAACTTGCCGCTGGTCTGCCAATTACCGATGAAACTCCATGGAATAAATGGAGCAACGGTCAAGCTGGAAAATACACGTTAATCGTACTTATGACAGCAAAAGAAATTGGACGAGCAGGGGATATTCTCGACTACGACTTAATCGAACAACTCTATAATCAGGGTGAAATTGATTACGTTCGTCATACTCGCCAAGCCAATGATCTCCTTACCGAGAGTGATATGACGTCTGCTGGTGTTATGCTCATCCAATTCTGGATCTCTGGTACTAAAGAAGAAGTGATTGCCAAAGAGCGAGAGATACGCGCTAAAGCGTATAAAAAATCTCAAGAGTTGCCTGAGTATCCTACTGCTTGGAAATAGACTGACTCTCCTCTTTATCAACAGCACCTCAATATGCAGGTGCTGTACTCCCGCTGCCCAATTATATGAATTCCGCTATTTGCTGAATTATCAGCAACTCATTTAGCTACTGGTATACCTTCTAAATCTCTCGCCAATATCAACGCCAAACCAAAGACTTGTAAGAATAAGCTGATATTTCGGTACCAAGCAATGGTTTCGTTCAGCCCAACCAATTACTCATTAATGGTTAAGTTGTTCAAGTAGAAATCGTCTATCTGTTCTCGCAGTGTTTGCTGAGCGCTTTCAATCAACCCAGTAATTTGCGCTATGTTTTCCGTAACGAGCTCGGGAATAGGCACTGCAACCCAATCCGTTAATTGCTTGCTTATCTCAACATCTAATACCTTCAGTCGTTCATCTTTTACACTGCTTTGCTGCAAATAGAGTAGCGTGAACTCTTTCTTTCGCTCTAAGGTTTCGACTCGGTTCCACGCCAACTGAATCGAATAGAGGTTGTCTTGTTTGCGTTCATTGAGAGTGGTCATTTTTGAACCGAGATTTTCTAGGACAATACTCGCCATCAAGATCGCCAAGATATTCAGCACCAAACCAATCAATACTAACAACCAAGCAGGCGGCCAATAACGCTTCATGGCTACCACAACTTATCAAACGGCAGATAAATAAGGTTAAGTACCACCAGCGCAAACATCACCGCAAACGTGAGTTTCATGCCAGTTACGCGTCCCTTTATATTTTCCGCGAGTATGGCTTTAGCGTGGATCACTCGACCGACAAGAAATAGAACCCCTAAGCCATGGATCAGCAGTACATTCGCACCATTAAACTCTATTAATGCCAATAGAATTAAGGTGATAGGAATATACTCAGCTGCATTACCTTGCGCACTGCGTGCAATTTTAAGCTCATCAATCCCGCCATCGGCGTAGGCAACTCGGCTTTTATGCCGCTGTTTAATCACTTGCACGGCTAACCACATCATCAACAGTGCCAGTAAAGAGGCATAAAGCGCTGTAATCATAGTTTTTTCTCCTTTTCATCAGTGTAGGAGAAAATAGCGAGAGCAGTACAAAAATGCCCCACTATGTTAAGCGGGGCATTACGTTGATAACTTCTGTCTATAGCAAGTGAGGCGTTAACTCAGTTTGTAAAACAAGGTTGCCAATGGCGGTAGACTCATCATTAAAGACTGCGCTAAACCTTGGCTTTCTTTTGCCGTGGTATCGATGTGCTCAAGCACATTGAAATCACTGCCACCATATTTCGACGCATCGGTATTTAGTAATAGCTGATAACGCCCAGCGTTAGGAACACCAAGATAGAAATGGCTGTGCGGTACGGGGGTAAAGTTGCTGACCACCAATATTCGCTCACCCGCTTCGCTAATACGTTCATGCGCTAAAATGCTGGTATTGGCATCATCTTGTAAGCGCCATTCAAACCCGCTTGGTTCACAATCTAATTCATGCAACGCCGTTTCTTGCTGATAAAGCA
>Ga0193961_1001067_pt1 | contig 10028 bp, 10 predicted proteins | sample FB_4_MG_FD_140371 | JGI IMG/M metagenome (GOLD analysis project Ga0193961, IMG submission 140371) | Microbial mat bacterial communities from the Broadkill River, Lewes, Delaware, United States - FB_4_MG | ecosystem: Environmental > Aquatic > Freshwater > River > Microbial mats | place: USA...
CCTTACAAACAACGGTTTTAAAGTGAATAATCTAGGTATTAAGGTTGAACTTGAAGATTTTATACAGGCTGCAAAAGATGGTCATATAAGTGCATTTGGAATGAGTGGACTTTTAGTAAAGTCTACTCAGGTTATGCAAGAGAATCTAAAAGCTTTAAAAGAAGCGGGAATTGCAATACCAGTTCTTTTGGGTGGTGCAGCTCTTACTCGTACTTTCATAGATGAGTTCTGCCGTCCTTTTTACGGGGGTCCTATTTTCTATTGTAAAGATGCCTTTGATGGTGTAACTGCTATGAGCAGAATCGAAGCTGGAAATTTTAATACAGATTTACACGGCAAAGAGAGTGAAGAAAAAGTTACTAAAGAGAAAAAAGAAGTAGTTATTCCTCCCTTTAAAGAGTTAAAAATGCCGACTCGTGATATTAAAGTGCCAACCCCTCCATTTTGGGGACGTCGTGAGATAAAACTAACGTCAGCTCAAATTGAGATGGCTTTCGAGTGGATAAACCACAAAATACTTTTTAAATCTCGCTGGGGCTACAGCTCTAAGGGGATGAGTAAAGAAGAGTACGATAAACAACTAGATGAAGTTGTATGGCCAGCTTATGAGAAACTAAAAAAGAGGTTTTTAGAAGAGAAACTTTTTGAACCAGCTATAGTTTATGGTTACTGGCCGTGTAGGAGTGATGATAATACTCTGCTTATATTTGATGAGAGTGAGGGTTATAACTCAGAAGATGAAGTAAATCGTGAACACTTAGAACATGTTATGGGCAGAGCTGTAACTCAGTTTACTTTCCCAAGGCAAACAAAACAACCACACCGAGCCTTAAGTGACTTTTTTCACAGTGACAGGCATGATGTTATAGCACTAACGTGTGTTAGTGCTGGTGCTTCGCTAAGCGAAATAGAACGTAGTATTTATGAAGATGGTAACTATACAGAGTATTATCAGTTTCATGGTTTAGGGGTTGAGTTAGCAGAAGCTTTAGCAGAGATAGCACATAAGCAGATTAGACTTGATTTAAATATATCTGAGGGTGAGGGGAGCTCTCTGAGTGATGTTCAGATGAATAAATATCAAGGCTCACGTTACTCTTTTGGTTATGCAGCTTGTCCAGACTTAGAACTTAATCGTCCACTATTTGACTTGCTAAAACCTGAAGAGTTTGGCATTGAACTTAGTGAGACTTTTCAGATTCATCCTGAGCAATCTACAAGTGCATTAGTTGTTTATCACCCTAACGCTACTTACTATAACATATAACAAACAACTTTGACATGTAATAAAACTACATGTCATCTTCTTCTATAGCTCAGAGCTTCTAACATGTGACTCTTTTGAATCACTTTGCTACTCTCTAAATCAGCTATAGTTCTAGATACTTTTTGAACTTTTTTTATGCTTCTAAAAGATAGTGAAAACCTACTTATTGCCATATCTAAAACATCTTTAGCTTCACTACTCATAACACAGAACTTCTCTACCTCTGCATCACTTAGTTTGGCATTGAAACTGCTTTGATTTCTATTTTTACTAAATATATGTGCCTCAACTACTTTTTTATGCATCTCTTTTGAAGTTAAACTCGGTTTATCATCAACATTTACATTTTGCATAGTCACACTTAAGTCTATTCTATCTAAGAATGGATCAGAGAGTCTGTTTTTATACCTTTGTATCTCTAGCTCACTACATCTGCACTCTTTAGCCTCATCTAGTAAGTTACCGCATGGACATGGGTTCATTGCACCGATAAAAAGAAAATCACTAGGATACTCAACTTTTGAATTTACTCTTGATATGCGTATCTTTCTATCTTCTAAAGGCTCTCGTAAAGACTCTAATACAGATTTACTAAAGTGCGGTAATTCATCGAACATCAAAATACCCAAATTTGACAAACCCACCTCTCCAATTTTAGCTTTGTGTGAACCTCCACCAAATACGCTGGCAGAAGTAGATTGGTGATGTGGTGCACGGTATGGTCGTCTTGGTTTAAAATCTGGTTCTTTAAAGTCAAGTGCTTGAAGTTTTGCGACATCTAAAATCTCATCCATTGTCATCGGTGGCAATATGTATCTGAGCCTTTTAGAAATCATACTCTTTCCACAGCCTGGACTTCCCTCAAAGATTATGTTGTGAAATCCTGCTGCACTGATTAAAGCGGCTCTTTTAGCAACCTCCTGCCCTTTAACATCTATAAAGTCTTCATCATACTCTTTTACGTAGTAGTACTCTTTAGAGTTTATCTCATATAGTGGGTAATCTATTTTACTTTTATTGACATGTGGAGTTATTTGCTCTTGGTTTTTTAGTAACTCTATAGCTTCATTTAGCGTTTTAACTCCATAAAACTCTATATTTGGCACTTTTGAGACTTTATCTAGACTATCATAAGGAACTATAACTTTTTTAATTATTTTCTGGTTTGCCAAAGACAAAATCAATGGGTAGAGTTGAATATTCTCTTTTACACTCCCATCAAGTCCAAGTTCTCCAAACACAAACCAATCACTAAAATCTTTTTCAAGATAATCAAGTGCAATTAAAAGTGCTATGCTTAAATCAAACTGCGAACCCTCCTTTTTTACGTCACTAGGAGCTAAGTTTATAGTTATGCGTTTAGGTGGAAAAGAGAACTCATTACTAAGTAGTGCAGACTTTACACGCTCTTTTGCTTCTGTTATTGCAGTACTGGCCATTCCCACTATAGAAAAAGAAGGCAAACCTTTTGTAAGAGTTGACTCCACCTGAACAATTTTTGCATCTATCCCCTCATAAGTAGCACAATTTACTTTTTTCATAATAAGTTCCTAAAAATCTAGTGGGCTAATAACTTTAGCTTTGTTCATCTCTGAAACCACATGTGTATACATCATAGTAGTTTCAACTGACTTGTGACCTAAAAGTTCTTGTATCGAGCGTAAATCTATATCTTTTATGCGTAAACTCAAAGCTTCATTCATTCTAAGTCCGCAACCATACATAAGATGAACAAGTAAACTATACTCCATAGGTATATTCTGCAATACACTTTTAACCTCATCTTTTGTTAAAACCACTGGTATATGTTTTCGCTCCTGTGCTCTTAGTGCTTGTATATTCCACTGGCTTATATCTACTCCTAAAACTTCTTTATATAAAAATAGGATTGCTGAAAATGCCTGATTCTGAGTTATTGGTGAAACTTTGTCCTGCGTAGCCAATTTTGTTAGATATGTCTCTATCTCTACTTTGCCCATATCAATTGGATGTTTTTTCTGATGAAACACAATATAATGCTTTATCCAATGCACATAAGTTTTCTCAGTTGAATAACTGTAATGTTTAAACCTAATCTTATCCCGAACTAAATCTAATAACTTCTTTTTAACTTCCATTTTCAATCCTTCGCTTAAGAAACATTTTACAAGTTATGTAGGATATTTGCGAATTAACTTACATAATGTAATTTAATTTGAATATACAGTATTAAACCAGCACTCAAACTTTAAGAATTTTATGTAATTTTTACCTTTTTTATCATAAATATGACAAATTGACATTATTTTAACAAAATATAGCTTTTTAACACACAAATAGAGTGTAAGTTATTTATGTGATTTAAGATTGTTTTACATATAATGTGATTGAATAAATAGTTGCACGTCGCCGCTTTGCGTCAACGTGCAACGGTCGGGCTGAGCTCTAAACGAGCCACCAACCAATTGTAGTACTCTGCTTCGCTACGTACAACAATTGGCAGGAGTCTCACACCAAGGTGTCTTCCAGAAAATCGCAAGCGAATTTTCCGAAATACACATTAGTGAAGCTCAGCCCGACCGTTATATTAAAGGAGAACCATGGCAGTAATACCTAAATTTAATGCTAGTGTTATTGAATCTATATCCAAAATACTTGGAGATACTTCCAATGGATTTACTGGTACTGAAATAGCTAAATTGCTTCATGAGTCAAGCATTGATGATATCGAACCAACTATCACAAAATGGCGACGTATTAATATAGCTCTTGATAATAAACAGAATATAGATAATTGTTCAAATAATATTCTTTCATTTATTCAAAACTCTTTAAATCCAGCAAAGCATTATGACAATGAAGAATGGTTCAATGATACAAGAAGTAAAATCAATAAAGTTTTAAGTTTTGAAGGTTTTAGCATAGGAGAAAATGGAAAAATAGTACCTATAAAAAAATCAACTACAATTACTGAATCAAAAGCAAGAGCTAGCAAATTAAAAGAAAGTTTATTATTAAGAAAAGTTCACAATGATGTTTTAAAATATTGTAAAGAAGAACTGCTAGTAGATAATTACTTTCATGCTGTATTTGAAGCAACAAAAAGTGTTGCTGATAAAATACGCGAAAAAACAAACTTAACATCTGATGGTGCAACATTAGTTGATGAAGCATTTTCTTTTAAATCAATTCCATATTTATCATTAAATTCACTTAGCACAGAAAGTGAAAAGAGTGAACAAAAAGGCTTTATGAATTTATTAAAGGGTTTATTTGGAACATTCAGAAATACAACGGCACATGCACCAAAAATCAAATGGAAAATTGATGAGCTAGATGCATTAGATATTCTATCTATGATTTCTTTAGTTCATCGTAGATTAGATAAAGCAGTAGAAGCAAAAAAAATATATGAAGGTAACATATAACGGGTGTAATTGACTTAAAGATAAAAGGTAAAATGTGTCTAAAATAATATTGACTATATTAGTGATGTGTATAAGTATATTTGGAGAAATAAGAAAAGAGTATTTTGATAGTGGTAAGTTAAAATCTGAAAGTAATTATATAAATGGTAAACGTGAAGGTCTACAAAAAATATATCACGAAAATGGTAATTTATCTATTGAAGTTCTATATAGATATGGTAAAAAAAATGGTTTATTTAAAATGTATTATAAAAATGGTGATTTATATATTGAAACTTTATATAAAAATGATAAGCGTGAAGGTTTATCCAACTTATATAAAGAAAATTCTATTTTATGGTTTGAGTCTAAATATAAAAATGACAAGATTGAAGGTCTAAGTAAAAGGTATTATGAAAATGGTAATTTATATACTGAAATTTTATATAAAAATGGTAAAGCAATTAGTGGCTATAAGTATTCTAAAGACAAAAAGAAAACTAAATTAACTAATGCTCATATATATAATATTAATAATGAAAAAAGATAAAAACGTTAGACTATAGGAAAAATAAAAAAGATATAACAAGTACTTGGAGAGAAAATAATGACAATAAAAGAAGCAATATTAAAAAGCCTTGAAGATTTACATAAACTTTTAAATCATAATGACATTTATGAACATATTATAAATCAAGGTTACTATAACTTTGGAGATGCGAAAACACCTACCGCAACAATTTCTGCATTACTAGGTGATTTTATTAGAAAAAGTGACACAAGAGTGAAAAGAATAAAAGGAAAACAGTCACAATATTTCTATTATTTAGCAAAATTTGAACAAGATTTAAATATTAATGAAATTGCTTCTGAGATTATAGAAAAACCTGGATCAAAACAACATAGGAAAAAACAAACTTATAATGAGCGAGATTTACATAAATTACTTAGCAGTTATCTGAAGAATAAAAAAATATATTCAAAAACAATTTTACATGAAGAATCAAAAAACTCTAAAGATGACCATCAAAAGTGGATACATCCAGATATGATAGCAATTGATTTTTTGAATTTAACTTCAAAAGTCAACAAAGCGTTTATGAAAATATTAAATAAGTCAGATACTTTTAAACTAACTTCTTATGAAATCAAAAAAGAGATAAATACAGACTATGAGCTTAAAAAGTATTATTTTCAAGCCGTATCAAATTCTAGCTGGGCAAATTATGGATATTTAGTTGCTTTAGAGATAAATGATAATTTAAAAGATGAGATGCAAAGACTAAATGAGTCTTTTGGAATAGGTATAATTGAACTTAAATCAAACCCTTATGAAAGTGAAATATTATTTCAATCAAAATTTAAAGAGTTAGACTTTAAAACTATAGATAAACTATGCAAAGTAAATGAAAAATATGAAAACTTTATAGAGCTAACTGAACGAATGCTAACAATTGATGAAAGAAACTATCAATCTGTAGAAAATGAGTTAAGTAATTTTTGTGATGAATATTTTGAAAATGATTCTGAGATTAAAGAGTATTGTAAGAAATATTTTATACCATACGATGAAGATGAGGAGATAGAATGATGTATAAACAAGATATTTTAAACTATTTAAAATCAAATCAAGAATATTATTATAATCAATTCGGAGTACAATTTATTGGATTATTTGGCTCATTTGCTAGAGATGAAGCGAATGAAGATAGTGATATAGATATTTTATATAAAATTGAAAAAGATAAAAAGTTATCAATGTTCAAGTATCTTAAATTAACCAAGCAACTCGAAGATTTCTTTCATAAAAAAATTGACTTAGTAAGAGATGAGACATTAAAACCACAAGTAAAAAGCTATATCCAAAAGGATATCAGCTATGTTTAAAAGCAATAGAGACTATAAACTATATATTGAAGACATAGCTATCGAGTGTAAAAATATTAAAAAATTTGTAGAAAATACAACTTATGAAGAGTTTACTGAAAATTTAGAAAAAGTTTATGCTGTTGCAAAGGCTTTCGAAAATATCGGAGAAGCTGTAAAAAATATTCCAAGAGAGCTTACAGAAATATATCCTGAAATCCCTTGGAGTGAATTAGCCAAAATGAGAGATATATTAACTCATCATTATTTTGGTCTTGATGATAAGGTTTTATGGGATACATTAGGCGAAGATTTTGAAGAATTTGAGAAAGCTATCAATGATATGCTAAGCAAATTGGATAACAAATCCTAGCAGTGAACGCATAGCGTCACTAAAGTTCACCGTTATGTACTTAAGGAAAGAAATTAGCATATCTTAAAAAATATAATATAAAGATACATCATCTAATTATTTTAACTTTTAACACATTTGTAGAAGCTAAAGCCTTGCACTAAAAGTGCATAGTTTCAACTAGCATACGGGGATAATAAAAGGCTATAAAGTTACACTTCTATGATGTAAGAACTAAAAATATATAACAAACAATTCTTCCAAATCACTTCTATTTATGTGTTATAATCATACACATACTTTATGCACATAGGAAATATAGATGACATCACTTTATGACTCTCATGCGAAGAAAAAAGCAACAAACCTTAGTATAAATTCAGACCTGCTGAAAAAAGCAAAAGAACTTCACATAAATATTTCCAACTCGTTAGAAAAGACTCTTATTGAGCTTATAAAAGAAGCAGAGATGAAAAACTGGGAAAATGAAAACAAATCTTCAATCAACAGTTATAATGAAAGAGTTTCAAAGCATGGTACTTTTAGTGATGCAGTAAGAAGTTTTTAATGGCTCAGTTTGATGTCTATAAGAACCCAAACCCTAAAACAAATGAAGATATACCATTTTTGCTTGATATTCAAAACAATCTATTAAAGGATTTACAAACAAGAGTTGTTGTTCCTTTGATTTTAAATATGAAACCTGCAAAAATACTAAACCCACAATTTAAAATAAATGATTTAACAGTTACAATGTCAACAGCAGAACTAGCAGGTATATCAACAAACAACTTAGGTTCATTAGTTTGTTCAGTTGAAGACAGAAGAGATGAAATAGTTTCAGCAGTAGACTTTATGATAACTGGTTTTTAATAAGGAAAATAATCACATGTACATTTACGACTCAGTACAAAAAACAAAACGAGAGTTCACTCCACTGATTGAGGGAAAAGCTTCACTTTATGTGTGTGGACCTACTGTCTACGATGATGCTCATTTAGGTCATGCTAAGAGTGCCTTGGTGTTTGACCTACTCAGTCGTGTTTTAACGGCTAACGGACTAGATGTGACTTATGCTAGGAACATTACAGATATAGATGATAAAATCATTAAAAAAGCCGCAGAACAGAACAAAGATATAAAAGAGATTACAGATTTTTACACATCATCTTTTCATGCAGAGATGGCAGAACTTGGAGTTAAAAAACCGACTATTGAGCCAAAGGCTACTGAGAGTTTAGATGCTATGTTTGATATGATTCAAAAGCTTATAGACTCAAGCCATGCTTATGCTACTGCTGAGGGTGATGTATATTTTGATACGGCAAGTGACAGTGAGTATTTAAACCTCTCAAAGCGTGTTCAAGATGAAGATGATAAACAAGAGCGTGTCGAGAGTTCAAACCTTAAAAAGAACAGTGCTGATTTCGCTCTTTGGAAGAGTGTAAAAGACGGTTCTGTTACATTTGACTCTCCATTTGGCAAAGGTCGTCCAGGATGGCATTTGGAGTGTTCTGCTATGATTGAAAAACACTTAGCCAAGCCCGATGCAGAGTATGCAGTAGATATTCATGGCGGTGGAGCCGATTTGCTCTTTCCGCACCATGAAAATGAAGCTGCACAGACAAGATGTTCAACTAACCATGCACTAGCAAACTACTGGATGCATAACGGTTTTGTAAATATAGACGGCGAGAAGATGTCAAAGAGTCTTGGAAACAGTTTCTTTTTAAAAGATGCTTTGAAGATATATGATGGTGAAGTATTGAGATTTTATCTTCTGAGTACTCACTACAGAAGCAACTTCAACTTTAATGAAGATGACCTGCTCTCATCAAAAAAACGTCTAGATAAACTTTACAGACTTAAAAAACGTCTTTTTGGACTAGCTGATAACAGCGATAAAACGGAGTTTCAAAGCGAGCTCTTAAAGGCTCTTAGCGATGATTTGAATATCTCTAGCTCTCTAGCTCTGATTGATGAAATGGTTTCACATGTGAATGAGACTCTAGACACAGCTGGAAAACATAAGGTTCTTAAGCGTGAGGCTGTATCAAACCTAACTTTTATTGCGGAAGTTCTAGGTTTTGGTCTTAAAAATCCTTTTGAGTATTTCCAGCATGGAGTAGATGAAGATACAAGAGATAAAATCAACATGTTGATTGGAAAAAGAGACGAAGCTAAAAAAGAAAAAGACTTTGAGACATCAGACAAACTTCGTGATGAAATTCTTACATGTGGAGTAACTATAATGGATACACCCCAAGGTACTTTTTGGGAAAAAGTATAAATTTTGACTAGACTTATCATTGGAATATTACTCTTTTTATCTACTTTAAATGCAAAAGAGATATCACCTGCATTTACTCTAAAGTCAGTTGGTTATGTGAGTGATTTTGTAGTAGACAAAGACAGGCTCTACGCCGCCAATGATGAGGGAACAGTTGATATTTTCGACCTCAACACAAAAAAAATTGTAGAACAAATTGTACTTGAGCCTCTTACAACTTCTCAAGGAAAACTGATTTCACCAATAGTTATAAGTGTCGACCATTTCAACGGTAAGACACTTATTGTGAGCATTGGAGAAAACTCTTACAGAAATGTCTGGATATATGAGAACAACATGTTAAAACGTATTATAGACGAGAGCAAAAAAATCACAATTAAAGAGGCTAAGTTTATCAACGATGACCAAATAATGCTTGGAACTTTTGGATCTGAGATAATTCTTCATGATACATCCGAGAACTATAATCTCTACAAAGCCCACATCTCACAAAGTACAATGGGCGACATTGCACTAAGCAATGACAAAAAAAAGATGATTATGTCCTATGAGAGCGGTGAAGTAAAAGTCATAGATGTAAAAAGCTCACATGTGGACAAAACCTACTCTTCTCAAAATGTTGACAATATCTACCACGTAGCACACAATAACGGCGTTACTATTACAGCTGGACAAGACAGACGTGTCGGAGTCTATCAAAACGGAGAAAAAGACTACCATTTGAAGAGTAACTTTATGGTCTACTGTCTAGGAGTAAGTCCAAGCGGAAAAATCGGAGTTTACTCAAAGGGCGAAGAGAGTAAACTACAACTTTTCAATACAAAAACAAAACAAAAACTTGACACCCTAGTCGGGCATAATGGTGTA
>Ga0193961_1001068_pt1 | contig 10028 bp, 9 predicted proteins | sample FB_4_MG_FD_140371 | JGI IMG/M metagenome (GOLD analysis project Ga0193961, IMG submission 140371) | Microbial mat bacterial communities from the Broadkill River, Lewes, Delaware, United States - FB_4_MG | ecosystem: Environmental > Aquatic > Freshwater > River > Microbial mats | place: USA...
CAACCTTGTCAAGTTCTGCCACCGAATGGCGCAGAAACTCCTCTTCGGCCCTGACAGCCTCCAGGGCATCGCGGGTTGCCTGCACCGTTTTGCGTGCCTTGGCCACCGCCCCCCATGCGGACCGGGTCTGGGCCAGCAGATCCGTGACCGAAGCAAAGGCATCCAGCAGCGCCCGGTGCCCGCGTGGGTTCAAAAGACCGCGATCATCATGCTGCCCGTGCAGTTCAACCAGGGTTTCGGAGAGGCGCCGCAGGACTTCGCCAGAGCAGCGCCGGTCATTGACCCAAGCCGTTTTACGACCATCCGCTGTATTGACCCGCCGCAGCACCAACTCATCACCGCCGGGCAGCCCTGCTTCATCTAAAATAGCATGGGCCGGGTGGCCTTCTTGGAGGTCGAATTCAGCGATGACCTCCCCCTGGGCAGCGCCCTGCCGCACCAGTTCCGCACGCCCGCGCCAGCCCAGAACAAACCCAAGGGAGTCGAGCAGGATGGATTTGCCTGCCCCGGTTTCGCCGGTCAACACGTTCAAACCTGGCTGAAAAGCCAGCTCTAGGTGGTCAATGATCAATAGATCACGAATATCGAGTGCACGCAGCATGGCCGGGTTTATCGCCTTGTTTCGTCGGCAGGCAGATTAAAGCCAGCGCCCTTTGATCGATTGACGGTAGATCTGGCTCAACCAGTTGTTCCCGCGATCTTTGAGCTTTAGCCCCTGCGATGTCAGCAGTTTATAGCTGTCTTCATACCAATCGGTGGATTGGTAGTTATGGCCAAGAATAGCCCCCGCGGTTTGAGCCTCTTCGGTCAGCCCCAAGGACAGATAGGCCTCGACGAGGCGATGCAAAGCTTCTGCCGTATGGCTGGTGGTTTGAAAGTCTTCAACCACAACCCGGAAACGACTGATCGCCGAAGTATAGTGGCCACGGCGCAGGTAATAGCGGCCAATCTCCATTTCCTTGCCCGCCAAATGGTCAAAAGCCAAATCGAATTTCAAAATTGCCGAGGTTGCATATTCACTGTCAGGGTAGACTTCGATCACCGTGCGCAGGGATTGCAGCGCCTGAAAGGTTAGCCCCTGATCCCGACCAACTTCGTCGATCTGATCATAGTAGCTGAGGGCCAAAAGATACTGCGCATAGGCGGCGTCTTCATCTGTGGGATAGAAATCGATGAACCGCTGCGCCGCACCGCGACTGGCCTCATAGTCTTTGGACTGATGATTGGCATAGGCCTGCATGATCAGGGCCTGTTTGGCGAATTCGGAATAGGGGTAAAGACGCTCAATTTCAGAGAAGTAGAAAGCAGCATCTTTGGTACGGCTGCGCGCCAGTTCAAATTCACCACGTTCAAAGATCTGCTGAGGTGTGTAGCTCTCAAGCGGCACGGTCTGATCAGCGGCGCCACCATCCCCGCCACATCCAGAGAGTGCAGCCATCAACAGAGCCGCGCTGACAAATTTGGCTCCTGCCTTGATGCCGATCATATTGCCTAAACCTCACCGTCGTTGACTTTCGGGTGTCGTGCCCCGGGTTCTGCCCCGTTTAGCACATTCAATCGGCTTGCAAAACGCCTTTCACCCACTTCGCCCCCACTTGGCAGAGAATGTTTGGAATGGTCAAGCCTCTCTGCCCGGCAAGCCCTACTCAACGGCGAGGCTTCGCCTCTCAAACGGCAAAGAGTCCCGCTGAACGGGACCTGTAGAGGGGCGAGATCGAAGGGGGACAAGTACCCCAACTCAACAATACAGTCAGGGCAGCAGCAAGAGTCGTTGTTAGGCGACGCGGCGGATGCTGCGGGGGATTTCAGACCGGACAAGTCCCTGTCCGGGTAGGCGCGCCGTCATCGCAAGATCGCAATCCACACGACGCATAGCACCGGGGGTGGCAAAGAGTTCACGCAGCAGGGTGTTGGTCAGCGCATGGCCAGCACGGTCACCGACATAGCGCCCCAACAGAGGGCCGCCAGCCAGGGCCAAGTCGCCCAATGCATCCAGCATCTTGTGTCGCACTGGTTCGTCCGAATGGCGCAGCCCGGCACCACTTTCAACCCGGCTGCCATCAAAGACAATCGCGTTTTCGCCAGGGACACCCCCAAGCGCCAGACCATTGGCCTGCATGGTTTCGACATCGGCGCGGCGGCAGAAGGTGCGGCTGTCGCACAACTCACGCACAAAAGCACCATTACGCAGATCCAGAACACGGCTTTGGCGGCCAATGGCCTGTTCATCAAAGTCGATATGGAATTCAATCATTAGGCGATCACAGGGCAACAGAGTGGCTGTGGCGCCATCCTTTTCAACCGTGACAGGTTTGAGAACCTCAATCGCGGAAACTGGCTGCGCCAGACGGTGAATGCCCTGCCCCAGAAAGCCGCGCACAAACTCAGCCGAAGAGCCATCCAAAATTGGAACCTCCGGACCATCAATTTCGATGAGAGCATTGTGGATACCACAGCCAGCCAAGGCTGCCATCACATGTTCAACGGTTGAGACCGAAACACCGGAGGCATTGACCAGCCGGGTGCAAAGCGCCGTGCGTTCCACATGATCCCAAAGAGCGGGAACAAGTGTATTGCCCAAAGCAATGTCAGTACGTTTGAAGACGATGCCATGTCCAGCTGCTGCTGGATGAACGACCAAGCGTGTGGATTGACCTGAATGTAGGCCCACCCCTTCAAATGCCACTGATGCCTTAAGCGTATTTTGCACCTTGTGCTCCTAGTCTCTTGGTCCGGCGACAGGCGCCGTGTTGGAAAAACAGGTAAGGAGTTCACAAAAAAGCCACAACTCAATCTTTGTAACGGATTGAAACATCCCTGTAACAGATAGGCAAAACACTGCTCAGACCCGACTAAACCACTCTATTTAAACAAAAAAGGGCCACCCAAAGGCAGCCCCTTAATAATGATTAGTGAAAGGTTAATTTGCTTGACGCCGCAGGAAAGCGGGAATTTCGATACGATCCTGCTCTGCATCCGTCGCTTGTTGCTGAACTGGCTGCGCCTGAGGGGCGGCTGCTGGCTGCTGAACAGGGGGCTGCTGGCGCACTGGCTGTGGTTTTGCAGCCTGGGTTTCCGCTGCACTGCCAGTCATCCGGTGGATCAGAGAATTCAGACCAAACCGGCGCTGTTCCGACTGAGGTTCAGCCTCCTGAGAAGCAGATCCAGCAGAAGGGCGCTGCTGAGGGTGCTGAGCCGCAGAGGCCTGAACCCGGGCTTGCTGTTGCGGCGCGGGTTGAGCCATGGGTTGCTGACCCTGGGCACGGGCAGCGGCGGCCTGAAGGCGCACGATGGCATCAGCTGAGGGGGTTCCAGGTGCGGGTGCCTTAGGCGCAACAAAGGAGGCCTCGGGCTGCTCTTCAACAGCTTCAGCCTGAGGCTGGAAGGCCTGAACCTGCGGCTGATAGGCAGGCTGTGGCAACCCATCCTGGCCGGTTTCCTCGATCTCTTCAAAAATGTCTTCGGCCTGTTCCTGCGCAGCAACCTGCTGCACGTCAAGGCTCTCAAACAACGAGGGTTCCTGGGCCGCTTGCGCCGAGTCTGACGCAACCTGAGATTGCTCCACGGGAGTATTCAATTCCAGCGGCGCAGAGCGGGGTTGCTCATTGCTTACAGATTTCTTCAGCGGAGCCGACATGGGCCGACGTGGGACCGGCATTTCAGTCATCACTTCGGTTGCATCAATACCGGTCGCCACAACGGAAACCCGCATCTTGCCTTCCATTGCCGTATCCAGGGTGGAGCCCACAATAATATTGGCCTCTGGATCCACCTCTTCGCGAATGCGGTTTGCTGCCTCGTCCAGTTCGAACAGCGTGAGATCATGTGCGCCGGTAATGTTGATAAGCACACCCTTGGCGCCACGCAGGCTGATTTCATCAAGCAATGGGTTGGCAATTGCCTTTTCAGCGGCCTGAACAGCGCGATCTTCGCCCTCGGCCTCGCCAGTGCCCATCATTGCCTTGCCCATCTCGTCCATCACGGCCCGCACGTCCGCAAAGTCGAGGTTAATCAGGCCTGGACGTACCATCAGATCAGTCACGCCTTTGACGCCCTGATACAACACGTCATCGGCCATCGAGAAGGCCTCTGTGAAGGTGGTCTTTTCATTGGCCAAGCGGAACAGGTTCTGGTTGGGAATGATAATAAGGGTATCAACGACCTTTTGCAGGGCTTCGACACCCTCCTCGGCCTGCTTCATCCGCTTATTGCCTTCAAACTGGAAGGGCTTGGTGACAACACCGACGGTGAGCACACCCAGTTCCCGGGCGGCCTGCGCGATGATCGGCGCCGCACCCGTACCGGTGCCGCCCCCCATCCCAGCAGTGATAAAGCACATATGCGCGCCTGCCAGGTGGTCAACGATCTGTTCAATGCTTTCCTCAGCAGAGGCCGACCCAACAGAGGGGCGCGCCCCAGCACCAAGTCCCTCGGTGACTTTAACGCCCAATTGGATCCGGCTTTTTGCCGCGTTTTGTTGCAGGGCCTGAGCATCGGTATTGGCGACGACAAAATCGACACCTTCCAGCTCTTTTGCGATCATATTGTTGACCGCATTGCCACCTGCGCCACCGACACCGAACACGGTGATCTTAGGGGCCAGCTCTTCCTGCCCGGGCATCGAAAGGTTCAATGTCATGCTCTTTCCGCCTGTTACTCAGCCCTCCCGCAAGGGCTATTCCTATTTTCCGCCTTAATCCTACCGTGAAGGCGGAGTCTCGTCATCCCAAAAAACGAAATCTGCCACAAAATATGGCCCATTACTTAGATAAAACCCGCAAAACTCCGCTTACGCAGGCAGATTTGGTATAAACCCGCCAGCCTCACCACAATAGCATAGACACCCCAGCGGCATATCCACCAGGGGCACGGGTCCAAATTTAACGGTTGCCTTCTGCTCGGCAGTTCCACGTCGCTTTTGCGACTGTTGAATCTTTTTTAACGAGTTTTCCCAGCCCTGTCACCCGGCTCTATTCAGGTTTTCCACAGGCTGGGGATATTTTTTCACCGCGGTTACCAATTATCGCGGAACCAACGTACCGCCCGGCTCAGGGACCGGGCCGGGTAACGGTCCACGGGGGTCTCAAAATCCCACCACTCATCCTGCGGATGGGCGGCAAAGAGACAAAGACCAACCGCAGAGGCAAAACCCGGACCTGTCGCGGATTGTGGCAAGCCGTGCACCCGAAGTGGGCGCCCCAATCTGACCTGTTGCCCCAGAATACGCGTCGCTAATCCGTCCAGCCCCAAGATCTGACTGGATCCGCCAGTCAGGACGATCTGCTGGCTCGGCAGGTATTCAAACCCGGCAGCATCCAGCCGCGTGCGCACCTCTTCCAGAATTTCCTCAACGCGGGGACGCATAATGCCAATCAGTTCCGCGCGGCTCACCGTGCGTCGATCATGCTCCCAATCGCCAGTATCTCCGCCGATGTCGATCATATCGCGGTCATCCACCCCCGTGGCATGAACGCCTCCACAAAAGGTCTTGATCCGTTCGGCATTGGCCATAGGCACGCCCAGCCCCATCGAAATGTCGCTGGTAATGTGGTCGCCGCCCATGCGCACCGCATCCGCATAGATCATGTGCTTCTTCATAAAAACCGAGATCGAGGTAGAGCCGCCGCCCATATCGATGCAGGCCGCCCCAAGCTCTTGTTCATCTTCGACCAGTGCCGCATAGCCTGAGGCATAGGCAGAGGAGGCAATGCCAGCAAGTTCCAGATCGCAGCGCTGAATGCAGCGCACGAGGTTTTGCACCGTGCCAGTATCTACCGTCAGCATGTGCATATCCACCGCCAGTGTCTGCCCCAGCTGTCCGCGCGGGTCTGCTAGACCAGAGCGATTGTCCAAAGCAAAGTTCACTGGCTGCGCGTGCAAGACTTCGCGGTCAGAACCATATTCCGGCACCTCACAGGCAGCCAAGACCTGGGCGATCTCCGTCTCAGAGACTTCCTGCCCGTCCAGCTCCAGCTGGGCATCCAGACCATAGGAGCGTGGATTGGCGCCCGAGAAACTGGCAATCACGTGATCCACACGGACCCCGGCCATCTTTTGCGCCGCCTGCACAGCGGTGCGAATGGCGCGTTCGGTTTCTTGCATGGCGGTGATTTCGCCAAACTGCACCCCGCGCGATCGGGTGGTGGCCGCGCCAATCACCCGAAATCCCGACTGACCAGCCAAGGAACCAATGGAGTTATCTTCGCTGAGCCGACCGGAGCCATCAAAGCGCAACACCAGGCAGGCAATCTTTGAACTGCCGATATCCAGGATGGCCACTACACCGCGCTGCATCGCCTGACGGCGCATCTGCCGCATCGCGCGCTGGGACTGATACAGATCCGTCATCCTACAACCCACCCTCGTTCAATTCTCTGATGCGCCACCAGTTTTCCACTGCATTCTCCGTCATTCGAACTGTCGGCCGCGCCGCAATCCGCATATCCACCACTGCGACGTCGCGTTCCAGAAGATCCTGTACTTCGCTCACCACAATCACCCGTTCAAGCGCCTGGACTGGCCCATCTTGCGGCAACATAATGCGTTGCCCCCGGTCCAGAACCACATCCCAACGGCGCTCACCAATCCGTACCAACCCCCGCAGCCGCTCGCCCAATGGACGTGCCGTCGCAATCAGCTCAAGGGCCTCCGGCGCCACCAGGTTCGCAGCGTCTCCTGCAATCAACGGCAGGTCTGGATGCATGGCGCGCCGGCCCAGCTCTGCCACATGGGCGCCAGTTTCATCGAGCAGGGCCAGCCCTTGGTGGTTACGCCAAATCATCGCCGGGCTGCGCTCCTGCACATCAATTTGCAATACGCCACCAGGGCGAATACGCACATTTGCAGTCTTTACAGGCGCCAGGCTTTCGACCTGAATACGGATCTGCGCCAGATCCAAATCAAAGGAACTCACGGGGAAGTGGAGTGGCACAACTTCGCGCACATCCTGTGCGACCGTGGCACCAGCCCCGTCCACCACCATGACATTGACCATGAACTCTGGTCGCTCTTCGATGGTGGCGCGCAGCGCTGCAAGGTGATCGCTCACCATGGCTCGTCGCGTCTCATCCGCCAAGAAGGCACCGCCAGCCGCGAGCATCAAACACAGGGGCAGGCCAAACCTCAGGCCAAAGCGAATGCCTGGCGTCAGCATCCAGCGTTGCAAACGATACTTGAGGCGCGATGGCGCTGGATCAGCCTGGTTGTTTTTGCGCGTGATCCGATCCTTTAACGTCCGCATGATGCCTCCTCGACCAACCAGGCACAGAGCGCGCCAAACGATAGGCCACAATGTGCCGCCTGTTCAGGCGCCAATGAGGTCGGCGTCATGCCGGGTTGATTGTTGGTCTCCAGTAGGATCAAACCGTCAGCCCCCTTACTCTCATCCCAGCGAATATCGGTGCGGCTCAAGCCACGACATCCCAGGGCGCGATGGGCTCGCAGCGCGTAATCGAGGCAGAGATCGCGAATTTCAACTGGAATTTCCGCTGGGATCACATGGCGCGATCCACCGGGCTTATACTTGGCGTCATAATCATACCAGCCATCGGTCAGAATATCGGTCACCGCAAGCGCCCGATCTCCCAACACCGAAACACTCAGTTCACGCCCCGGAGCGAAGGCCTCAACCAAGACCTCCTGTGGCATTTCAGGCGACAGTTGCGGCGGACCATTTGCAGCCTCATGCACCAGATAAATACCAACACTGGAGCCTTCGTTATTGGGCTTTACCACATAGGGCGGCGCCATGACGTGATCCGCCATCACCGCGTCCCTGTCATAAAGGCCGCTTTCCATGATCGGCAATCCCGCCTCATGGAACACCATCTTGCTGCGCTGTTTGTCCATTGCCAAGGCTGAGGCCAGAACACCGGAATGCGTATAGGGAAGCCCCATCCATTCCAACAGCCCCTGCACACATCCATCCTCACCCCAACGACCATGCAGGGCATTAAAAACCACATCTGGCTTGATGGCCGTCAGCTGCACATAGAGATCCGGACCGGCGTCCAGCTCTACAACTTCATATCCTTCGCCCCGTAGTGCGGCTGCGCATTCACGCCCACTGGACAAAGAGACCTCACGCTCAGCCGAAGGTCCGCCCAGTAGTACCGCCACTTTCGGGAGTGCTCTGCTCGACTCACCCACGATAGCGCCTCAAATTAATCGGGCTTATGCCCTTGGTTATTGGAGCCTTCTAAAAACTGGCCCACATCGTCATCGGGTCGTTGCCCGTAGTCTGCCAGGGCGAAAGCCCCGGAATAGATCCCGTCTGCGGGCTGCCTAGGCCCCCAAAAGGGAAAACCCGCGCCACAAAGCGTGGGATCGGCAAATGCCATCATAACGCCACAAGTCTTAGCGACTTATTAACATCACCTTTACCATGCTTAAGATCGTGCCTGCCTGCTGTCACGCCAAAACAACCATAAGTCCCAGATCAAACCCATAGTGATTTGAAAAGGTGACGTGTTTCCAGATATCTCGACGTTTATCTTACTGCTCTAACAGGGGTTCTCCGACCCTCATGATTTCCCACTGTAGCTCTATGCCGGAATTGGCGTAAACCTTTTTTCTGACATCTTCACCCAAAGTTTCGAGATCTGCGGCAGTTGCGCCACCGGTATTGATCATGAAATTTGAGTGCTTCTCACTCATCTGTGCACCACCAATACGCGCGCCGCGCAGCCCAGCGTCGTCAATCACCTTCCAGGCCTTAAGATCTTGAACGTCATCCGCGCGCCCTGTTGAGGAAAACCCCGCTGGGTTGCGGAAGGTCGACCCAGCGGAACGGTCCTTGGTGGGCTGGGTTTCATCCCGCTTTTTCAGCTGTGCCGCCATCTGGGCATGCAGCGCCTCGGGCTCTGCAACCTCGGCCCTCAGGCAGGCTGAAACCAGCACCGCGCCCTCTGGCAGGGCGGTCTGACGATACTGGAATTGAAGCTCCTCTGCCGTGATCTGGCGTAGCTCCCCCTGGCGTGTGACAATCTGGGCAGAGACAAAGTGATCCGCAATATAGGAGCCATAGCAGCCAGCATTCATTCGCACCGCTCCACCAATGGAGCCCGGAATTGTACGCAGGAACGTGAGGTCGAGCCCCGCGTCCGCCGCCTTACGCGCCACATGAGCATCGAGCGCCGCCGCTCCCGCAGTAACCTGATTGCCGTTTGTCTCGATCGCATTGAAGCCGCGCCCAAGGCGGATCACCACCGCCCGCAAGCCCCCATCACGCACAATAAGGTTGGAGCCAACACCCATAGGAAACACAACCACTTCGGCAGGAAGTTCAGCCAGGAAGTGCCGCAAATCCTCGACATCAGCGGGCTGAAACAAATAGTCGGCCGCACCGCCAACCCGTAACCAGGTCAAATCCGACAAACTGCGGTTCTCGGTCAATCTGCCGCGTACGGATGGCATAGTTTTGGTTTTGAGTTCAGACATATTTATAGCCAGTCCAGCAAACGTAAGAGTTTATTGATCATCAGGCAAAAGCAGAAGCAAAGCAAAGTTGCAAGCCAAGTCACAGCTAGGAAAGCACCGGCAAAGGAAAATCCTATTCCGGTCCCATCGCCCCCTCCGCCAGTTTCAAAGTTTGGTAAAACCGTAGCGTCGTAATCGTAAAGCCCAATCCCAGCTAAAATGAGCGTTGCTCCGGCGAAAATGGCAAGGAACCAACGGAGCTTGCCCATCAGTCCAAACACTGCGGCGGCGACCAGAGGCAAAGCCAACCAGAATATGTTTACTTCCCTTTGCCGCCAAAAGTCGACGCCCCCACCCTGCGTAACCAGCGCCCCAGATAGACCAGCGGCCAACGCAGCACACTCATCCCCGCGCAGAGCACGCCCAGCCCCCACCAGGGGCCGTTTTCATAAACCACATATCCAAGTAGCGGAATGCCCAAGGCAATCAAGACATAGGCGCGACGCCAGTGATTGTCCTGGCTCGGCAGGATCGCCAGAAGATTGGCTACCAAGGCCCAGACGGCGGCCAGCGTCAGCGACAGTGTCATTGTGGCCCCTCCTTTGGCGCCA
>Ga0193961_1001069_pt1 | contig 10027 bp, 15 predicted proteins | sample FB_4_MG_FD_140371 | JGI IMG/M metagenome (GOLD analysis project Ga0193961, IMG submission 140371) | Microbial mat bacterial communities from the Broadkill River, Lewes, Delaware, United States - FB_4_MG | ecosystem: Environmental > Aquatic > Freshwater > River > Microbial mats | place: USA...
AGTGTCGTCATAGTGATCCGGTGATGCAGAATGGGATGGTCATCGATTAACGGATAAAAGGTACGCCAGGGATAACAGGCTAATTGTCCTTGAGAGCCATATCGACGGGATAGTTTGGCACCTCGATGTCGACTTATCAGTTCCTGGAGTAGTAGGGGATTCCAAGGGTTCGGCTGTTCGCCGATTAAAGTGGTACATGAGTTGGGTTTAGAACGTCGTGAGACAGTTTGTCCCTATCTACCATAAATGATAGAAAATTGTTTAACGCGGACTTTCGTACGAGAGGAGCAAGAAGGGAAGACCTATTGTGAATTTGTTGTTTCTACCAGGAGCATTGCAAAGCAGCTACGTCTTAATTTTAGAACTACTGAAAACATATTAAGTGGGAAAATTATTTCAAAAGAATTTTCTGAATCAAGTTGAAGATAATGACTTACATTAAGATTTTAACCTGAAGGCCAAATTTTATTTGTTTTTTAGTTTAAAATAGAAATTAATTCCATTTAGAATACAAGTTTTGTATCGTAGGTTTTAAAATTATATTTTAGTTAGAATCGAGATAGGATTATTATGGATATCGTGAGATATAAATTACTATTACTAATTGTTTTTAAATTTTAATATGTGTTGTATAGAAAATCTTTATTAAATAACTAGTTCAGGTTTATAAAAATTAAAAATTATTATATAATTTTTAAAACAATTATGAGTTGGATCCTGGCTCCGAGTGAATGCTTAAAGCATACCTAATACATGCAAGTCTAATGGAAGTTTTTTTATTAAAAAATTCATGGCGCACTGGTGAGTATTAATGCGAGTTACTAACCCGTAAGTTTGTAGTAAATAAAAGTTTTTTTAATAATCTCATTATAATTAAAATTTATTTAGGTTACTAAATATTTTAAGTTTAGAAAGATTTGAATCACTTATGGACAGGCTCGTATAGGATTTAGAGTGTTGGTGGGGTAAAGGCCTACCAAATCGATTATCCTTAGCTGTCTGGGAGGATGTACAGTCACATTGGGTCTGAAACAGTACCCAACTATCGAAGGGGTAGCAGCAGTAGGGAATCTTGACAATGTGCTAACGCACGATCTAGTAATGCTTTAGAGGTGAGGACGGTTCAAGAAATCGTAAAGCCGTATCAATATCGAAACAATGATCTTAGAGATTTAGTTTTTAGTTTACAGTTCTTATTTTTAATGAAAAGTACCGCTAATGGCGCAGCTATACCGTAGATATTGAGTAAGCTCCGACTAACTTCGTGCCAGCAGTCGCGGTAAAACGAGGGGAGCGAGTGTTATTCGTGCTGATTGGGCGTAAAGGGTACGTAGGTTGTTAATTAAGTTTGAAGTCAAATTCTGGAGCTCAACTCCTTAGAGGCTTTTTGATACTGATTAACTAGAGTTATATGGAGGATAGTAGGACCCTTAGTGTAGAGATAAAATTCAATAATATTAAGGAGACAAACCGGCGAAGGCGACTATGCACTAATAACTGACACTGAGGTACGAAAGTGTGGGGAGCAAATAGGATTAGAGACCCTAGTAGTCCATACTGTGACCTATGAGTATTGAACATGATGTAGAAAGATGTAATTTTACTTTTTGATTCAAGCTAACGCGTAAATACTCCGCCTGGGGACTAAGGCCGCAAGGTTAAAACTCAAAGGAATTGACGGAGATCAGACCAAGTAGTGGAGCATGTGGTTTAATCCGATAATCCGCGTAAAACCTTACCAATCCTAGACTATATCCATGAATATATAGTATTATAATTCATCTCTTTGGTATAATTTGAATTATTATTTCAAGAACGATATGGGCAGGCGTTGCATGGCTGTCGTCAGTCCGTGTTTTGAGACGTTAGGTTAACTCCGATAACGGACGCGACCCTTGGGTTAAGTTATATTAAAAAATTAATTTTTTAATATAACTTAACCGAAAGATAATGTAATATTATAGGAAGGTGAGGACAACGACAAGTCGTTATGCCCTTATGGATTGGGCTACACACGTGCTACAATGGTAATTACAAAGAGATGCAAAAACGCGAGTTTTAGCTATACTTTAAAAAGAAATCGTAATCCGGATTATTCTCTGCAATTCGAGAATATGAAGCTGAAATTACTAGTAATCGTATATCAGCACGATACGGTGAATTAGGAACCTGGTCTTGTACATACCGCCCGTCACGCCACGGAAGCAGGTTTTGCATTGAATGTCTAAAATAAATTTTTATATTGTAAAAATTTTAAACAAGTTAGTTATAGTTTAATTTTTATAATTTAATTATTGTCGTTAGAATATTGATGCAAGATGGGTAACTGGGGCGAAGTCGTAACACGGTAGCCGTAGGGGAACCTGTGGCTGGATTAAAAAGGACTGTAGTTTACCGGGTAAAACAAATGTTTTGCATGCATTAATAGTTGGTTCGAGTCCAGCCAGTTCCATTTTATAAAAAAAAGTAGATAGTATAATGGTATTACGTGGGTCTGCAAAGCCTATTATGATAGTTCGAATCTATCTCTACCCTTGTTTAATTCTTGTCTCCCCTAGCTCAGTTGGTAGAGCAGACGTTTGATAAGCGTAAGGTCGTTAGTTCAAATCTAACGGGGACTAATTCTGCATAGCTCAGTTGGTAGAGCAATGGCCTTTTAAGCCACTGGTCCTCGGTTCGAGCCCGAGTGCAGGAAATATTTTAAATTAATGGGATTGAGTTTTTATTGTAATAAACCTCATTTAGTCGTGAGCAATTCCATTAATTTAAGAAGGAATGGAGTAATGGTAGCTCGTTAGGCTCATGACCTAGAGGTGGAGGTTCGATTCCTTCTTCCCTATAGAAAAGGTATAGCCAAGTTGGTAAGGCAGTGTTTTTTGACGACATGTATCGGGGTTCGAGTCCCTCTACCTGTAGAATTAATTAAAAAGGATGGCTGAGTGGTTTAAGGCAGCGGTTTTGAAAGCCGTCGTGTAGTACACCGTGGGTTCGAATCCTACTCCTTTCTAAAAATTTTTAATGATACTTTAAATTGAAACAAAAAAATAATAAAAACAAAATACCAGTTGACCTTTAAAAATTTAATTTTGTAAAATATTGTTTTTCGTTTGTCTACTTATTTGGGAAAGCAAATGTAATTTCTTTTTAATAGTTTAGTTTTATATATATATATATTTTTTTCGTAACGTGGTGTAATAGGTAACATTTCGGTTTGTCAAGCCGTAAGCTGTCGGTTCAAGTCCGGCCGTTGGCGCAGAAAAGGGGTTAGTTTAATTGGTAAAATAATGGTCTCCAAAACCAAGGTTGGTAGTTCGATTCTATCACTCCGTGGGTTTAGTAGCTTAATTTGGTAGAGCATTTGGCTGTTAACCAAAGGGTTACTGGTTCAAGTCCGGTCTAAACCGTTTTAAATTATAAAAAAAAAAACTGCTTGGCGGAATTGGTAGACGCGGTAGACTTAAAATCTATTTCATTTTTGAGTATTGGTTCAAGTCCAATAGCAGAAAAACTAGGTAGCTCAGTTGGTAGAGCAGAAGCCTGAAAAGCTTTTGGCCGGCGGTTCAAATCCGTTCCTAATCAATTTATAAAAAATTTTTTTTTGAATCTATTAATTATGCTTGGCGGAATTGGTAGACGCGGTAGATTCAAAATTTATTTCATTTTTGAGTATTGGTTCAAGTCCAATAGCAGAAAATGTGCCCTTAGTTTAAGTGGTTAAAACTTTACTCTTTCACAGTAACAATATGGGTTCAAATCCGATAGGGCGGTAGAATGGCTGAGTGGTTAAGGCAGCGGATTGCTAATCCGTCTTGTTTAGGCAAGCGTGGGTTCGAATCCCACTTCTCTCTTATATAAAAAAATAATTTTTTTTTTTTCTAGGAATAATTTAATTGGTAGAATTTTACTCTCATAAGGTAATGGTGTTGGTTCAAATCCAGCTTCCGGGAATAGATTATTTTATAAATTAATTATACAAGGATGGCTGAGTGGTTTAAGGCGACAGCCTGTAAAGTTGTTGTGGTGACACGTCGTGGGTTCGAATCCTACTCCTTACAAGAATTATTTTATTATCGTAGCTTAATTGGTAAAGCGTCAACCTTCTAAGTTGTATTATATTGGTTCGAGTCCGGTCGATGGTAAATTTTTTTTTTATAAGTAAATTATGATTAATATTGTTGATATTATTATAGAATGGTATTATTACAGTAAATACATCATTGGTTTGTTTACTACTCTAATTTTTATATTTACTTTGTTTATGGCTTATAGTGCAGAATCTAATAAACAAGCGGAAGGAGCCAAATATGCTAAAGTACTTTATTGGGAATGGACGAAGGATACACATGAATATTTTATTAAAAAATTTAATTTAGGCGTGTTGCATAAGGATATTAAAAAGACTTATCATTATGATATTGATATAGGTACATTACTTTATGCAAGGGATTATTATAGTAAACAAGTTGATATTGCTGAGGAAAAAATTAAACCTGTTTATCGTTATCATTCTAAAAATTCATTATTACTTAAAGTTCGTATGTGGGATTATTTAGGTGAGCCCTCACCAACTTCAGGCTATGGTTCACGTTTAATTTTTAATGAAATAAGTCGTAGTTATTATTCAAGACATATGCAAAATGAATCTTATTTTGCACATCCAGTATATTATGATCATTATTGCCCTATCTATTTTACCATTTATCCAATATACATACGTGAAAGAGACCGTATTTATAGTTTTGAAGATAGGGGTTTTTTTGAGCGTCTGGAGATGAGAACATTATTTCCTTATTAAAATTAGAGTATTAGATGAATCCTGAGTATACTGTAATTTCTGTTATTATTTTAATAGTTTTATTTATATCATCTATTTTATTATTATTATCTTATTTTTTGAATTATCAAGAAAATCATTTTGTTAAATTATCTTCATACGAATGTGGTTTTTTACCTTTTGATGATGCGCGGGGAGCTTTTAATATTGAGTTTTATTTAGTAGGGATTTTGTTTGTTATTTTTGATTTAGAAATAGTTTTTTTATTTCCATTATGTGTGTGTGTCAATATAATAGGTTTTTTAGGTACTTTTATAGCCTATATATTTATGGCAGTATTAACACTAGATTTGTTTATGAGTGGTTAAAAGGTGCTTTAGATTGGTAGTTTTATGATACATTTAGTAAAACCTATCTTAGTTAATTCTATAAATAAATCAATAATTGATAATTATTACCAGCATTACTTTTTTATTTTTAATTTAATGAGAAGTTTATTGTCAATTATAAAAGAAGTAACAATCCAGACATATATTAATCGTCAACGGGTTTATACTGATTATTTTATTAAAATCGATTTTAATTATTTGATAAGTTGTTTTAAAATTTTATCAAAAAGTTTATTTTTTAATTATGATCAGTTATCTAATTTAACTTGTGTTGATAATTTAAATTTAAATGGTTTTTCATTAAAAGAACGATTTAGTTTATTTTATATATTAACAAAAATAAATAAAGCTTCTCGTTTAATAATATCGTTTAATTTTCCAGAAAAGCAAATGGTAAATTCAATTACAAATTTGTATAAAAATGCTAATTGGTTAGAACGTGAAGCATTTGATATGTTTGGTGTCTTTTTTATGAATCATTCTGACCTCCGAAGGTTATTAACGGATTATGGGTTTAAAGGATTTCCCTTGCGTAAAGATTTTCCATTAACAGGTTATTTAGAATTACGATATAATGAGGAAAAAAAATATGTAAAATATAAAAAATTGGTTTTAATGCAAGAATATCGTTTTTTTAATTTTGCAAGTCCGTGGGTGCAATATAAGCGAACAAGTTATTCTGCTATTTAGTTTTTTTTTTTCTTTTTTATTAATAATTGTTTTTGGTTGAATCACATTTACGCAGGCATAGTTCGTTATTGCAAATTTTTTATAATATGGGGATAGTTTATTCTGCACCCTCAGGTCTTTCTTATTTATGGAATTTTGGTTCTTTAGCTTTATTAAGTTTATTTTTACAAATATTTACTGGTGTTTTTCTTGCCATGTTTTATACTGGTCATGTAGATTTGGCTTTTGATTCTGTGGAGCATATTATGCGGGATATAAGATTGGGTTGGTTTGTAAGATATATGCATGCGAATGGAGCTTCATTATTTTTTGCTGTAGTTTATTGTCATATTTTTCGTGGATTATATTATGGTTCATATTATATACCAAGAAATAAATTATGGGTTTCAGGGGTATGTATTTTATTTATAATGATAGGAACAGCTTTCATGGTTATGTGTTACCTTGGGGACAAATGAGTTTTTGGGCTGCAACGGTAATTACTAATTTAGCTTCAGCTATTCCAGTTTATGGTAAAGTTGCAGTAATTTGGTTCTGGGTGCATTTAGTGTAGATGTGCCTACATTAAATCGTTTTTTTGCATTACATTATTTATTTCCATTTGTATTAACTGGTTTAGTAATATTGCATTTATTTTTTCTTCATGAAGCTAAATCAGGAGATCCTTTAGGTGCTTCTTTAAATATTTCTATAGATGGAATTCCTTTTGGTTTTTATTATATTATTAAAGATTTATTTGGGTTTGTTTATTATTTTTTAGTTTTATTCATTCTTGTTTTTTATTTTCCTAATCTTTTAGGTCATTCTGATAATTATATTTTAGCTAATCCAACAGTTACACCAGCACATATTGTACCAGAATGGTATTTTTTACCATTTTATGCAATTTTAAGGTCTATTACTGATAAATTACAAGGAGTTATTTTAATGTTAGTAGCTATTCTTATTTTTATTTTAGTACCTATTTGTTTGAATGCTTTGAAAGAGACTCATTTTATACCTTTATCAGGACTTTTTAGACCTTTTTATCATTATCTTCTTCAACTTTTTTTAACAAGTTCAATTGTTTTAGGATGGATTGGGGGTAATCCTGCAGAAAGTCCTTATATTGAAATAGTTTCGTGAGTATGTTGGTTTATTTTTTATGTGTTACTTATGGGATGTATTTAGCGACTATGGTGGATTTTATAGGGTTTACAGAAATTTTTTTAGTAAAAGTACCTTTTATAGGTGAGTTTGATTTTTATTGGGGGCGCCCTACAGGTTATATTTTTGATATACATGTTTATTATGAACATAAATCTCGATTATTAGCTGGTAGAGGATATAGAGAATATTAAAATTTTTGAATGAATTTAGATAAAATAAAAATAACACCTTTATTGAAGGTTAATTTAGGAAAATATAAAAAAGAATCAAGTTATATTGATACTTATAATTTAGATAGAAAAATAATAAACAAATCAAGTAATTTAAATATAATTACTAAAAAAAAACGACCACTATTTGATATTTTAAAAAAAGAGGAAGATGTAATAGATTTTAATATATTTAATTATAAATATTCATTTGGTTTTTTTGCAGGATGTAATTCATTTTCATTTCGTGTAACGTTTAAAGAATATAAACAAGGTTTAAAGGCAAGTAAATTTAGTTTGTTACTTAATCAATTTAATTTAAATATTGAACGATTTACCTCTTTAATTGAAGAAATTCTTGTTAATAATTTTTCTTTTGATTTTTATGAAAATTTATTTGGTTCCGCTTTAAATGATATGGATTTAAAAATACATTTTTTGGTTATTTTACGTAATAAAGATAAATATAATACTTCAAGTAAGTTTTTTATAGTACCTAAAGGGTGTTATATAGTTCATGTGCGTAATTTGTTATGGTATACACTTTCATCGGATTTGTTTTTTGTACATTATATTTCATTATATTATAAAGGGTTTAAAAAACACATTGGATTAATTTTACTTCTTGTAATTTTTTATGTAATGAAATTAATTCATTTTAATTTACAAAGATTGTGAATAATTATAAAGTATATGATTATGAAGAAAGGGCTTTTGAATCATTAGGTAATATTATGAATTTAAGTTATAGTTCATTTAAACTTTATTGCTCAAGAGATTTACGTCTTTTACGTCATTCTTATTTATTTTCATCGAAATCTTTAGCTCTTTTTTTAAGTGATGATTATATGAATGATTTATCTATTTTTGATATTATTAAAAATAAAGTAGAAATTTCTAAATATTATGATTTAGTTGATTTAGATAGTGATTTATTAGAAAATAATATAAATTTATGAAAAAACTAAATTTTAAGAGAAAAAATTTAATTTTAAAGTTAGATAATTATCGTAAGTTTATAAGGAATGTGCGATTAATTGATTTTTATAAAAATCAAATTTTGTTGGTTTGTTATTCTATTTATTTAAATGGGTATAGTCTTAAATTATTACGTGAATATTTTTTTTCAAAACTTTTTGAACTTTATAATTATAAAGATAATTTTCATTTTGTAGTATAAACAAAAAAAAATGAAAATTAATTTTATAATTATAAAGTTCAAAAAGTTTTGAAAAAAAATATTTTTTTTTTTTTCAAAACTTTTAATGAAATAACTTTATTTTTACATAGAGTTAAATTTTTAACTTTAAGTCCGTATTATTTTTATCCATTATTTTTTTTAACTCCTATTAAAAATTTTTTTTTATCATTTAGTTTGTTTTCAAGGTATTCTAATATAGCTGAATATAAATATTATGAAAATAGTTTTATTTTTAGTTTATATATAACTATTATAAAAAAATTATTTTTTAATTTATTTCTTTTTTTTTCATTAAAAATAAATGCCAACATTAAACCAATTAGCAATTAAATTTAAAGGTCGTAAACGAAAATTACATAAAGACCAAACTAAAGCTTTAGCAGGGGCACCACATAGATTTGGTGTGGCTATTAAAGTATATACAACAAGTCCTAAAAAACCAAATTCAGCAGTAAGAAAAGTTGCTAAAGTCCGTTTAAGTACAGGAAGAAAGTTATCGTAGGTATACCAGGACAAGGACATAATGTAAAGGTAAATACACCTGTTATGATACGAGGAGGTAGATTTAATGATGTACCTGGTGTAAGGTATAAAATAATGAGGGGTAAGTTAGGTGTTAGTAAATTAGAAAATTTTTTAAGGGTAAGGCGACGTTCGAAGTTTAATTTGAAAAAAGAAGATATTTTAAAATTACAAAAAATTTTAGCAAGTAAATAATGGTTAGGTATTCTTATCATTTTATAAAAACTAAGCCTAAATATAAAAAAATATTTCGTTTTAATAAAAAAAAAAAGGATAAGTTTATAAAAAAAACACCTTATACTAAATTTTTAAATATTTTAGTAAAAAAAGATTCAAAAGTAGGTATATTACATTTTTTTATAAACTTATGAGGTTACATAAGAAGAAATTGAATTTATTAAAACAGACTAAAAATATATTAAAAAAAGATTATGATAAAATATTCAGTTTACGTTTTTCAGTCTTATTTCAACGGGTACTTAATTTAGTAAGAATTAATTTGGAATTAAAATATAGAAAATATAGAAAAAAAGAAATTTTAATACCATCACCAGTAGCACCTTGGAAGGGTTTACGTTTAGGTTTGAATTTATTATTAAAAAATGCTCAAAATAGTTTATTGTATACAACTAAACCACGAAAATTACAGCCTTTATATAAATTATTGACAGAAATGTGGGATACTTTTTATGGGTATAGTTTAACATGTCAAAATATTTTAGATTTTACTAATAAAGTAATTGATAATTTTGAGAATTATAAATCTGCACAAATATTTTGTGTTCGTAAAGATAGATATAATATTTTTGAAAAAAAAGTTGTTATTGCAAAACCTAAAAAAAAAAATACAATTCATAAATATTTGAGACATATTTTATATTTAAAAAATAAAAATCATAAATTTTTCCCAGAAAGTATAAAAGTTGATAAAGATTTTTTAAAAAGGGATAAAAATAAGTTTAAATTAAAAAAAAATTTAAATAGAAAAAAATGACAGTTGTTTTAAAAAATTTTATTTATAAAAAATTTGCAGTAAATGTATCATCGTCAGGAGGTCGTAATAGAATGGGTAAAATAACGGTTGCTCATCGAG
>Ga0193961_1001070_pt1 | contig 10026 bp, 8 predicted proteins | sample FB_4_MG_FD_140371 | JGI IMG/M metagenome (GOLD analysis project Ga0193961, IMG submission 140371) | Microbial mat bacterial communities from the Broadkill River, Lewes, Delaware, United States - FB_4_MG | ecosystem: Environmental > Aquatic > Freshwater > River > Microbial mats | place: USA...
AAAGCTGGCCGGAGCCACCAGACCAACGGCAAGCAACAAGGCACCGCCCACGGCCAGCAGGGTGACCTGATTTTTGGTCTGCGCCTTAAACGCAGCCACTTCTTCAGCGCGTTTTTCTTCGGGCGTCAGTTCCGGCGCCACCTCTTTGGGCTTGGCCGCGATCGCTTGCACCTTTGGTGGTGGCGGTGGGAAGGTGATTTCTCCGCCATAGGTGACGGTGGCGCCACGAATAACGTCATCTTCCATGTTGTGATTGATCTGGCCGTCCTTTTCAGGGGTCAGATCAGTCATCATGTGGCGGATGTTGGTCGCGTAGAGTGTCGACGACTGTGCCGCCATGCGGGATGGGAAATCGGTATAGCCGATAATGGTCACGCCATTCTCAGTAACGATCTTCTCGTCCATCACCGTGAGCTTGCAGTTGCCGCCCTTTTCCGCTGCCAGGTCAACAATGACCGAGCCTGGCTTCATCGCGGCGACCATGTCTTCGGTCCACAGCTCTGGCGCTTCGCGGTTGGGGATCAGCGCCGTGGTGATAACGATATCCACCTCTGGTGCCAGTTCACGGAACTTCGCCAGTTGCGCTTCACGGAACTCTGGGCTGGAGACAGAGGCGTAGCCACCGGAGGACGCGCCATCGGCCTGCTCTTCTTCAAAGTCGAGATAGACAAACTCGGCACCCATGGACTCAACCTGTTCCGCCACTTCTGGGCGCACGTCAAATGCCAGGGTAATCGCGCCAAGGCTGGTCGAGGTGCCAATGGCCGCCAGACCCGCAACACCAGCGCCAACCACCAGGACCTTTGCTGGGGGCACCTTGCCTGCCGCTGTGATCTGACCAGTAAAGAAGCGGCCAAAGTTGTTGCCCGCCTCGATAACAGCGCGATAGCCGGCGATATTGGCCATCGACGACAGCGCGTCCATTTTCTGAGCACGCGAAATGCGTGGCACCATTTCCATGGCGATAACGCTCGCACCTTTGGATTTGGCCAGCTCTAGCCCCTCTTCGTTCCCGCCGGGATTGAAGAAAGAGATCAGAGTCTTTTTGGAATTCAGCCGTTTGAGCTCAGCCTCATTGGGCTGCCGCACCTTGGCGATGATATCTGATGCCTTCCACAGGGCAGCAGCGGTTTTGATGACTTCAACGCCGGCCTCCTCGTAGGTGGCATCGCTGAAGCCAGCCGATAGGCCTGCACCGCTCTCAATAGCGCAGTCATAGCCCAGTTTCTGCAGCTGACGCGCAGAATCTGGCGTCATCGCGACACGCGCCTCGCCGTTGATCACCTCTTTGGGTGTTCCAATTTTCACCTTGTCGGTCCCCCTCGTCCTGTCCGCCCCAGCATCGCCCGGGTACGGATTGCAAACATTATGACTATCCTGCGCAATATTTTTGCGCAACGGTTTCGCTGCGTCGCCGCATATCACTGCCGCGCTGCCGCATTTCTGCACCACTCAACAAAAGTGGCGTGGATTCTGCAACCGGGCTCAAAAGTGACGCTACAACAGACAAGCCTGCCTTTGCCATCTGTTAGACCCTCATTTCCCGCCGCGGCGCCCTTAGGCCCAGCGCCTGACTTTCTGCTCATAGCGCGCCCAATCGGATCGAAAGGCCCGCCGCATGCGGTTTTCTTCGCCGATGATAAAGCGCTTTTCCAGAACCCAGGTGAGCACCGGAACCAGGGGCAGTGCCAGCACCGCATCAAAATAGAGGATCAACCCCGCCAGGACCAGGATATCCCCTAGGTAGATCGGGTTCCGGCTGCGGGTAAAGATGCCGGATTGCACCAGCCTGCTGGGCGTTTCATGCGGCATGAGTGTGGTTTTTTGGCGCCGCATTTCAGTTACAGCAAGCAACATAAGCACGACGCCCCCCCCCACAAGCAAGCCACCGAGCAGATCAGCCCATATGGGGCCAAAGTCTAATCCCATGGGCAGGTAGCGCGCCTGACCCCAGGCCAGGGCGACAAAGCTCGCCAGCCAGACCGGCGGAAGGTCGATCCATTTCATTGCAGTCTCTTTCTTAAAAGCCGCACAGCCAGGCTGTAGGGCGATTTAGCGGCACTGTCCTCAGATCCTGATGCAAGGTCCAGTGTTTCAACAAAGTCCCTCCCGATAAAAGGACAGCGTGCTTGATTTTAAAGCCATATCACAACTTCGTTCCCCGGCCTCTCTCCAGCTTGGCCCCTGGCGGTAAAATCGACTGCGGTGAGTGGGTCAAGTTGACCTACTCCCACTCCATCTCTTCAAACACCCGGCCTGCGTTCTTGGTCGCCAACTCCTCAAAGGTATCCAAGCCACGCCACTGCTCTTGATCGACATAGTAGGCACCTGCCAAATCGCCGCCGTCCTCGATGTGAGCACCGATCTTGCCGCGCAGATCGGTCAGGTAGTCCAGCGTGTAGCGGCGCACCTGATCCAGGTTGGTTGGATGGCCATGGCCTGGGATGACATAGGTGGGTGCCATTGGCTCCAACTTCTCGACCCAGGTCTCAATCCAGCAACTGGTGCAGGTATGCGGAAAGATCGGCAACATGCGCTCATGAAAGGCAATATCGCCAGCGATCATGATCTCCCATTGCGGAATCCAGACCTGGACATCGCCTGGATCATGGGCGGGGCCCAGATGCAGCACCTGGATCTCCACTTCGCCAAGCTTCAAATCATAGCGGTCGTCAAAGCTGACGTTGGCATGTTCCATACGACTGTCGCCGGCGCGATCCTTGTTATAGGCCTGCATGCGCTGCAGGATGAAGTCGCCGTTTTTCTGTGTTTCAGCAATGGCATCAGCATGACCAAGAATATCAACGCCCTGATCGCGCCAATAGCCATTCCCCAGTACCGCATGCCCCTGACCGTTCTCATTGATGACCAGGACCACAGGTTGATCCGTCACCGCCTTGATCTCGGCATGTAAGGCGGCTGCCAGCGCATCCGAAGCACCCGAGTTGATCACCACCACCCCTTCCCCTGTCACAACAAAGGAGAGATTGTTGTTGTGGCCGGCATTTTCATAGGTCGGTGGTGCGGTGGCGCCAATTGCGGAGAATACATGCGGGATCACTTCGACCGGCTTGGCGTAGAGCTCAGACTGCGGATACTGATCAGCAATGTCTTCGCTGCTGTATCCCGCCGCCGGCAGTCCAACAACCAAACCTGATAGCCAGAACGCCCTTAGTGCAGTTACCTTCATGTCATCCTCCCAATTGATCCGCTAAAATCATTCACACTTGCGAATATGATTGTAAATAGGCTTTACGCTCCGCCGCTGTCTCTGTGACGGAACGGCGCGCTTGCACCGTTCAGACAGGCAGATACCCTGCCCCAAACAGGAGGAAAGACAAATGGATTTGAACGGGAAACACGCATTGGTCACAGGCGGCGGCACCGGCATCGGGCTTGCTATTGCCCGCGCTCTGGCGGAACAGGGCGCGCAGGTGACCATCACCGGCCGCCGCCAGGAAGTGCTGGAAGAGGTGGCGACGCCAGGGCTACACCCCATGGCGATGGATGTGCGCAACGAGGAAGACATCATTGCCAAGGTCGCCGCAGCCGTCGAGGCCCGTGGCCCGATCCAGATCTGCGTTGCCAATGCTGGCGTTGCTGAGGGTAAATCCCTCCACAAAACCACCATGGAATTCTGGCGCAATATGATGGCAACCAATCTTGACGGCGCCTTTTTGACCATTCGTGAATGCCTGAAATCCATGCACCAGGCGGACTGGGGTCGGATCATCACTGTGGCCTCGATCGCGGGTCTGCGGGGCTTGAAGGGCGGTGCATGCTATAGCGCCAGCAAACATGGCATGATTGGTCTCACCCGCGCCTTGAGCGAGGATTACATGGGCAGCCAGATCACCGCCAATGCGATCTGCCCAGGCTATGTGGATACCCCGATTGTAGATCGCAATATCACCTCGATTTCGGCCCGTGCCGGCATCAGCGAGGATGAGGCGCTCAAGGTCATGGTCAATGCCAACCGCCACCAGCGACTGATCGAACCCGAAGAGGTGGCCGCAGCCGCCATGTGGCTCTGTGGGCCCGGATCACAGTCGATCAACGGCCAGACCATCGAAATTGCCGGCGGCCAGACCTAATGATGCTGGCAAGATGAACAGGGCGGAGTTCAACCAGTTCTGCGCCACATTCCCTGCAGCGGAACATGTGGTGCAATGGGGCAATTCCGATGTCTGGAAAGCAGGCGGCAAACTCTTTGCCGTCTGCGGCTGGGCAGATGGCAAAGACGCATTTACCTTCAAAGCCGGAGAGATCGGTTTTGAGGTCTTGCAGGAACGCCCCGGTGTGCGCCCCGCCCCCTACCTTGCATCACGCGGGATGAAATGGCTGCAACAGTTTGCTGACGATGGCCTCTCTGATACCGAGCTGCGCGACTGTATTTCCCATTCCTACAGAATGGTCACCGCAGGCTTGTCAAAGAAGAAAAGAAGCGCGCTCGGCATACCGGATCCTGACGCAAAGACCTGAGTATTCAACAGTGATCCACTGGCCACAGTGAGAGGCACTGGACAGATCGGATTGGATCGGATACGAAATGCAAAAAGCTTTAAGCTTGAAGTAAATTGTGATCCAGCGAGGCTCCCATGACTGATTTTGCCGCCACAAAGGCGATGTTCGACCTGCCCGAGGGGATGATCTATCTCGATGGGAATTCTCTGGGCCCCCTGCCCAAGGCCACAAAGGATCGCGTGTCCTCTATGATCGAAGATGAATGGGGCAAGATGCTGATCACGGGCTGGAACAAGGCCGGTTGGATGCAACAGCCTGGCGCTATCGGTGATCGCATCGGTCGGCTAATCGGCGCAGAACCGGGCCATGTGATGATGGGCGACACCCTTTCGATCAAGGTCTATCAGGCGGTCGCCTCGGCGCTGGAGATGAACCCTGAGCGCCGGGTGGTGCTGTCGGACAATGGCAATTTTCCATCCGATCTCTATATCGTGCAGGGTCTGCTGAAATCCCTAGGCCCGGACTATGAACTGCGGGTGGTGAACCCAGAAGACGTGGCCGACAATATCACGGATGATATTGCCGTTTTGATGCTGACAGAGGTGGATTACCGGACTGGCCGCAAACATGATATGAAGGCGCTGACCGATTTGGCCCATGCGCAGGGCGTTGTGACCGTTTGGGACTTGGCTCATTCCGCAGGAGCCCTGCCGGTGGACCTGGCGGGATGCAACGCCGATTTTGCCGTAGGCTGCACATATAAATACCTCAACTCCGGTCCTGGTGGCCCTGCCTTCATCTATGTGGCACCACGCCATGTGGACGTGGCGCGTCCCGCCCTTTCCGGCTGGTTGGGGCATGAGGCGCCTTTTGCCTTTGATCTGGAGTATCGCCCCGGCACTGGCATCGAACGCATGCGCGTTGGTACCCCGCCGATGATACAGCTGGCCGCGCTTGGGGCCTCGATGGATATCTGGGATCAGGTAGATATGCAGGCGCTGCGGGCGCGCTCCATTGCGCTATGCGACCGCTTCATTGCCGGAGTGGAAGCCAGCTGCCCTGACCTGACCCTGGCCTCGCCCCGTGATGGCAACACCCGTGGCAGTCAGATCTCCTTTGCCTTTGAAGAGGGCTATGCCGCAATGCAGGCCGTGATTGAGCGCGGCGTCATTGGAGATTTCCGCGCTCCCAATATCATGCGCTTCGGCTTTACGCCGCTTTATATCGACGAGGAAGATGTCGACCGCGCGGTGGCGATCATTGCCGATGTGATGAACAATCGGCTCTGGGATCGCCCCGAGTATAAAATCCGCGCAGCCGTCACCTGATGGCGGAACTTGGCACAAAGGCCCTGCCCCTGTGTCGGCCCTTTGGCTGGGTGGCGCTCTGGCGCCGCCTCGCCCAATGCGGAACGTTGAACAAAAGGATCTCCTCCTTTCCCTGAACAGTATAACTACAAGGAAAAGGAGGGATCCCATGAGTGATTCCAAGACCTCAGCCCCAGGCTGCCCCTTCAACCCCGCCGAGGATGGCGCCCAGATGGATTTTGACGGGCGTATGTCCTATGGCGACTACCTGTCGCTGGACATGCTGCTGAATGCCCAGAAAACCTGGAGCGACACCCATGACGAGATGCTCTTCATCATCCAGCACCAGACTTCGGAACTGTGGATGCGGCTGGCGATCCACGAGTTACAGGCGGCACGGGACCGTCTGATCAAAGGCGAGGCGAGGCAGGCGTTTAAGATGTTGGCGCGGGTGGCGCGAATCTTTGAGCAGTTGAACTCTGCCTGGGACGTGCTGCGGACCATGACCCCCTCAGATTATACAGCCTTTCGCGATGCCCTGGGGCAAAGCTCTGGCTTTCAGTCGCATCAATATCGGCTGATCGAATTCATGCTGGGAAACCGCAACAAGGCGATGCTGAAGCCCCATGCGCACCGTGCCGATTTGCTCGCCCTGCTGGAGGCAGAACTGGCGCAGCCCTCGCTATATGATGTGGCGCTCAGCGCTTTGCACCAGAGCTTCCCCCTGCCGGAGGCGGTGATCCAACGTGACCTATCTGAGGCATACCAGGCCAGTGAGTCAGTTGAGGCCGCCTGGTCGGAGGTCTACCGGGCGCCTGAAAAACACTGGGAGCTTTATGAGCTGGCAGAAAAACTGGTGGATTTTGAGGATTACTTCCGCCGCTGGCGCTTTAATCACGTCACCACTGTGGAGCGCGTGATCGGTTTCAAACGCGGCACCGGCGGCACCGGTGGGGTGAATTACCTCAAACGCATGCTGGAGGTGGAGTTGTTTCCCGAACTTTGGCACCTGCGTACCACACTGTGATCTTTGGGAACAAGTGAAGGGGAAGGCTCCCGCCCGTCTCGCGACATCAAAGATGTCGGATCCCGTTGGGCCCGGCGCCGCGCTCACGCGCGGCGCTGTGGCGCCCCAGGCCCAGCCCGGGGCGCCACAAGACACGGACCCAGGCAGGAGCCCAGCCACGGGCGCACCAGAACTGTTGACTTACGCCTGAAGGTCAGCCCTGCGAGGTCAGGCCCTGAGCACAGAGTGCGGCATAGGTTGCAACCCCCAGGCGGTAGTCATCGTAGCTTTGAGCGGTGTGTTTGACCCCTTTTAGACAGGCACAAAACAAACGCCCCATGGCATCGGCATCCGCGATCAGGACCACGGTGCCCTGCGCTTCCTGCTCCCGCAACCACTCTGCGTAGAGCCCCTGTAGCTGGGATTCGCCTTGATCTATCATATCGCCAGCAACATTCATGGTGGCCTCAAACAGCTCCATTCCGTGGGCAGAAGACATCATCGCCTCCATGGTCTCGCCGCCATGGGCCGCAAAGGCCTGCGCAAGGCGCTGCGACAGGGGGCCTTCCTGCGCCAGAGCTGCTGTAACATGCCTCCTAGCCTCATCGTAGTAGCTCTCGACGAGCGCCCGGAATATCGCCTCTTTATTTTTGAAATGCAGATAAAGCGCAGGGCGCGACATGCCTGCTGCGCGCGCGATGTCATCCATTGAGGTCTTGCGAAACCCATAGGCAGAAAAACCCGCCCAGGCGGCGGCAAGAATGGTCTGTGTCTTGGTGTCAGGTGCAGAAATCGTCATGGTTTCGCTTCTGACAGTTTTGCCGCATTTTGTCAATTGACATCCTGACATTTGAAGTGCATTTTGTCAGAACTTTCCGGACCCAGCAAAGAGGCCAGTCCAATGTCAAAAACGCTCCGTATCAATGGTGAAACCCATGAGGTGGATTTGCCCGATGATGTGCCCCTGCTCTGGGTGCTGCGTGACGAGATCGGCCTGACAGGCACCAAATTTGGCTGCGGCGTGGCCGCCTGTGGCGCCTGCACCGTGCAAATTGATGGCGAGGCCATGCGGTCCTGCCAGCTGAGCCTGGGCGATATCGAGGGTGAGGTGACCACCATCGAAGGTCTGGGCACGCCCGACAACATGGCCAAGATCCAACAGGCATGGGTTGACCACCAGGTAGCACAGTGCGGCTATTGCCAGTCCGGCCAGATCATGCAGGCAGCCAGCCTCTTGGCGGACAACCCCACCCCCAGCGACGCCGATATTGACGAGGCGATGCAGGGAAACCTGTGCCGCTGTGGCACCTACCCGCGCATCCGCGCCGCCATCCACACCGCCGCTAAAATGATGCAGGAGGCCTGATCTCATGGCCAGCTTGAAAAAAATTGCCCGCCGCAGCTTCCTCGTCGGTTCTGCCGCCATTTTGGGCGGGGTCGCCTTTGGCACCTATAAATACCACCAGCCCGCCCCCAACCCCCTGGAGCCAGGTGAGGGCAAGGCGGTGCTAAACCCCTTTGTGTTTGTGGACCAATCCGGTGTCACCCTGATCGCCCCAAGGGCCGAAATGGGTCAGGGGGTGCACAGCTCCTGGGCGGCGCTGATCGCCGAGGAACTGGATGTAGATCCAGCCCAGGTCACCGTGATCCATGGTCCCGCCGCCAAGGCCTATTACAACAGCGCTATGATGGCCGAGGCCCTGCCTGGTCGCGGCTACAACGCCAGCGACTTCCAGCACTCCCTGGGCCAGGTCGTCGGGAATTTCTCCAAGTTCCTCGACCTGCAGGTGACAGGCGGATCCTCTTCCATGAAAGATGGGTTTACCCGGATGCGCCTGGCCGGGGCCAGCGCCCGTGAAACCCTAAAAGAGGCCGCAGCACAACGGCTTGGCGTCTCCCGCGCCCTACTGGAAACCAGGGATGGCCAAGTCCTGGCCCCCGGCGGTGTCACACTCTCCTACGCAGACTTGGCCCCTGAGGCCGCCGCGGTTGACCCGCAAGAGGCCGAGTTGCGCCCAGCGGCACAATGGAAATACATCGGCAAGCCGGTTCCGCGTATCGATATGCTGGCCAAGGTCACTGGCACCGCCGGGTTTGGCGTGGATACCCGGATTGACGGCATGAAGTTTGCAGCCATCAAACAGAACCCGCATTTTGGCGCAGGCATGCGCAGCTTTGACGCCTCCGCAGCCAAAGACATGGCCGGTGTTGATCAGGTTTTGGATCTGGGTGATGCGGTTGCCGTTGTGGGCTCCAACACCTGGCTGGCACAGCAAGCAGTGGATGCCATCGAGGTTGATTGGGAACCTGCTGCCTACCCCGAAACCACCAAAGCCATCTTTGCCGAGATAGAAGCGGCCTTTGATAACGCCCCCAACTCGACAATGCGTGATGATGGCGATGTGGACAGCCTGCCCGAGGGGGCTGAACTGATCGAAGCCGAATACCGCCTCCCCTATCTGGCACATGCCACCATGGAGCCGATGAATGCAACCGCGCTCTACTCTGGGGACAGGCTGGAGATCTGGGCGCCAAATCAAGGGCCTACCATTGTCCAAAAATCCGCCGCCGCGCTCACCGGCCTGGATCCAGAGGCGGTGCACGTCAATACAACCTATCTTGGCGGGGGCTTTGGCCGCCGTATCGAGGTCGACTATTGCAACCGGGCCGTTCAGATCGCCCAGAAGCTGAAAGGCACTCCGGTGCAGCTCACCTGGTCGCGCGAAGAAGACATGCAGCACGACTATTACCGTCCTGGTGCGATTGGCCGCTACCGCGCTGCCGTCAAGGATGGCAAGGCCGTTATGGTGCACGGCAAGATCGCAGCCCAATCCACCACCCAGGAAGGCGCCGGGCGGATGCTGGGTCTTCCCATGTCCGGCCCCGACAAAGGCCATGTGGACGCCGCCTTTAACCAGCCGCTGGCGATCCCGAATTTCCGCGTCGAGGGCTATATCGCCAAGCCAATGATCCCGGTTGGGTTCTGGCGCTCGGTGGCAGCCTCCTTCAATGGTTTCTTTTCGGATAGTATCATCGACGAGATGGCCCATAAGGCCGGACGTGATCCGCTGGAGTTCCGTCTGGAACTGGCCCGCGCCGAATGGGAGCCCGCAGCCAAAGTACTGGAAACTGTCCGCGAGATGTCGGGCTGGAGCGGCAAAACGCCCGAGGGCATCGGGCGCGGAGTCGCCTTGGTCTACAGCTTTGGCACCCCAACGGCGCAAATCATTGAGGTGGCCGATCGCGATG
>Ga0193961_1001071_pt1 | contig 10013 bp, 9 predicted proteins | sample FB_4_MG_FD_140371 | JGI IMG/M metagenome (GOLD analysis project Ga0193961, IMG submission 140371) | Microbial mat bacterial communities from the Broadkill River, Lewes, Delaware, United States - FB_4_MG | ecosystem: Environmental > Aquatic > Freshwater > River > Microbial mats | place: USA...
GCGCTTTTGCGCCATGTCCGACATCAATAGGTGATGGCGCACCAGCCATTCCACTGTCTCGCTATCAGCCTTGTTCAACCCCAACCGGGGGGCCACTTTGCGGGCGATTTGAGCGCCCAGGATAGAATGGTCTTGTTCACGGCCCTTGCCGATGTCATGCAGCAGCATCGCGACCAGCAGCACCTTGCGGTTGATCCCCTTGCGGATCACCTCTGACGACAGTGGCAGCTCTTCTTCGAGTTCACCCTTCTCAATGGCGGTAAGGTTCGAGATTACCTGAATGGTGTGCTCATCCACGGTGTAGGAATGATACATATTGAATTGCATCATCGCCACGATGGGTTCGAATTCGGGGATAAAGGCGGAGAGCACGCCGAGCTCATTCATCCGCCGCAGAGCGCGTTCGGGGTTTCCGTGTTTCAGCAACAGATCAAGGAAGATACGCCGGGCTTCCTTGTCGTTGCGCATATCCTCGTCGATCAGGTCCAGATTGGCTGTAACCAGGCGCATGGCATCAGGGTGTATCAGCATACCCGTGCGCAACGCTTCTTCGAAGATTTTCAGTAGGTTCAGTTTGTTCTCGAGAAAGGCCTCTGGATCTGCCACATCCAGCCGGTTGTGAATGACTGTGTAATCGGATTTCACCCGGGGACGACGACGAAAGATCCGCTCCAGGAGCGGCGCCCCTTTTTGTTGGCTCGCCTCTAGTTTCGTCAGCAGGATTCGGGTGAGATCGCCCACGGTTGTGGCATGACGGAAATATTCCTGCATGAAGATCTCTACGCCACGCCGGCCGGCGCGATCCTTGTAGCCCATGCGACTGGCCACTTCGACTTGCAGATCAAAGCTCAACTGTTCTGTCGGGCGCCCGGTAGCGAGATGCAGATGCGAACGTACCGCCCAGAGAAAATTAGCGGCAGTGGAAAAGGTATCGAGTTCCTCTGGGGAGAACAGGCCGAGGGGGACCAGATCGGCGACATCCTGGACCTGATAAACATATTTTGCGATCCAGTAGAGCGATTGCAGATCGCGCAACCCGCCTTTGCCCTCTTTGACGTTGGGCTCAACCATATAGCGCTCACCCTGTTTCAGATGACGCTCGTCGCGTTCTGCCAGTTTGGCCTCGATGAAATCCTGGGCATCGCGAGAGAACAGCTCGGTGCGCAGCCGGTCTGCAAGCGCGTTGGCAAGCTGTTGGTCGCCGGTCAGAAATCGCTGCTCCAGCATCGCCGTGCGGATGGTGTAATCCTCCGCGCCCAGCCGGATGCAATCCTTGATGGTACGGCTGGAGTGCCCCACCTTGAGCCGGAGATCCCATAGGACATAGAGCATCGATTCAATGACGCTTTCCGCCCAAGCCGTGATTTTATAGGGAGTGAGGAACATCAGGTCGACGTCCGAAGCAGGCGCCATTTCCCCGCGCCCGTAGCCGCCCACTGCGATCAGGGCGATCCGCTCGCCTGAGGTGGGGGTGCCCACCGGGTGCAGATAGGTGGTGGCGACATGAAAGGCAGTCAGAACCAGCCCGTCGGTCAGATAGCTGTAAGATTTCGTCAAGGCGCGGGCCGCGAAGGGGGCCTTTGCAAAGGCCTCTGCAATTGTGGCGCGCCCCTGCTTATTGGCGGCGCGCAGCAGCGCCACGGTTTCACTGCGCAGGGCTTCAGGTTCTGCGTCCTTGGCCAGGAGCGCAATCTGGTCTTGAATCTCGGTGAGATTGAAAATCGAGAGCGCCTCGCAGATCAGTCCGGAGGCGGGGAGCGCTCCGGGCTGATCAAGCGAGGCTGTGCGGGCAGGATCAGAGTCCTGCGCCGCCAAAGCTGCTGGGGGCTGCGTCAATGATGACTACCTTCTGTTCTTGAATGGTTGCGATGGCCAGACCACGGTCGTTGGTGCCATCGGGGCGCAGGCGGAAGATGCCTCCAGTGCCCTGGAAGCCTGCGCCCTGGGTCAGTGCAGCGGCTGTCAGAGCATCCGATTTCCCGGCGCCGACCAGAGCGCCAATTGCGGCAATCCCATCATAGGCCAACCCGCCAATGGAATGTGGCGCGCTGCCGTAGGTGGCTTCATAGCGGTCGCGGAAACCACGGGCCTTGCCTGGGTCCGGCATCGCAAACCAGCTGCCCTGAACGCCGGGCAATGCGAGGGTCTGCGCGGGAACGTCCCAGCGAGTGAGGCCGATATACTGCACGTCTTCGGGTTTGACGCCAGCTTCGGGCAGCAATTGGGTCAGCAGTGGTAGGGCTCCGGCCGTGGTCGCTGTGAGGAAGAGCGCGTCTGCGCCACCGCCGCTTGTGGCGGATCGAATTTGCGGGATAGCGTTGATCACACCTTTTTGCGACAGCTCATAACCAATGCTGCCGGTGATGTTTACACCGGATTGGGCCGCAGCGTTGCGAATTGCGGCCTGTCCGGCCAGACCAGACGAATTGTTACCACCCGCGATCAGGATGTTGTTCTTGCCCTGGGACTTGGCATAGGCAGTCAGGCGGCGGGCCGTGTTATCGTAGGTTGGCCCCAGAATGAAGACGTTGCCGCCTGCAATCGAGGTGGTGTTGGAAAAGGCCAGCACATTGACGCCCTTTTGGGCGGCTGCGATGCCTGCGGCATTGGCTGCTTCGGCATATACCGGCCCCAGAATGATCCGCGCGCCCGCATTTACCGCTTCCGTTGCGGCTGCAGCGGCGCGAGTGGGATCCCCGGCGGTGTCATAAATGCGCAGATCAATCTGCACACCCTGCAAATCCGCTATGGCAAGACGGGCGGCGTTTTCCAGGCTTTGCGCCAGCACGCTATCGCCAGACTGCGCTGAGCCGCGCGGCACCAGCAGCGCCACAGGAACCGGTTTCGATGTATTGATTGTGGGCCCACCACCAATCGCGATCGGATCACAGGCGGCCAGTGCAAATGTGGAAATCGCGGCGACGGCAGACAAAGTTGCCTTGCGGGCCCGCTTGAAAACAGCAAACATAATGGACTTGTAACTCCCCTTGTCCGGCGCTTATGCGCCGTGTTGGTTCTGGGGCAATCATAAACGACCAAAAAGGCGGGTCCAGCGTGAATCATCAGATCGTCAATTTGTTGCCGGGACTCTATTTTGTGGCAACACCTCTGGGCACCGCGCGCGATATCACGCTGCGGGCACTGGATGTGCTTGCCTCGGCGGATTTGATTGCCGCGGAGGACACCCGATCATTGCGTCGCCTGATGGAAATCCACGGTGTTCCGCTGGGGGATCGGCAGGTGATTGCCTACCATGATCATAGCGGAGTGGGTGCACGGGGGAAATTGCTCTCAGCCTTAGAGGCAGGGAAATCTGTTGCCTATGCTTCCGAGGCGGGGATGCCATTGATCGCTGACCCAGGTTATGGCCTGTCCAAAGCGGCTTCCGAAGCTGGGCATCTGGTGACCTCGGCGCCAGGTGCGACCGCGGTGACCACGGCATTGGCGCTGGCAGGGCTGCCGACGGATGCCTTCTTTTTTGCCGGCTTTTTGCCCAATGCCAGCGGTGCGCGGCGCAAACGGCTGGAGGAAGTCGCGGCGATTCCCGGCACTCTTGCCTTTTACGAATCCCCCAAACGGATTGCCGCCTCACTGGCGGATATGGCCGCAGTGCTGGGCAATCGCCCGGCGGCGCTTTGCCGCGAGCTGACCAAGAAATTTGAAGAGGTCCGCCGCCTGCCGTTGACTGAGCTTGCCAGCAGTCTGGAAGAGAACCCGGTGAAAGGCGAGATCGTCGTCTTGGTCGATCGCCTCTCAGAAGCGGCAGCAAGTGATGGAGACATCGAGAGCGATCTGCGGGCAGCGCTGATTGACAACTCGGTCAAGGATGCTGCCTCAATCGTATCTGAGGCCCATGAGATGCCGCGGCGCAAGGTCTATCAGATGGCGTTAAAGCTGGCGAAAGAGGCCTAAGATGGCCAAGCCCCCTGTCTCAACCGGGTTGCGCGCCCATCTTGCGGGGGCTGCTGCAGAAGACCAGGCGGCGCGGGCTTATGCGGCGCAGGGCTATGCGCTGGTGGAGCAGCGCTGGCGTGGGGCTGCGGGAGAGATCGACCTAATCCTGCGCAAAGGTAGGCTGCTTGTCTTTGCAGAGGTCAAGACCGGACCCAGCTATGAGGCAGCAGTTGCGCGGATCAACCCGCGTCAGATGGACCGCGTTCAGGCCTCTGCCACCCTGTTTCTGGAGCAGCAACCAGAGGGGGCTTTGAGCGAGGCGCGCATTGATGTAGCGCTGGTTTTTGGCACGGGGGAGGTTGAGATTATCGAGAACGCCTATGGTCAGGGCTGACCCTGCCTTTGGAAAATTGAACCGGGCAATTTGAACAAGGCATATTGAACCTCGCCCCCGGCTGCGCCATCTATGGCGAAAGCAAAAGGGAACCTGCCATGAAAATTGCCTTCCAGATGGACCCGATCATGGGTGTGGACATCAACGCCGACAGCAGCTTTCGCCTGGCGGAAGAGGCCCAGGCGCGGGGCCATGAGCTGTTTTTCTACCTGCCCGATCAGCTGGCCTATCAAGAGGGCAAGATCACTGCACGCGGCCAGGACATGACCGTCCAGCGGGTGGCTGGAACACCTGCCATCCTAGGCGAGATGCGCGAAGTTGATCTGGCCGATTTTGACGTAGTCTGGCTGCGCCAGGATCCGCCCTTTGACATGCATTACATCACCTCTACCCATCTGCTGGACCGTCTGAAGGATGACTGCCTGGTGGTGAATGATCCCTTCTGGGTGCGCAACTACCCGGAAAAATTGCTGGTTCTGGACTTCCCCGACCTGACTCCACCCACGGCCATTGCCCGCGATCTGGACACGATCAAGGCCTTCAAGGCCAAGCATGGTGATATCATCCTTAAGCCGCTTTATGGCAATGGTGGCGCCGGGGTGTTCCGATTGGATGCCAATGACCGCAACCTGACCTCCCTGCATGAGCTGTTCACCGGTTTTAGCCGCGAGCCACTGATCGTGCAGAAGTTCCTGCCTGATGTGAGTAATGGCGACAAGCGGGTGATCCTGGTCGATGGCGAACCTGTCGGCGCGATCAACCGCGTACCGGCGGCGGGCGAAACCCGCTCGAACATGCATGTGGGGGGGCGTCCTGAAAAGATCGGTCTGACCCAGCGTGATCTGGAAATCTGTGCCGCCATCGGCCCGCTGTTGAAAGAAAAGGGCCAGGTTTTTGTTGGTATCGACGTGATTGGCGACTACCTGACCGAGATCAACGTGACCTCGCCCACCGGCATCCAGGAGCTGGAACGCTTTGACGGGGTGAATATCGCCGAGAAGATCTGGCAGGCCATTGAGACCAAGGTTGGATGAGCGTTCTGCGCTCATTCCTAAATACATATCTGCGTCTGACTGAAAAGCGGTTCTTGAAGAATGCGACCGGGCCAGACGCCTTGCGCCGGAGCATCGAAACCAAGGCGCGCCTGCTGTTTCACGGACCGTTGTCAATGCGCCTGCAGCGTGGCGCGTTGGCGGGTCACGAGGCCGTTTGGATTTCACCACGAAAAGGTCCCGAACCGCAGGTGACGATCTTGTATTTCCACGGGGGTGGATATGTTTTTGGATCGCCCCAGACCCATGCTGCCATGGTTGCCTCCCTCGCAAAGCGCGCCGGTGCACGGGCCGTTTTACCGCGCTACCCATTGGCGCCGGAACATCCGTTTCCAGCCGCGTTCGATCACGCCATAGCCGCCTATCGCGCCTGTCGGGAACAGAGCGGTCAGGTAATCATTGGTGGTGACAGTGCCGGTGGTGGGCTGGCCCTTGCGTTGCTTGCCCATTTGCTCGCTAGGGGCGAGACACTCCCAGAGGCTGTTTTTGCGTTTTCGCCTCTCACAGACCTGACCTTTTCTGGCATGAGTGTTCGCGAGAACGCTGAGGCGGAAGTGGTTTTACCTGCCGAAAGGGCGCAGGAGATGGTACCGATGTATCTGAACGGGGAGGACCCGAATAACCCGTCGGTCAGCCCCTTGTTCGCCGACTTCACGGGCGGGCCACCAGTCTGGGTGACAGCAGGTGATACGGAAATTTTGTTGGATGACAGTCGCCGTATCGTAGAGCGGATGCAGGCGCAGGGCATTGATGTTACCTATGTCGAAGAAGTTGATTTGCCGCACGTTTGGCCCCTGTTCCACAACATGCTGCCCGAGGCGCGCGCGACGCTGAACACCTTGGCTGCCTGGATCGAGGATCAGGCCGGGACGAGTACAGGGACTCTGTAGCTGATTGCTTCGGCGACATGAGGTTTGTGCACGTATTCTGAACTGTTGAGGTCGGCAATGGTACGTGCAACGCGCATCACCCGGTGATAGCCGCGCGCAGAGAGGCCGAATTGTTCAGCAGCGCGCTGCAACAATTCCCGGCCTTCAGTTGTCAATGCGGTGGCCTGCTCAAGCACCGCGCCTTCGGCGTCGGCATTTTGCCAGACCTCCGGTAGATCGACATAGCGCGCGGTCTGGATCTCGCGGGCGATTGCGACCCGCTGCGCCACCTCCGCAGAGCCTTCCTTTGTTGCGGGCAGATCCAGATCCTTATAGGCGACAGGCGGTACTTCGATACGCAGGTCAAACCGGTCCAGCATCGGGCCGGATATGCGCCCCAGATAGTCCTCGCCGCAGCCCGGAGCCCGCGCACAGGCGCGGGCGGCATCGGCAAGGTAGCCACATTTGCAGGGATTGGCCGCTGCCACCAGCATAAACCGGCTGGGGTAGCGGATATGAGCATTGGCGCGGGCAATCATCACCTCTCCGGCCTCCAGCGGCTGGCGCAGGGTTTCGAGCACCGCGCGGTTGAATTCTGGCAGCTCATCCAGAAACAACACGCCATTGTGCGCCAGGCTGATCTCACCGGGTTGCGCCCGCCTGCCACCACCAACGATGGCTGCCATCGAGGCGGTGTGATGTGGCTCGCGAAAGGGGCGGTTGCGATTGATGCCGCCTTCCTCAATGAGGCCGCAGAGGGAGTGGATCATCGCGGTTTCCAGCGCCTCTGCAGGGGTGAGTGGCGGCAGGATAGAGGGCAGCCGGGCCGCGAGCATGGACTTGCCGGAACCGGGCGGGCCGACAAGGAGCAGGTGATGGCGTCCGGCGGCGGCGATCTCCAGGGCGCGTTTGGCCTGTTCCTGGCCCTTAATATCGCGCAGATCCCGTTGAAGAGGGTCACCGCGCATCTCACCGGGGCGGGCCGGGGCGAGGGGCATCTCACCGGTAAAATGGCGCACTACCTCCGTCAGGCTGGACGCGCCAATGACCAAGGCATCCCCTGCCCAGGCGGCCTCAGCCGCGGAGGCCTTCGGGCATATCAGGTGCCGGTCTGTGGCTGCGGCTGTCATTGCGGCGGGCAGGGCGCCGGTGACAGGCATTAGTATCCCATCGAGCGATAGCTCTCCCAGGGCGACAATCTGCCCCACCGCATCCGCTGGGATGAGCCCAATCGCCGCGAGCAAGGCCAGTGCAATGGGCAGGTCAAAATGGCTGCCTTCCTTGGGGAGATCCGCTGGCGAGAGATTGACGGTGATCCGCTTGGCTGGCAGGGCAATCGACATAGAGGCAAAGGCGGCCCTCACCCGTTCGCGTGCTTCTGACACGGCCTTGTCCGGCAGGCCAACAATGGCAAAGGCAGGTAAACCCGCCACCAGAGAGCATTGAACCTCGACTTGACGTGCCTCAATGCCGTGGAAGGCCACTGTATTTGCCCGGCTGATCATGGCTCTCCACTCCCTTGAACTCACAAGGAAAAACCATAGGCGCCGTGGTATTGGAGTCAGCAAAGACTCTGCTGATCACCGCATTTTTTGCGCTAGATTTCCGCAGCCTTGCGCCGTTGCCGTCTATGGACAGGATCTTGGCACAAGGCTTTTGGGGCTGGGGAGTTGCCTTAGCCGATAGGCCAGGGGGCGCGCTCTAGATCTTGCAGGTAGGGTTCAGGATCATAGGTGACTTCACGCGCCTGGGCCTGCCAGTTCAGAACTGCCGGGTCTGACAACAGCATCATGCAATAGGCGCGGGTTGCTGCAGAAACTGGCAGGTCATAGCCAACGATCCGTGCAGCGACGGGGGTGTAGAAGACTTCTGCGAGCGAGTATTCGCCAAAGAGATAGCCCTCTTTAGCGCCAGAAATACTGCGGGCATGGGCAAACAGTGTCTCGATCCGGGCGAGATCGGCCAGCACCGCCTTTGAGGGGGCAAAGCCCTGCCATACGTGGGAAAGCTGCATTGGGCAGTCGCCCCGCAGCGCCGAGAACCCACCGACCATTTCTGCCACTAGCCAGCGCGCCGTAGCGCGTTGGTCCGGGGCCTTGGGCCACAATCCAGCGGTGGGGAAGTCCTCTGCTAGGGTCTCGCCCATGGCGAGGCTTTCCCCAATTACGAGCCCCTGATCTGTCTTTAGCGTCGGGACCAGACGCGCTGGCGCCAGATGAGCCATGTCCTGCGCCATAGTTCCAGAGTAAAGACCCACCAGATGGATGCTATGCGGGATTGCAAATTTTTCGAGCATGAGCCAGCCGCGCAACGACCAACTGGAATACATGCGATCACCAATATAAAGTTCATAAGCCATGGTGATAGGTTAGCAGAACAAATATCATCCATAAATCGAATATTTGTGCGGAAATATATCACATATATTGATGATTTTTGTTTAGATCAGCTGATTGAGTGTACCGCTGCGCCAGCCCTCTGGTCCATAGAAGAGCTCAGTGAGTGACAGGTTGTCAATACGGTGCGAAAAGGCCGCCTCTGCGCTCAGGCCTTCGGCCCGTTGAATCTGGGTTAGGATCTGGCCGAAGTGGCCAACAATCACCAGATCACGCCCGGCATGCGCGTCGAGCAGGCTGTCGATTGCATCGTTAACGCGGGCGCAGACCTCATTCCAGCTTTCACCGCCCGGCGGCCTTGTGTCGCCGGGGGTCTCCCAATAGGCGCGGATGCGAGTGGGGTCTTCGGCGTCGATCTCTTTCCAACTGCGTAGTTCCCAATCGCCAAAATGGATCTCGCGCAGGGCGGGCATATGGGGCAAGCGTTGGCGGTTGCCTTGGACCGCCGTGGCGGTATCCACCGCGCGGATCAAATCCGAGGAAACCACCAGAGCCTCAGGTGGCAAGGCAGCCTCTAGCCGTGCGAGCGCTGCAATATCCGACAGGTCAGCGGGCAGGTCGGACCAGCCAACCATGGTCTTGGCATGGGTGGGTCCATGGCGGACAAGAAACAGGCGAGTGTTCATAACTGACCTTTCAATACCAGCGGCAGTCCCGCGGTGACCTGGACCACAGTATCGGCGCTGGCGGCCAGTGCAATGTTGAGCCGCCCTTGAGCCTCGCGGAAGCGCCGCGCCAGGGCGTTTTCGGGCACAATGCCAAGACCAACTTCATTGGAAACGATCACCAGCTCTGCTGGACAGGCGCTTATCGCTTCAATCAGCTCCGCCTGGGCGGTGGCCAGATCATGTTCGGCGAGTAGGTGGTTGGTTAGCCACATGGTGGCGCAGTCCAGCAGACAGATCTGGTCTTGCGGTAACTGAGACAGCAGCGCAGCGGCCCTCAAAGGTTCCTCATAGGTTGTCCAATCCGGCCCGCGCTGTCGTAAATGGGCAGCGACCTTCTCTTTCATCTCGCTATCAAATACTTGTGATGTGGCGAGGTAAGACTTTGGTTTTGCGGATTTAAAACACAGGTCCTCTGCGAATTTTGACTTTCCGGAAGCGGCGCCGCCCAGAATGAATGTGACAGATGCCGACAAGTTCTTTACCTTTGAAAGTGAACGGTTTCGCTTTTGTGCGTACCTGCTGCAAAGACCCAAAACAAGGGTGAAGCAGCGCTCGTCCGCATCGCTGGCCCGCCAATCTGCGTGGCGGCCCAGGTTCTGATCTCGGATCAGATGGGAAATTTCTCGAAACTGTGCCGTGGCATCGCGCTGCGGGGGTTGGACAGCCGGCTCGGTTTAGCTTCAAAACTATCGCGCTGCCGGAGTGTCTCGTTTTCAAGATGATCTGATCTCGGGTGGACC
>Ga0193961_1001075_pt1 | contig 9995 bp, 2 predicted proteins | sample FB_4_MG_FD_140371 | JGI IMG/M metagenome (GOLD analysis project Ga0193961, IMG submission 140371) | Microbial mat bacterial communities from the Broadkill River, Lewes, Delaware, United States - FB_4_MG | ecosystem: Environmental > Aquatic > Freshwater > River > Microbial mats | place: USA...
AAATTTTTTGTATTCTATTAAATTTTTTATTTTATTAAATAACTCTTGATCATTTTTTAAGTCATACTGTTCTAGCTCTTTTATTATTGGCAAAATATTTTTAATTCTGTTTGAAGATAAAACCTCTTTTAATCGTAAAAATAGTTTATCTTTTTCTTCGTCAGAGATCTCTTTAAGTTCAATTTTTTTATTCTCATCTTCTTTAAAGTAATCCAATTCATCAATTACTTTTGATAACTCTTCTTTAATCTTTTGAAAACATATTCGATTAGAACTTGATTCTAATTCTACAGCTGCATTTGCTAGTTCTTTCGCACCTATATTTAATGATAGCCCTTTTAAAGTATGGGCAAAAATCACTATCTCATCATCTTTTAAATCATCTAAATTTATATTTTTATAATCAGTATAAAAACTTTTTAATACTTTTATATATAATTCTTGATTATTCCCCATATGTAATAAACCTATTCGTACATCAATATTCGTAAAAGATAGTTCTATATCCCCTACTTCTATTTTCGTTACTTCTTTTATTGTTTTCTTAGGTGAAATATATTTTAGTAAAATAGAATATAACATATCAACATCAATTGGCTTATTTAAATGTTCATTCATCCCTACAGATTTTGTTTGTTCAATATCATTTTGCATTGCATTTGCACTTAAAGCAATAATAGGGATTGACTTATTTTCATTTCTGATCAAAGCAGTTGCTTCATATCCATCCATTATAGGCATTTGTATATCCATCAAGATTAAATCGTATTTGTTATTTTCCCTTTTATATAAGTCTATTGCTTCTTTTCCATTGTTCGCTATGTCTATTATTATTCCACTATTATCCAATAACCCAATAATAATTTCTTGATTAATAATATTATCTTCTACCAGTAGTACTCTACACTCATTAAGTTGTTCTATACTTATAGAAGGCGGTATAGAGGTCACAATATCTTTATATTTTTCTTTAATATCTACTTCAAAAATATTACACAAAAGGTCGTTTAGTACTGATGGGTTAATTGGTTTTTGTAAAAATATATCAATCCCCACATCTTTAGCTAAACTAATTATTGCATCTTGCCTAAAGGCACTAACCATAATAACTGTAGGCGGTTTTATATCTGCATTACACTCCTGATTAATAAGTTTAGTTGTTTCAATACCATCTAAATGAGGCATATTCCAATCCATAAGAATAATGTCATATTGATTATGACATCTATCAATTATCTTTAAAGCTTCTTTTCCACTTAATGCTACATCAACACGCAAATCAAAAGTAGAAAGTAAATTTTTCAGTATCTTGTGCCATGTTTTATTATCATCTACTACTAAAACTCTTTTATTTGAAAATTTTATATATTCCTTTCTATTTCTAAGCTCCTCGAGACTCACTTCAAAATAGAAACTACTTCCCTTACCTTTTTGGCTCTCTACCCAAATTTTACCATCCATTAATTCTACAAGCTCTTTTGATATTGATAAACCAAGTCCTGTTCCACCATATTTTCTTGTAGTGCTTCCATCTGCTTGTGAAAATGATTGAAATAAAGATTCTTGCTCTTCTAAACTAAGTCCAATTCCAGTATCTTTTACTTCAAACTGTAAATTATTTTCAGCTGTTTTATTAACATAAAGACCAATCTCACCTGAGGCTGTAAACTTTACAGCATTTGTTAATAGATTAATAATTATTTGTGATAATCGAAGAGGATCACCTTTGAAGTTCTTACCAACAGTGGAATGGTAGCTTACTATTATTTCTAGATTTTTTTCATGTGCTATTAATTCTATTAAACTCACTGTATTATCTACGATACTAAAGAGATCAAATTCTATCATCTCTAGTTTTAATTTACCAGCTTCTATTTTAGAAAAATCCAATATATCATTGATTATTTTTAAAAGATTTTTCGCACTATTATCAATCTTTTCAATATAAGATTGTTGTTTTTCATCTAAATTTGTTTGTAATACTAAATGAGACATCCCTATAATACCATTCATTGGTGTTCGTATCTCATGAGACATATTTGCTAAAAACTCTGATTTTGTTTTTGTTGCTGCTTCAGCTTTAGTTTTAGCAATCTCAAGCTCTTTTGTTCTTTGAACGATTCTGTTTTCCATCTCTTCATACAAAATTGAATTATCTATTGATGTAGAAGCTTGTTGGGTGATTAACTTAACCGCTTTTAATATTTGTTCGTTAAATGCATGAGTTAAATAACGATTCTCTAAATATAATATGGAAGTGATTCCGTCTTGATTAAATAGAGGTTGACACAATATACTAAGTGGATTGTTTTTTTCAAAATATTCATTGGTTCCTAGTTTTGACCACTCTACAGGTGTACTAAAAAGCTCTGTTTTTTTTGTTTTTAGAGTATAGTGTAGTAAGTTTTCAGGAATATGTTTATTTGTATTATCTAACATTATTTCCCCTATATTATATATGCTACTGCTTTCATTTTCGACTTCATATTTACCAATAAGATGTAATGAATGTCTATCAATATGAAGAAGTGCAGCATAAGTTGCACCAGTATGTTTTGCAACATTTTCAAGAAAAATATTAATAATTGAATCTTTTTTTATACTCCCAGAAAGTAGATTTAGCGAATCAAATATTGTTTCCATTTCAATATCTTTTATATCATTGTCATTATTTTCTAAATCTATTTCAAACTTTATCCACTGTTTTTTTAGTTCCTTTTGTTTTGCAATCGCACCCCAATACCCATACCAAAAATATGCTTTTTTTATACAACTTTTCGCCAATTGATTGAGTTGATTAGATTGAGCAAACCTTGCGTAACATTCATATGCAACAGCTGTTATATTAGAAAAACCATATTTTTGAGCTAGCTCTATTGCACTTTCATAACATTGTTGTGCTTTTAAATAATTGTTTTGTACTCGTGCGAGCTCAGCCTCTAATAATAAACGCTTTGGAGTAAAATTTGATTCATTATTTTTTTCCCAAATGCAAAATTTTTCATAAATTTGTTTCGCTTGTCTAAACTCGTAACATTTTGTATCTTTAGAAATAGAGATGTAAATCAGTGCAGAATAAAAATTTGCCTCATGTACTTTTGCTTGACCTGGAACAAAATTTTCAACTATTATATATTTATTTGCATATTCTATCATATCCTTTGTTTGCATGATAAAAGAATGCCTAATACGGGCTTGGTAAAAATATGCTTGATGTAATCCAATTACAGAATATTGTTCTAAATATTCTGCTTCTTTAAAATGTTCATCATCAAAACTAAAAGGAGAAATAGTTTTTCCTAATAATGCTCGTACTGCTTGTAAAGCACCAGCATATGTAGCATCTTCCATATCTTTTTGTTTTACTTTATCTAAATAATGAATCTCATGTAAATATTGTTTTTCCAATTCATTTAAATTTATACTAGCGATTATACTATCAGTTGATCTTACATTAATCACATATCCAGCACTTACATAATCATTTGTTTGTTCTGAGCATTCCCAAGAGGTTTTAAAATATGGAAGTGATGATTGAATTGAGTTATGCCAATGGTGTGTAAATGTTGTATAAAGAAGGTAAGTAGTTCCTCGTATAAATTTATTATCCCTTTTATTAGAAAGTTTTATTGCTAATTCTGCCATTATTTTTGATTGTTGTGGATCATTTTTATTGAGTGATGCTACCAATGCACTTGTAACAAAAGCAAAAGATGAGAGATCACAGTTGCCTTTTTCTAGTGATAATCGTGTCATTGTTAACGATATAACAGAATTTAATATATTATTTCCTACTAAATAAGAAGCATACCATTGAACACGCATCAACTCCATTATTGCTATTAACATAGTGTCACTCATATCTTCTAAATTAAGTATACTTATAGATCCTTTTTGTGTAATTGCATTATCTATATATCCATATTCATCATCTAAAAGTTGTAATAACTCATCATTATCCTTAGGAAATTGAATACCAACAAATGAGATACCATATTCTATTACATCTAACACCTCATTAAAACGACCCTGTAATTGATACTGATTAGCTTGAACAGTTATATAACGCAATTTATCAAAAACTGACATTTTAAAGTTTGGAAGTTTTTGATAACAACTATCGGCTAAGTTAAAATCACCACTTAAATAAGAACATTCAGCTAACTCTCTATAAATATCAATAACTAAGGAATCAACATCATATTCATATTTGCTGATAAATTTTAAAGAAAACTTTAAAAACTCACGAGCTGTACTAAAAGCCGATGCTTTTTTTGCTTTTAATGCTGCTTTTAAATTAAGTTTCGCAAACTCTTTGCACTCCTGTAAATCTATTACTAAATCAATTGCAGAATTAATTTGTTCTACAATTTGAAATATATTTTTTTTTCCTTCTTCTTTTAATAATTGTCGCCCTATTTCATATTTGAAATCTATTTTATTTCTCTCATTCAATAATAAATTTGCAGCTTGTTGTACACGATCATGTACAAAAGCAAATTTTGATTTCCCTACTTCTATTTCATCTGTAATAAATATATATGAATCATTTCGTGGTATTACTAGTTTATCTTGAATTGCAGTAGTTAAATAACTTATTGTTTCCAAATTAGATTTTTTTAAAACCATTGCAAGTGTTGTAAGTGAAAAGTTTATCCCTATCAAAGAACTTAAACAAAGTACTTTTTGCTCAGATAAACTATAACTTTTTAGCTTATCTATCATTAAATTCACTACATTATCAGAAAATTTTATTTTACTAAATTTAGCTTCTTCGATAACCCATTGTCCAATATTTTCATCTAAGTAGATTACACCATCTTCATACAACTGATGCAGTGTGACATGTAAAAAGAAAGGGTTACCTTCTGTATTTTGATAAAGCTCTCTAGACAAGGTATTTACCTCATTTTTGTCTTTTTTTAAAGTTTCTGAGACAAGACTTTTTACATCATCAAGTACAAGTGGTGTTAAAATAAGTTCATCATAAAAAATATCATTTTGTTCAAGTTCATACAACATCTTATAAAGATTATGAGATTTATCAACTTCATTATCCCTATATGCTCCTATAAATAATATTCCCTTATATTCACTTGATGAAAGAAACTTTTCAATAAGCTTTAATGTTCCATGATCTGACCATTGCAAATCATCAAGAAATATAACTAAAGAGCTAAATTCACTTGATAAAGACAACAATAATTGACTAAATGCATCTTGAAATCTTTTTTCAGCTTCCACTGCACCTACTTCTGCTAATTTTTCAGTTCTTGTAACAAAATTATGTAACGAGGGAATCAATTCAGCAATTAATACAATGGCAGGTCCTACATCTGTATTTAATTTCTTTTTCCATTTCATGTATTTTTCTTCAGGTAAGGTTCTCAGATAATTTATTAACTGTTCTATAGCATCAATAAATCCAGAGTATGGAATATCACGCTTAAATTGTTCAAATTTTCCCTCAATAAAAAAACCGTTTTTTTCCTCTATGAAAGGGATTATCTCATGTACTAATCTCGATTTTCCTACACCCGAATAACCTCCAATAACAGTAAGTTGCATTGAATTTAAAATAGAGGACTCAAATAAATTGCAAAGTTTTTGTATCTCATTTGTTCTTCCATATATTTTATTAGGAATTTTAAACTCTAAACCTATATCATTCTGTCCGACTTCAAATTCTGATAAATTATCATCTTTATTTTTTTCTATATTATCTTGTACATATTGTAAATCTTTTAATAAGGTAACATGACTTTGGTAACGATTTTCTTGAGATTTTTGTAGTAATTTTTCAATTATTTTAGGAAGTATAGTACCAATCGAAGAAAGAGTATCAAACCTTGGAGGAATAGAGAGATGATGATATATTAATTCATTTTCATCATCTGTTTGAAACAGTGTTTTTCCATAAAAAAGTTCATAAAGAATAACTCCAAATATATAAAAATCACTTCTATAGTCTATTTTAATATTAATTCGTCCAGTTTGTTCAGGAGAAATATATTTGATATTAAGTGTATTTTTAAATTTATCTTGGAATCTATATATATCCTGATATTGTACCATTTTACTTAAATCACACAGTTTTAGGTCTTTTGTTTTTGGATTATACAGTATCTTACTCGGTTGCAAAGAGTTTATAACAAACTTACTTGCATGTATATCTCTTAATGCTTCAAGTAACAGTAATGATACTTGAAGCTTATCACTAAACTTCGTTGATCGATTAGAGATAAAGTCCGATAGAGTTAATATAGAAGAAGTATCATAAAGTAATTTTCCATTTTCAGTATCAAGTTCTTTAGGATACAATATGTATTGAGATTGTATTTGTTTGGAAATTTCAATTTCATACTGCCACTGTTTTATTGATTCTTCATTACTTAAAGAAGAATCTCTTATTAATATATCTTTGCCATCTCTATTTTCAATCGTAAATTTTTCTAACATCTATGTACTTTTTCCAATCATGTAAAATTATATTATACTATATTTTATAAAATTTCTTTGGGCCAACGAGGATATGTCTTTTCGTATGTAAAATCTTTTACGGTAAACTCACCTTTTTCATGCTCAATCATCTGAATCACAGCATCAATTGATGATCGTAACGCGGGTTCTGTCCATCCACCTTCTACACTATAATTTTCTCCGGCAAAATAAAGACCTGATTTCCCTGCGAAGTTTTGATTATATGTCAAATCTAGTATATTAGGCTGTTCATCTCTTTGACGATACAGTTTTGAACAACCTATATATGTAGGTTCTTTAATCCATTGCATCATTACAGGAAAATCATTTTCAATATATTCCGTAATATCTTGTCCAACAGTCTCCATTGTAATCTCTTTTAATTTTTGTAATACAAGTTTAGTTAATTCCTCTTTAGAATAAGGTAATACTTTTAAAGAATCATCCTCCCAAGTATAACTAGCTAGTATCACTCCGCTGTCTCGATTTGATTCTGTATCCCAAGCAAAAGCATACGAATCTTGTATAAATTCATCTGATACAATAATCTGAGGTATTTTATTTTTAGGATCTTTCCAATATTGTTTTTTAAGAGGAAAAAACAATTTACAACTAGAGATATTATGTTGAGTATGTTCTGTTGATATTTTTTGTAATGGAAGTTCACTAAAAGGAAAATTATTAAATGAAATTGACATTTGTGTTGCCCATTGAGTTGATGTTACAATTACATTATCAAACTCTTTTTCGCCATTAGTAGATATTATTTTTAATTTTCCATTGCTTTGTTTCTCAACTACACTTACAGGGGTACTAACATAGAGTTCAGATGATGTATAAAGTGATGTTTCTATTCCTTCTTGTGTTAATACATTTCCATAAAATAAATACTCTATAAATCCTTGCATACCTTCATATCTAGGCGTAAGTAATTGTTTTCCATTGGTATCAAAAACTGCTAAATTATAGTAAGGTAGTCCAGTGGGATTTGACATTCCGATTACTGTTTGTAACCCTTTCCCTCCAAATCCAAATAAGGTACATCTAATCCACCATAATGCACTAATGCTATAAAATGCACCCCAACTTCCGTCACCAGTTCCAATAGTATATAAAACAGCAGCTTCATCTTGAGTCATACCCATTCCACCAAGATCTCCACTACTACAATCATACTTTTCATTTGCAGGTACTTTATCATAATGTGAATCTGCCATAACTAAATCATCAAAAGTCATCGAACCATAATGATTAACCATTTTCCTCCATAAAATTTCCCACTTATTATTATCTTCAACATATACCTTACTAATATTTTCAGTAAAAAAAGTGATAAATTGCTCTACTTTTTTGTTTAAATTGTTAATATCTTGATTATCAGGTTCTCCATCTTTGGGCCAACTAATTAATTTTGGTTTAGAAAAAGGTTCGTTAGGTTTTGGTCCATATCCTTGGTTTACATATACCCCTGTACCACCTTCAGCATTTCCAGGATTTGGGAAAACAGCAATTTTTGCAGCAAACTGAGGCTCTTCCTTAAATAAATAATAACCTAGAAGACTATTATCCGCATTGATGGCTGATAGTGAATCTTCACCTTCTGCAAAAAAAGGCATTCTCATTGCACCCAATTCCATTCCTGTTTGCTTATTATTTATTGGATTTTCTTCTGTATAAAGTCTTCCACCAATACGATTAGATGCTTCATAAATAGTAACCTTACAACCAGCTCTCATTAACTCTCTAGCTGCACTCATAGCGGCACAACCAGAACCAACAATTGCTACTTCTTTTTCTAATTTTCCTATACCTTTAGGGGCATTTTTCATTAAATGAAAATAATTAAATCGGAAGTCTGCTGGATTTGGGTAATTTGGGATCCATGGATTGGTAGTACTTTTTCTAAAAAAAGCCCTTGTGTTAGTATTGAATTGCATTGAATATTCCTTAATATTTATATGTGATTGCATATAGCTACAAAACTGCTTATTTTTTATAACTTATAGTATATTCAAAAAAAGTCTTATTTAAGTATTAATTATTTATTTTATTATTTGTTTTCCAATCTTCGTGTAAATAATAATGCAATAATACCTACAAATACAATAAGTGCTGTTAGATATAGAGTAGTATCATAGCCTCCATGCATACTGATAAGTTTTACACTATATAAAGGAGCTACAACTTGACCTATGCCATAAAATGTAGTAAATGCACCCATCAAAATTACTGGATTTTTTGCAGACATTTGACCTCCTAGATTCATAAAAAGTGCCACTAGAGCTATAAAAGTACTTCCATACAATGCTCCACTTAAAAGATTTAGATAGATATCACTGGTGAGTGTTGGTATAAGTATACCTACAATTTGAAGAGACATCGCAAGTATAATTATATTTACACTTCCATGATTATGCGCTAATCTCATCCATATAATAGAAGATGGGATTCCAGCAAGTCCTACAACCAACCAGCTCAATCCTCCATATCCATCTAACCCTTCTAATGAATTAATAATATCTGGTAAAAAGGTACCTTGTACTACGAAACCAACACCTTCAGTAAAATATGCAAAAACTAAAAGTACCACATAAGGGGTAAATAAAGTACGAGATATTTTGTGTTTAGGGGTATTTTTTTTCACCTCTTTATCAAAAGATAAGATATATACGACATAAATAGAAGTAAAAAATGCATATATAGCCAATACCATCCAAGCATCACTCCAAGTATGCTCACTTAAAACATATTGAGATATTAACTCACATAAAACAATAGCTGTACCAATCCCAGTAAAATGTATACCCATAGCTTTTGTTTTATTTGCATAGTTGATTTTTAGCATAACTAAAGATCCACCAATAATAAGAACCATACCACTTCCAAAACCAGCTAATATACGAGAAATATACCATGAAAGTTCATTTGTGGTTGTTGCCATTATAATCGTCGTAAATATAGACAGAAAGATACCTATACGAAAATATTTCACTTTAGTATTGATATCTTTTAAAAACATAGTAAAAATCGCACCACATAAATATCCAGCAAAATTTAAAGATGCAAAAAGTCCTGCGTTTGTAAGAGTTAAAAAATCATCAAGCATAGAAGGGAGCAAAGAAGTAAAAGCAAACCTAGCTACTCCTACTCCGATTGTTATAGATAATATACCAGCAAGTAATATATTGAAGTTTTTGTTTTTATCTAAAATAGTATATTCCTAAGTAAAATTTAGTCAGAAGTATATCTCTTTTCTATTTTCTTAGCAACCACTAATAACAACACACCAACCACAACAATAAATGCAGTTAAATACATCGTCGTATCGTAGTTTCCAAACATATCAATAAGTTTTATACTATATAGTGGCGCTACAACTTGACCTAGTCCATAAAGTGCTGTAAATGCACCCATAAGTACAACTGGATTCTTTTTTGATATCTGTCCACCTAGATTCATGAAAAGTGCTACAAGACCTACAAATGTACCACCATATAACGCTCCACTTAATAAGT
>Ga0193961_1001079_pt1 | contig 9971 bp, 11 predicted proteins | sample FB_4_MG_FD_140371 | JGI IMG/M metagenome (GOLD analysis project Ga0193961, IMG submission 140371) | Microbial mat bacterial communities from the Broadkill River, Lewes, Delaware, United States - FB_4_MG | ecosystem: Environmental > Aquatic > Freshwater > River > Microbial mats | place: USA...
ATTTTCTACCCAATTTTGCCATATCTTCTATAAGTGCACGACGCCCTGGAAGTAGAGTTAACTCATCATAAAATGCCAGTCTATATGTCTCTCTGATAAGTAGAGTAAAAACAACTACATTGATAGATAAAAATGCTATCTCTGTAGCATTTGGTGTCTTTAAAAAGTATAGACCACCATAAAACGAGATAAGAATAACCAAAAATGAGCTGTTATAAATAAGGTAACGGTTAAATAAAACCATAGCACCCATAACAAAAAAGATAAATAGCCCGATAATAACCGATAAATCTTTTAAAGGGTAAACTGACACTGCAAATACTTTTAGATTCAAGAGACTTTCAAAAGCCTCTTGCGGGTAGTATATAAGATATAAAACCGCCCCTATCTCCAAAGCAAAAAATGCTATCTTAAAAAATCCCCAAATAGAAAAGAGTCCACGCTCCTTAAAAACCAAAAAGACAAGTAGATGTATAGGGTATAAAAGAGACGCGTAAAAGTAAAGAGAGGTCGCTTTTTTGGCATCTAGATACTCAAAACCCAAATATATCAAAATAAGCGGAATTACTACAAATATAAATCTATTTCGATTAAAGTGCCACGATACCCAGAGTATAATCAAGGTAAGGGCGTATAAGATATATGGGGATATTGTAAATAAAAAGCTTGGAATCTTCTGCTGATAAAAAACAACAAAGAAGAAAACAAGCGATATAAAAGCAGGAATCAGAACATTTATAGCTATCTGTTTTAAGTTGTTCAAATCTACTCTTTGTTGAACTCTATAATTTCATCACTGCTACTCTGCTGTGAAGCCTTTTTATTAAACGCTTTTGCAGCCTCTTCTTCGCTGTATTCTATACACTCCCGTGGAACAGTTGCACCAGGTTCTGAAGCTATCTGTTCACACAGAGTCGCATTAAAAGTAACATTTGAGCATCCGCTAAAAATAAATATAGCTATTAAAAAAATTTTATACATGTGAAGCCTTTTAATCTTTCTTTTTAACAATCAAATCTAAATATTTTGAAGGAGTAGCCCTCATCATCTCTTGTGCCAGCCATCTAATCTGAAAAAACGCAGCACCGCTATCTCTTAGTGTAAAGTAATTTTTGAGGCTTCTAAGATTAAAAGTTACAACCATATCAACTTTTACATTGTCACTGATTATATGCTTAAAAGCATCTCCTACATTTCTCTTCTTTTTACCAGATTCCAATGCATTAAATAGTGCCTCTGAATCTCCAGCAAACTCCTCTAAAAAACCCAAAGAACTTTTTGCTACAGATATGGAGTTAAAATCTTCAACCTTATTGGATTGATACTTCAGTTTATCATACATCGCACCAATTTCTAGTCTGTTGTACTCACTATCACATGTGACAAACATGTCAAATCCAAGAACTTTTTCTATAAAGAACTCTTTAGCACCACCTTGTGCCGTTTGAGATGCTACAAAAGCATTTATGATAGAACTCATTGTATAACGCGTGCTTCTTACCGAGATAGCTTGAATACGGTGTCTTGCATGTTCTTGAAGAACACCGCGACTTGTACCTCGTATTAGGAAACTAAGGTTTGCATGTTCTAAAATAGAGTGGTGAAAATATGTCCAAGCCAAATCATCTAAGAGACTTGAGTCTTCTATGGAGTTAATATCACTGCACATGTCAGAGTTTGGCAGAGAGTTCTCGATACTTTTTATAACTTCATTTTCACTATTTCCAAATGAATCATAGCAAGTTCTTGCAGCAGTCTCTGCTACACCTATACCTGTGTCTTGCAAAAGAACTACTTCTGGTTTTAAATACTCTATTCCGTACATATTTTCCATGACTAAACCCTAGTTTTGATTATTGATATTCTACTATGAATTAACTTATGTTTACTTCTGTACCCCGTCTAAAACTGGTACAAAATCACACTCTTCAAGTTCCTCTTTTTCTAAAGAACTTCCCTTTTTTACAAACCGTGTAATAATCTGCTTTGAGCCTTTTTGCATCGGTGCTACCAAGATACCGCCATCACTAAGTTGTTCAATAAGCTTTTTAGGTATCTCTTTTGCAGTGGCCGAGAAGAGAATTCTATCATAAGGAGCATACTGAATCCAGCCATTTTGTCCATCATCTGTTCTTGTGTGAATATTGTGAATATTGAGATCTCTAAATCTACTCTTTGCTTCTAGCATAAGAGACTCTATCCTCTCTATGGTAAAAACACCGCGGAACATGTGAGAAAGTACAGCAGCCTGATAACCGCTTCCACAACCTACTTCTAAGACTCTATCAGCACCCTTAGGGTCTAAATACTCTGTCATTTTTGCCACAGTCAGAGGTGAACTTATCCACTGAGCTGAACCCATAGGAAGGGCATCAAGCTTATAAGCATTGTGTTTAAATCCTGTTGGCACAAACGCTTCTCTGTTCGTTTTTGCAATAGCCGATTTTACCTCACTGCTCAAAGAAAATCTTTTATTGCAGTCCTCAGCTAACCTCGCTGTTTTTGTCGCTGTTATTCTATCCAATACCTACATCCATGTAACGCCTCATAAGGGCTATCTCTTTTTCATTATATTCAACTTCTAAGCAAGGCTTATTCCCATTGCGTTGTACCTCGCCTTGAGGATTAATAATACCGCTCATCTTTGTGCAATCTTCATTCAAAGAGTCACTTGCAACAACATAACATTGATTCATAATGGCCAATGTTTGTGTAAATGCCTTAAAGTGTTCAGTTCTAGCCACACCCCACCAAGATGGTGTTACTATAATGTCAGAACCCTCTAATCTTTTCCACAAATCTTTAAAACGAAGTTCAAAACAGATGAGTAAACCTATCTTAATTCCATCAACCTCAACTATTTTAATGTTTTCATCACTACCCTCAGCGAAGTAGTTATGCTCTCCGCCAAAACGAAAGAGTCTTGCTTTTGCTCTCTCGTAAATAATTTCGCCCTTATAAAATATTTTGGCAAAATTAAAGACCTCGCTTGCTCTTTTTTCAATAATAGTTAAAACTATGATTTTATTTTTTGAAGCTTTTTTTATCTCTTGGTTTGCTACATGTGAAAACTCTGTTACAGCTTCCCAATTATCATAATCAAAACCTGTTAAGCACACTTCAGGGGCTACAATAAGTGTTTTTTCATCTGTCTCGTTTATGAGTTTTAAAAGAGTTTGTAAGTTAGTGTTATAGTCGGTAGTTGTTTTAAAGAGTAGTGAGCATAGCTTATACCCACTATCATTGGATGTATGTTCTTTAATAATTCTCTCCAGTAAAAATCTAATTAAGAATTATATCTATTTTTACTCTATCTTCTATAGTATTAGAGCAAAAAATAGTTTGCTAAAAACAGAATAAGAAGTTTTGAGAGTGAAATTATACAGGTTCCTATTATATTGCCAATCTGGCAAGATGTACAGTGCTTATACTGCCTTCCCTCATACTGTGCATAGAAAAAGTAAACTACTACAAGTATCAACATAGTACTCATAATATAGTTCTCTGCCATAGTTATAGTCGCTAAACTCTCCTCGCTTACAAAAAAACTAGAGATGACTCCAAGAAGTCCAAACACAAAAAGTGCTTTAAAAACATGTAATATCCTATCTCGCTTAAAAACGGTCGGGCAGTCATTTTGTGTTATAACATCAGTTCCAAACTCTAACTTAGAATCAAAAAGCTCTTTTTCTTCATTATCAAGTCTTATTCTAAAGTTGGAACCGTAAGAGTAATCTATTTTTCTCTGAATAGTAATTGAAAGCTCCCCATCAGCCTCTAAAAACTGTTGATTACCATCTCTGTCTTCATACATAACTTTTATTTTTTCATATCTTTTTGTCTTAGCACTCATTCCAGGAAAGTATGCAGTAGTCTCAATTGGCTCAACACTTCCCTCTCTTTTTAGAACTCTTGCATTTACAAGCTCTAAAAAATCCCCATCATCTTTCTTAACTACTATTACAGATAATGGAGAACCTATCTGAAATGCAGATAAAGCATTTAGCTTATTCTCTTGTATCGTATCTTTTAAATCTTCTATCAAATTCAGTAGTTCATCATTAAAAAATCTGACATTTGCACCAAACTCTAAACTCGGTGTTGTCGGATATGTAATAATCTCTCTTACCATGTTATATATCCCTTTTATAACGTTAAGTTTAACTTTACATTTGAATTATAAGGTATAATTCTTATATAGATATTAACAAGGCTTATAATGCAATATAAAATGTCAGAATTAGTTGCTCGTACTGATATACCAAAATCAACGATTTTATATTATATAAAAGAGGGTCTACTACCAGAGGCTCAAAAACTAAAATCAAATGTACATAGATACAGTGATGAACATCTTGAAATGATTAAGTATATAAAATATATGAAACAAGAACTAGGCAGTACAAATGAGCAGATTAAAACTGCTTTAGAGAATAAAAACCAATCTCTCTCAAGTTCTTTTTCAATGTTAGCACCTCTTATGCAGACACTAAGTGCCATACCAGCAGAAGCAAAACACTATACAAAACAAGAGTTTGTTGAGCATTACGATATTGATATAGAGATATTAGAACAACTACTAAGTGATGGTATATTAGTACCCATCAGTGATGATGATTTTACGAATAAAGAGGCTTCTATAATTAGACTTATAGAAGATTTTAAAGAGGTTGGAGTTGACTACTCAATAATAAAAAAGTATGTATATCACGCAAAAGAATTAGCCCAACTTGAACAAGAGATTCAAGCTGGACTTTGCAGTGCTAGAAGTGAAGAGAACTTCTCAACACTGTGGAAAATTATGTTTGAAACCCTCTTTAATGCAAAAGAGTATCTCTTTAGTCGCTACACATATAAAGCGATACTACAAACACTCAAAGATGAGCTAAAGAGCAGTAACTAAACTCTAAAAGTCATCATCAAAAGACAAACTACCTTTTGAGTAGTTTGTAACAGTACCCTCAAAAAAGTTAGTCTTTTGGTCATTGAATTTTGCAAAATCATCTACCCACTTAATAGGGTTTGAAACATTGTATATCTTCTCAAATCCAACAGATGAGAGTCTATCATCCGCTAGATACTGAATATACTGTTCTACTATATCATCAGTAAGACCTAAAATCTGACCTTGAGTGATATATTTACCCCACTCAGTCTCAAGCTTTACAGCCTCTGTAAACATCTCTATTACTTCTTCTTTTAATTTATCTGTAAATAAATCAGCTCTCTCTTTACGAAGTGTGTTGATAAGATTTTGAAAAAGTACAAGGTGAGTAACTTCATCTCTTTGTATAAATCTAATCATCTGTGCACTTCCAAGCATCTTTCCTGAACGTGCAAGAGTGTATATATAAGTAAATCCGCTGTAAAAGTATATTCCCTCTAGAATTTGGTTAGCAAAACACGCTTTTACAAAGTTATATTCAGAAGGGTCTTGTGTTAGCTCTTCATATACACGAGCAATTGCATCGTTTTTACCCTTTAGCATCATATCACGACGCCAAAGGTCATAAATCTCTGCAGAGTTTGTTGAGATACTATCAACCATAACAGCATAACTCTGTGAGTGAAGTGCTTCTTCAAAGCTTTGACGAACCAAAATAAGATTGATTTCTGGAGAAGTTACATAGGGGTTAATATTATCTATAAGATTATTAGTTTGCAGTGAGTCCATAAAGATAAGTTGTGAAAGAGCTTTATCATAAGCTGTTTTTTCAGCATCGGTTAGATTTTTATAATCATTCACATCGCGAGTCATATCTACTTCTTTTGGAAACCAAGTGTTATTTAACATAACCTCCCAAAGATTATATGCCCATTGATACTTAATGTTATTAAGTTCAAATATACCTGTCGGATTACCACCAAAAATCTTTCTGTCATTAACATTTTCAGTTGATTCTGGATTATATATCTTTTTTCTATTCATAAAGTGACTCCGATAGTTTTTATTTAAAGTTTATGATTATATCCATGTCAATATTTTATTTCCATAAATTTAATAAAACTTAGATAGCATATCATCTATATAACATGTAAAATAGGATATATAGATTGAATAAAACGTTTAAACCATCTTTTGGACTAAAAAATCCACATGTTCAAACACTCTACTCATCCATATTTACTAGGTGCCCTTGGGGTAAAAAACTACCTAAAATAGATTTTTATATAGAAAAATTTATTTTTAGTGATGGGGATTTTACTGAGTGTTTCTGGTACTCAAAACCAGATAAAGAGAACAAAAGACCTATAGTTATACTTTTTCATGGTTTAACAGGTTCATATAAATCACCCTATATTCAAGGTGTTATGACAACTCTAGAAAAAAATAGCTTTAGAACAGTTTTAATGCACTTTCGTGGATGTTCTGGTAAGATGAATACTCTAGCTAGATCGTATCATAGTGGAGAGACCGAGGATGCAAAAGAGTTTATTAACCACTTAAATAAAGAGTATTCACATGTGAAGCTATTTGCAGTTGGTTATTCAATAGGCGGAAATATGCTTTTAAAACTTTTAGGAGAAGTAAAAGAATCATCTAAAATAAGCGGTGCTGTATCTGTATCAGCACCTATGCAGTTAAATATTTGTGCAGACAAAATTAATAGCGGTCTCTCCAAGTTTTACCAATATATACTTATGAAGAATCTTAAGCTGTCCTTAGAAGAAAAATACTCATATCATGATATGACGTCAATTATAAATATAGATAAAAATGAAGTTAAAAAATTAAAAACTTTTTGGGAGTTTGATGATATATATACAGCACCAGTTCATGGGTTTACTTCTGTTAATGACTACTACGAAAAATCTAGTTCTAAACAGTTTTTAAAAGACATAACAACTAACACACTTGTTATCCACTCTATAGATGACCCATTTATGACACCTGAGATATTGCCATTACAAGATGAAATATCATCAAAAGTTAAGCTAGAAATATACCAATATGGGGGACATGTCGGATTTATAAGTGGGACTATTTTAAGCCCCCACTATTGGCTTGAAGATAGAATAGCTGACTATTTTATATCTCTAACACACATAACATAGTGATTACGTCTATAGTCTCCTGTACTATATCTTCCTAAATCAACATCAAAATACCAAGCACTCTCATATCTATCTTCTGTAGAACTCCAGTAGATATCCTTTTGTACATTTTTAAATGCATATTTAACAGTTATATCCCTACGACCCAAGTTTAAGATTGATTTGAATTCATTTTTTGTTGGAACTCTCCAATCTTTATGACCTAAGTGATCTACTTTTTGACAATAATCCCAAGCTGCATAAAAGTTCATTTTTGTTGATGGAGTTGAATCATAATACATTTTTGAATTCTCTATATCACGAACAACCTCTTTTTTATCATCACGAACAAAATTTTCATCGATATTACGAGAATCATTTTCTCCAAAACTAAACGTTGGAATCCATGATGCTGATAAAATAACTGTGGTACTCACTAAAATAAAACCCATTTTTAACATTTTATACTCCTTATAAATAATATTGCTGATTATACATAAATTATGCTGTAAATATCTCTTTAAATATAGTTTTTTTTAATATTTACCTTATATGAAATTAGATAAAATTTCCTAACATATCATTTATAAAATACTCTAATAAGGGAGACATTGTGGGGTTATTTGGAAATTCTGGAATACCATTAGTTGATTACGATAAACTCAAAAAAGAGAATGATGAACTCTCTCAAGAGAATGAAGATTTACATAGTCGCATAAGAGAGTTAGAGTCTAGAATTGACGAAACTTCTAATACTTCTACAGAGAGTGTATCTGATGTTCTTATGAAGATACAAAATGAACATTTAAAATCTAACATAATGGACATTCAAGGTAATATGGCTGAGTCTGTTACTACATCTAAAGAGACTATAGGAAGAACTCAGGAACTAGTTGAAAGCATCGCTAGAATAGGTGCAAAAACTTCTGAGGTAGTTGGAATTCTAGATCGTTTAAATGAACTCTCAACTCACTCTATGCACACTGTACATGGTTTATCTGAGAGAACTAACGATATAACGAGTATCTTATCTCTTATTAAAGACATATCAGATCAAACTAATCTTTTAGCACTTAATGCCGCTATTGAAGCTGCCCGTGCTGGTGAACATGGACGTGGATTTGCTGTTGTTGCTGATGAAGTAAGAAAGTTAGCTGATAGAACAGATAAAGCTGTAAGTGAGATTAATATCTCTTTGCAATCTATGAAACAAGATGTTGATAGTATATCTGAGCAGTCTCAAGAGATACAAGATGGTATCGGGAACTCAAATGAGTATATTATGAATCTAAATGATTGTTTAGACCACGATTCAAACGAGATGAAAGAATCATTTAAAACTATGACTTTTACAAATGATCGTGTATTTATGTCCTTAGCTAAACTAGATCACATTCTTTGGAAAGTAAATACTTACTACTCCGCTGCTACAAAAAAAGAACAGTTCAAGTTTGTTGACCATCATAACTGTCGTTTAGGTAAATGGTACTATGAAGGAGATGGGAAAGAGAACTTCTCTCATACTCCAAACTACTCTAAACTTGAAAACCCTCATGCTACCGTGCACAATGGTACACATAAAGTATTTGAGTTGATGATTCAGGAAAATGTTGATATAATGTCTCTAGTAAGTGCATTTAAAGAGATGGAACGTGGCAGTGATGATGTATTTGCTACGTTAGATAAGATATTGCACGATAAAGATTAAAGGATAAGTTATGGTTACTACATTAAACACAAGTACAAACACTGTTTATAGTATTATGAATTCTCCAGGTCAAGCTTCACAAAACCTTGATGATAACAAGGCTCTTAACCAAAAAGGGCAGTTACAACAGAGTGTTCAAGAAGTTGAGTCTGCTAGAGACAAAGGTAGTACTGATAGCCATAGAGAACAACTTAAAAAGATAAATGTATTAGTATAGTTTTTGTACTATCACTTTAAAAGGCTCTCTTAGTATCTAAGAGAGTTTTAATCCACATGTTACTTTCATAACATGTGAAACTTCATACTATTTACGAGAGGCTCTTTTTCTCTCATTTTCAGTCAATAATTTTTTACGAATACGAACGCTCTCTGGAGTAACTTCTAGAAGCTCATCATCTTCTATCCACTCTAATGCACGCTCTAATGACATGTCACGAGGTGGAATAAGCTTAATCGCTTCATCAGCACCAGATGAACGAACGTTTGATTGAGCTTTACCTTTAATTGGATTAATAGTTAAATCGTTTGAACGAGAGTGCTCTCCAATAATCATTCCCTCGTAAACTTTTGTTTGAGGTTTAATATATAAAACACCACGATCTTGTAAATTAAATAGTGAGTAAGCTAAAGCTTCACCATTTTCCATACTAATAAGTGCTCCATAACTTCTTGATTCAACTTCACCTGTAAATGGTCTAAATTCTAAGAAAGAGTGATTCATTACACCTTCACCTTTAGTATCTGTCAAAAACTGACCACGGAATCCAATCAGTGAACGAGCAGGAATCTCAAACTCGATTCTTTGGAAACCTTGACCCATTGGAAGCATTGACTTCATCTCAGCTTTTCTTTTACCAAGACGCTCAATAACCGAACCACTCAAATCTTCAGGTACATCGATAACAAGATGCTCAAATGGTTCACATTTAACACCCTCAATCTCTTTAACGATAACTTCTGGACGAGAGATACCGAATTCAAAACCCTCACGACGCATATTTTCAGCAAGTACAGTAATTTGAAGCTCACCACGACCTGAAACTTTAAATTTACCCTCTCCAACAACTTCAAGTTTCATTGCAACATTTGTCTGCATCTCAGCTTCAAGACGATCTTTAAGTTTATTAGATGTAACGTGTTTACCCTCTTGACCTGCAAGTGGAGAATCATTTACTGAAAATACAACAGTTAAAGTTGGCTCTTCGATGTGCATAGGATCTAGTGCAAC
>Ga0193961_1001080_pt1 | contig 9962 bp, 9 predicted proteins | sample FB_4_MG_FD_140371 | JGI IMG/M metagenome (GOLD analysis project Ga0193961, IMG submission 140371) | Microbial mat bacterial communities from the Broadkill River, Lewes, Delaware, United States - FB_4_MG | ecosystem: Environmental > Aquatic > Freshwater > River > Microbial mats | place: USA...
AGAAAAATAAAAATACTTGATGAAAAAAATACACTTATAGGAAATATTACTTATGAATACAATAACAATAATTCCAACATATAATAACCCCTTAACGATTAAAAATGTCGCTTTTGATGTTATCAATCACGGATATGAACTTATTATAATTGATGATGGATCATCAACTGTAGTTGAAAGTTTATTTACTGAAGTTGTAAAAGAAAATATAATATTTTTAAGACATAACGAAAACCAGGGAAAAGGTAATGCAATTATTACAGGTGTGACTAAAGCTAAAGAGTTAGGTTATACACATGTAGTGAGTTTAGATGGTGATGGACAACATTTAGCTTCTCAATCAAAACTATTAATAGAAGCCTGTACTGGTGATGAAATTATTATTGGTGCAAGAAATTTTGAGATTGACAATATTCCAAATGGTTCAAAATTTGGTAGATGGTTTAGTAACTTTTGGGCAAGATGGGATACAGGTCAAGAGATAACAGATTCATTATCGGGATTTAGAATATATCCTATTTCTATCTTATCCTTACCGATTAAAACTAGTCGTTTTGATTGGGAGATGGAAGTTATTGTACGTCATGCAGATGCAAATAAAAAAATTAAAGAAGTAGTAATAGAATGTTATTATCCAACTGCTGAAGAGAGAGTTAGTCATTTTAGAAAATTTTCTGATACGATGGCTATTGTATGGGTACATATTCAAATTTTACCATTCAAATGGTTAAGATATTTTACAAATTTGTTCAAAATGAGTTAAATATTGAAGACAGAACAAAGAGGCAGTGGCTGGAGTATTAACCTAGTGTTTACACTCTATAAAATCTTAGGATACAGATTTATTTATATTTTAATGTATCCAGTAACATTTTTTTATTTTTTATTTGCACCAAAAGTGAAAAAATCTTTAAGTGATTATTATAATAATATAGAGAAGCCATTTTCAAATAAAATATATTTTGAACATTTACGAATATTTGCTGTATGTATGGTTGATAGATTTATCACTAAACTTACTGATGAAGAATTTAATTTTAATTATGAATCTAAAGAAAAAATGTCAGCTTTATTAGAAGAGGGATGTATAGTATTACACTCTCATTATGGTGGATGGGCAGCATCTGCAAATAATGATACAAAAGATATTAATAATAAAGTAAATATAGTGATGCAAGAGGCATTGCTAGATAGTATAAAAGATATAGAAAATTCTAAAGAATTAGAAGATAATTTAAATATCATTGATCTAAATAGAGGGGGGATTGCTGTTTCGATTGAGATTGCAAATGCTTTGTTGAATAATGAAATTGTTGCAATTATGGGAGATAGAGCTTCTAATGAAAAAGGTGAAGTAGAGATAGAGTTTTTTGGAAAAGAAGCTTCTTTTAATAAAAACCCTTTTCAAATTGCATACAAAACAAATAAACCGATTTTGGTTTATTTTGTTGTTTTTAAATCGATGAAACAATATAATGTGGAATATACTAAAATAGAATTAGATAAAACAGTAGAAGAGAAAGTAGCTGTTGAGAAGGCTATGAATATCTATATAAATATGTATGAAAATACAATACAAAACCATCCAAATCAATGGTTTAATTTTTATAATTTCTGGAAGAAATAAGTAAACAATATGGGAGAAGAAATGAAATTAACAATAGACAAAAGAGTTATCTCTTTAGAAGAGATAAGAAATGCAACAGAAGTAGAGATTTCAAAAGATGAAAATTTTATAACATTTATTAATCATACTCATGATTTTATGATGGATACAATCAAGCAAGGTAAACCTATTTATGGAATAACTACAGGATATGGGGATGCTGGAAGAAATTATGTAAATTATGATGATGCAGCAAAATTACAAACAAATCTATTTAGATTTCATGGATGTGGTATTGGTAAAAATTTAAGTTACCAAGTATGTAGATATGCAGTTATTTGTAGAACTATTTCTCTAAGTAAAGCTCGTTCTGGTGTTTCAATGAATCTTCTTCATAGATTAGAGATGTTAATCGAAAAAGATATTATTCCTGTTATTCCATCTCAAGGTTCAGTTGGAGCTAGTGGAGATTTAACACCACTATCTTATATAGCTGCAGTAGTTGCGGGAGAGAGAGAAGTTTATTACAAAGGTGAAATCAAAGATGTAATGGAAGTTTATAATGAACTTGGTATTAAACCTTATGTATTTGAACCAAAAGAAGCTCTAGCAATTATGAATGGTACAACGATAATGAGTGCTATTGCTCTTAAAGCTATTGAAGAGTTTGAAGTAATTTTAGACTCAATGGAATCATATGTAGCTGGTATGTTTGAAGTATTATTAGGAGATGATACTCCTGTTGCTGATTTCGTACATGATTCAAAGCCATTTTCTGGTCAAATTAAATCAGCAAAAAATATTCAAACAAAAATTCAAGGTTCAAAATTAACTCATGGTAGAGATGACAGGTATGACAAGTTTTTTGCTGATAATCACTTAAATATCCAAGATACATACTCTATGAGATGTGCACCACAAGTTCTAGGTGTAATCAGAGATAATTTAGAGATATCTAAAAATTGGGTTGAAACTGAAATTAACTCAGTAAATGATAATCCATTGATTGATGGGGAAAATCAAGTTATATATACATCAGGAAATTTCTATGGTGGGTATGTCGCTCATGCTATGGATACACTTAAAATTTGTGCAGCTAATTTAGCTGATCTTTTAGATAAAGAATTTGCACTATTAGTAGACCATAAATTTAATCGTGGTTTAGGTGAGAACTTAAAATTATCAAAAGAGCCATTTTTTCATGGTTTTAAAGCTATGCAAATTAGTCTTAGCTCATTAAGTGCTGATGTTATTAAAAATACAACAGCTGCATCTATTCACTCAAGACCAACAGAATCTTTAAATCAAGATAAGGTATCTATGGGAACAACTGCTGCTAATGATTTTGCAAAAATGATGCCAGATTTACATAATATGTTATCAATTGCATTTATAGGAATGGCACAAGCTGTTGACATTAGAGGGAATACAGAAGTATCTCCACATCTTAAAAAAATCTATGATGAAACAAGAACAATTATAAAACCACTTTTAGAAGATAGAAGAATGGATGGAGATATTAAAAATATCAAAATTTTAATTAAAGATGGAAAATTTATCTAAGAAAGAGATTATTATGGAAGTAAAAAAAGTATTAGTTACAGGTGCAACTGGAAGTATTGGCGAAGCTATAGTAAAAGAATATGCAAAAAATGGTTATTTTGTGTATGTTCATTATAATAGTAATAAAGAAAAAGCACAATCAATTTTAGATTCTATTGAGCATGGTGAATTAATCACTTTTAATATGAAAGATAAAGAGTCTATTAAAAATGCTTTAGTAGACCTAGATGTTGATGTATTAATAAATAATGCAGGAATAATCAAAGATAATCTTTTCTTTTTTATGGAAGATAATGAGTGGGAAGATGTAATAAATACAAATCTTACAGGTTTGTATTATATAACGAAACTTATCTCTAAAAATATGATGATGAATAAAAAAGGAAGCATAGTTAATGTAGCTTCTGTATCTGGTATTAGTGGTAATCATGGACAGGCTAACTATTCTGCTTCAAAAGGTGGGGTAATTGCATTAACAAAAACATTATCTATTGAGCTGGGTCGTTATAATATTAGAGTAAATGCATTGGCTCCTGGTATAATTGAATCAGAGATGATAGAAAATATTCCAAATAAAAAAGAATTAAAAAAAGCTATACCCTTAGGAAGATTTGGAAAAGCAGAAGAGGTAGCAAAATGTGCTTATTTTATAGGACATGATGCTACTTATGTTAGTGGTGAAGTATTAAATATTAGTGGAGCAATGGTACGATAAATAGATGAGACTAATTTTATCTATACTGTATGCGCCAATTACATTATTTATACTTCATAATTATGGTATAGGTTTAGATGATGTATTAGCACTGAAAGCTTTTCCTCTTTCTATGTCTATTCTTGTTACTTTTCTTATATATTTATCGTATATAAAACAAGATTCTATGGTCTTGAAATATGCAAGAAAACTTACAAAAAAAGAGATTTCCATACAGGAACAAAATTATATTCAAAAATCGACATTATATTGGGTGGGAATTAGTACTATAAATGTAATTATTCATTTGTATTTATTTCTAGGGGATGATGTAATTGTATGGGCTTTTTATAGTTCAATAGGATGGTATAGTGTCTTTATAATAGGTGGACTTTTACAGTATTTACATCGGAAATTTATATTTTTAAAGGGATGAAATGTTTAGATTATTTTTTTTTATAGCATTATTTTTTACATTTTCAAATGGCACAATTATATATTTTGAGGAAGAAAAATATATAGAAGTGATGGATAATAGTATTCGTAAAAAAGGAACTTTAGAATTTAAAGACAATAAAATTATACTACAATATGATAATTCAAAAAGAATACTGATATATGAAGATGATAGTTTGAGTATTCAAATTGATGATGAGATTCAAGAGATTAATTTGGAAAGTCAAATAGCATTAAAAATGGTTTTTTTGCTTATTGAATCTATTCAAAAAAATGATTTTTTGATACTTCAAGAGTATTTTACAATAAATAAAAAAAATAAAGCTACATTGCTTTTTCCTAATAAATCTTTAGAAAACTATATTGAATCTGTTGAATTTAGAAAAACAGAAATTTTGGAGTATTTGACGATTATTATGACTAATGGGAATAAAACTACAATTCGTGAAATAAATGACTAAATATTTTAACTATATAGTTTTTATATCTTTGTTAAGCATATTTATTGTTTTTAATATAAATGATAAAATATCAACAAATATTCAATCCATTCTTCCAAATTCCGAAAATAAAGAGATACTACAAGAGTTTGTAAAATTTGATTTAAATAAAAAAATTCTTGTCGCTGTTAAGGGAACAAACAGGGAATCTTTTAAAAAGTTACAAACAATAGAAAAAGAATTTTCTCGTATAAATGGTATAAAAATAGCGAAGCTATCTAAAAATAAAAAATTTTTAGAATATCAAAAACAGTATCAATTTTATATTGATGATATTGATAAAAAAAGATTAGAAAATATAGATGTCAAAGATGCACTTTTTTTATTATATACAAATATTTTAAACTCTTTTATTACTCCTACCATTGATAAGCAAGACCCATTATCTTTGCTGAAAAAACATAAGGTTAATCTTAATATAAAAAATGGAAAACTATTACTTGATGGATATGGTTATTTAAGTATATTTACGATTGATAATGAGCAAAAATCACTTCATGACTATGAATCAATATATGATAAAATTCAACAAGTAGAGTCACAATATAATGATGTAAAAAGTTTTTCAACAATATACTATTTTGTTGAAAATTCACGATACATTAAAGCGGATGCTTCTCGTATTGTGTATGTTGCAACTTTTGTTTTAGTGATATTATACCTTTTCCTTTTAAGAAATCTAAAACTTCTTATCAACACCCTTCTCACACTTGGAATATCGGCTATTTTATCGACTATATTGCTTATTTTATTTTATGATGAGATATCAGTTTTTGTTTTAGTCTTTGGGATCTCAATAAGTACTATTGCTATAGATTATATGTTTCATCACTATTTTCATAAAAGTTATGAAGAAGACAAAGGTTTTAATAAAGATGTTTTTATAGGTTTTTTCACTACTTTTTCTGTATTTTTTATTTTTAATTTTGTAGATTTTTTATTGATTAAACAAATTGCACAGTTTGCAATGATTTCACTACTATCTTCTTATTTGATTTTTGCATTTATTTATCCGAAAATTACATTTTTACAGAATTCATTTTCAATAAAGGTGAAAAATCTCACTTTTATTAATACAAAATATTTGTTTGTTATTTCTATTCTTCTTGTAGTCTATTCTGTACAAAATCTAACTTTTAATTTTGATGTTCAGTCATTAGATTATGACAATAAAGAATTGAAAGTAAAAGAACACTTCTTTAAAGAAAGATTGGCAAAGAAGACTCAAGAAGTATTTATCATAAAAGCGAAAAATATAAATCAACTTATAAACTATAATGAAAGAATCAGAAAAATAGATATAGATATGTCTTCTTCATTAAATAGTTTAATTAGTAAAGAACAATTTTTTAATAAACAGCAAGAACTTGATTCGTTATCTTTTGGGATGTTAAAAAGAAATATAGAACTATTTTCGGCTGAGATGGGATTTAAACAAAATACATTTAGTTCTGCTTATAATACAAATGAAATAGCACCAAAATACACATACGAAATGTTACACGAGTTTGGAATACCTATTCAAAAGTATAAAGATGATTATATTAGTGTGGTTTATATTTCAAAAAATAAAATAAAAGATATACTGCAATTTGATTTTGTATATTCTATCAATATGAAAAATATTTTTGAAAAAAGTTTGCAAGAAGATGTTAATAAAATGATAATTTATGGTTTGTTCTGTTTAGTATTTATTATTGCGATTATATTTTATCATAGTAGAACTAATCTGTTGTATTCTCTTACTTTTTTAGTTTTACCAAGTGCTTTTATTTTATGTTATTTGAGTTTTATAGATGTCAATATTTTACATATATTTATGTTTTTTATTCTCTTGGCAATAAGCATTGACTATGCAGTGTATTCAAACAATCATAATATATTTACACGAAAAGCTATTTTATTTTCTGCTTTAAGTTCTTTTGCTGGTTTCGGTGTGTTGGTATTTTCTTCTACATCTTCTTTATATTCCATTGGAAGTGTTGCAAGTTTAGGTATAATTGCTATCTTAATTTTAATACTATTCACAAAGGTCAAGAATGAATCTTAATATTTTAAATGATGATGGCTCTACAAATCAATATATTATAGAAAAAGAGAGTCTCAGAGATGAGCATTTAAAACATAAGGTATCTTATATAAGTTCAAATTCAAAAGAGCAAAATGCATTAAATATTTTTAAATCATATTTTAGTGATGCACGATCAATTCTTTTTGATGAATCAAATAAAATTTTAGTGGAAAAATTAAAGAATTTAAATATTCCAGAGTTCAAAAGTGGTAAAATAATAAATACCATTTTTGATAACAAAGATTTTTCATTTGTATATTTCACGAGTGGCAGTACCGGCCAGAGTACTGCGGCATTAAAAACAAAAGAGAATATAGAAAGTGAAATTAGATCTTTGAGTATGTTATTGTCAAAATATAATATTCAAAAAGTAGTAGTAACTGTCCCTTTTATTCATATATATGGGTCATTAACAGGATTGTTTTATCCCTATTTTAATGATATAGATATAGAGTTTCGAGAACATTTTCTTCCAAATGATTTACTTGATATAATTGATGAAAATACCTTAGTTGTAACTACACCTTTGTATATAAAAGCATTAAATCAAATCTCATCAAAGAAAGATTTATCAAAATCATTATTTTTAAGTTCTACGGCACCTTTATCTATTGACGATGTAAAGAACTTTAATACTAAATTTTCTTGTGATATTGTACAGTTATTTGGTTCTACTGAAACAGGTGGTATAGCTTATAAATTTAATGATGAAGTTTTGTGGACACCTTTAGCAGATGTAGTAATTGAAACTAATGTGAACAATGAGCTAAAGGTAAAATCCCCTTTTGTGTCAAATGAATTATATGAAAAAAATTTTACTGTAACAAATGGAGAAATACAAACATTTGATTATATAGAATCGTATCAAGATAAGTTTAAATTAATAGGGCGGAGTTCTCAAATTTTAAAAATTGCTGGTAAAAGATATTCAACTATTCAAATAGAAAATATTTTAGAATCACAAGCAGAAATTAAAAAAGCTCTTGTATATGTCAAAAACGATACAAATTCTTTGCGAGGCGAAGTTTTGGATATAACACTTGAAACTACAAAAGTGTTTATTGTAAAAGATATTAAAAAACTATTGCAAGTAAAACTATCAAATTTAAAATTCTCTATGGATTTAAAATGTGTAGAAAAAATTCCTATTTCTAGTGTTGGGAAAAAACTCAGGATAGATGTCTAAAGTGATGGCAATAAAAATACAATCCCTCAATAAGTCATATCAAACACATGTTGTTTTAAAAGATTTAAACCTTAATATAAAAAAAGGTGAAATTTTTGGATTACTAGGACCAAATGGTGCAGGAAAAACGACTCTTATATCTATTTTAAACTATTTAGAGACAAAAGATAGTGGTGAGATAACGATACTTGGGAAAAATTATGAAAAATATAAGAAACATATTCAATCTCATTCAAGTTATATTCCACAATCATATGCTTTTTATCCTGAATTAACAACTTATGAAAATTTGGAATTTTTCGCGGCATTGTATAAAATAAACCCTATAAATATAAAAGAAAAAATAATGACTGCAGTAAAAATGACTGCATTAGAAAAATACATAAATAGAAAAGCAAAAGATTTTTCTGGTGGCTTAAAAAGAAGACTTAATATTGCTATAGGACTTTTAAATGATCCAGAAATTCTTTATTTAGATGAGCCAACAGTGGGTATAGATCCGCAGTCAAGAAAATATATTTTAGATATCATAAAAAATATAAATAAGACACAAAACACAACGATTATTTACACTTCACACTATATGGATGAAATTGAATATTTGTGTGATGAGATTGCAATTTTAGATAATAATAGAATTGTGAAAAAGGACACAAAACAAAACCTTATTAGCGAAAATACCTCTGTTAAAATAAAATTAGAAAATGAAGAGTTTACTATCAATACAAAAGATGGTTATAAAGAATTAACAGATAAATTGTCTCAACTAAAAGAGGAGAATAGAAAAATACTTTCAATAAACTACGGAAATAAAACTCTTGAAGAGATGTTTCTAAAAATAACGAAGCAGGATTTACGAGACTGATGTTTAAATATATACTGAAAAAAGAACTTTTATTAGTATCAAGAAATTTACATGCCCTGTTAGTTTTATTTGTAATGCCAAGTGCTTTTATAATTATAATGTCATTAGCTTTACAAAATACATACTCAAATAAAATTGATGTGAAATTTAAAGTTTTAGTAACAAGTGATATCAAAACTAAAATTGTCGATGATTTAATTTCAAAACTTCAAAATAATGATTTTTTTGAAATAAGGTATATAGATGATGAGATAAAAGATAAAAATATTTTATACAAAAAAGGTTATGATCATTTTATTTTTATACCTTCATCATATTTAAAATCTATTCAACAAAATAAAGACACACAAATTGATATTTATTCAAAGCCTGAAAGTTCAATTCAAAATATAAACTTATTAAAAAACCTAGTAAGTTCAAACATTAGTAAACAAATAATCAATAATCTTCTAATTCAACTTGATGTTGATACTAAAAATACAAAAGATTTTACGAAAAGTGTTGTTCACCATTATATTTCAAAAGAGAATAGTATGAAAGTAACATCAGTACAACAAAGTGTTCCTGCATGGCTTATATTCTCAATGTTTTTTATATTGATTCCTATATCAAATACTTTTATAAATGAAAAAAATCTAGGAACTTTAAATAGAATAAAAAGTATAAATGTATCAATGTTACCTATACTTTTAGGGAAGGTTGTACCGTATTATATTATTAATTTAATACAAGTAGGTTTTATGATACTTGTTGGAATATATGTAATGCCACAGCTAGGGGCAGATGCTTTACAAATAAATGGAAATTTAGGCATGATTTTTATTATAGCCTCTTGTGTGTCTTTTGCAGCTATCTCATTTGCATTAGTGATTGCAAATATAGCTAAAAAAACTGAAGATGCTACTTCAATTGGTGGTATCTCTAATATTTTGTTAGCAGCGATTGGTGGTATCATGGTGCCTAAATTTATAATGCCACAAAGCATGCAAGAAATTTCGGAATTATCACCGATGTCATGGGC
>Ga0193961_1001081_pt1 | contig 9959 bp, 11 predicted proteins | sample FB_4_MG_FD_140371 | JGI IMG/M metagenome (GOLD analysis project Ga0193961, IMG submission 140371) | Microbial mat bacterial communities from the Broadkill River, Lewes, Delaware, United States - FB_4_MG | ecosystem: Environmental > Aquatic > Freshwater > River > Microbial mats | place: USA...
AAAATTGTTGTAGATTCATTTGAAACTTGAGCATTTTCTGCAACATTATTTGTATTTAAAGTTTCAAGCATTTCGCCTACCATAGAATTTGGTAAACGTACAGACGTCTTTTTAGTGGTGTTAAAAAGAAGTAAGACAGATGGCTTTTCTTTTTCTTCAATTTTAGAAACAATATCCGAAATTTCATTTTCTATAGCAAGTACATTTTCAGTATAAAGATCTTCTCTACCCGTTAATGCACACATAACAGCCATATTGTATTTATAGTCAGCAAAGCCAGTATATTCAATAGCAAAATAAGGTATTTCATTTGCATTTAATACATCAACCATATCCATTTGCTTACTATATTTTGAACCTATTATTACTAAATCAGGTTCAACACTTAAAAGTTTTTCGATATTTGGAGTTGACATAGAGCCAACAACTTCAGCAGTTTTAAATGCTTCAGGAAGATTTTTTTCAGAATCAATTCTTCCAATAATATCGCCACCAGCTAAGTCCCATAATCCTAAGTATGAATTAACAAATCCAACAACTTTTTTAGGATTCTTATTTAGAGTTATAACTTCTCCAGTTCCATCTTCAAAAGTAACAGTTGTATCGGTTACTTCAAAAGTTCTTTCGAAATTATAAGAAGTTTCTTTTTCAACTATTTCAGTTTCCATATCTTTTTCGGATGTTTCAGAAGTTTTTTTATCAGGTGTCTTTGCGTCTTCGTTAGTTGTAGATGCTGCCTTTTCTCCACAAGCAAATAATGTTAAAGATAATAACATTACCAATAATAAACTTAAAATTCTTTTTTTCATTAATGTCCTCCTTAAATGTAGATGGCATAAAAAAAACCATATCAGTGATATGGACTCAAAATAAAAAAACTCGCATGGGCGAGAATATGAATTTTGTCTAGAGCCCGTAAACAAAATAAATTGGTATCCTGACTTAGTATCATTAAATATTAACCCTTCCCAGTTTCCCAGTGGTTATTAATATTCTCCTCATCACAGTGGCGGTCCCGCGTCGGATTTACACCGACATTCCCATATATTTTTATTGAACATCATGATTATAGCTTTTATTTAGAATTATTTCAAGTTTTATTAAAGAATAAAATATTTAAAAGTATATTATTTAGGCAATGTCAATATTTATTTAAGAGTATAAAAATAATTTTATAGATATTTACTAAGTTCATAATACAAATTTATTAAAAAATATTTGACAAAAATAAATCAAATGTGTATACTTTGATTGTCAAACTTTGAACTTCAAACAATTTGAAGTTGAAAAGAAGAATGGACGTTTTAAAAGTCCATTGAGAGGAGATAATCTATGAAAAAAGCTAGAATAATAGGTACGGGCCGTGCGTTACCTAATAAAAAGGTTCATAATACCGATTTAGAAAAAATAGTTGAAACCAGCGATCAGTGGATAAAAGAAAGATCTGGAATAGAAACTAGATATATTTCTACCGGAGAAACTACAACTGAATTGGCATATTCTGCGGCTGAAAAAGCTATTATTAATTCAAATATAAATAAAGAAGAAGTAGATTTAGTTATTGTAGCAACAGTTAGCCCTGATTCATATGCGCCAGCTACGGCATGTGTGATTGCAAAAAAATTAGGACTTAAAAATCCAACTGCATTTGATTTAACCGCTGGGTGTAGTGGATTTGTATATGGATTAACAGTTGCAAAACAATTTATTGAAAATGGCAATGTAAAAAATGCTTTAATAGTTGGAGTTGAAGTTTTATCAAAATTAGTTAATTGGAAAGACAGAGGAACCTGTGTTTTATTTGGAGATGGAGCTGGTGCATGTATATTAAGTGCCTCTGATAAAAATGGAATTATAAACACTTTTACTGGTTCAGATGGAGATATTAATAATTTACTTCATATTCCAGGGGAACCTTTAGACAATCCGTTTTACAAAGAAGAAAAACCATTGCCATCTAAAATTTCAATGGAAGGTTCAGAAATTTTTAAATTTGCTACAAGAATTATTAAAAAAAGTGTAAAAACAGTTTTAAAAGATTCAAATTATACTGTAGCTCAGTTAAATCACATAGTACCTCATCAAGCAAACTTAAGGATAATTGAGTATGCATCAGAAAAATTAAAAATTGATTTAGATAAATTTTATGTTAATTTAGATCATTGTGGGAATACAAGTGCTGCAAGTATACCGATTGCATTAGATGAAATGAATGAAAAAGGTTTATTAAAAGAAAATGATTTGATTTTTCTAGTTGGATTTGGTGGAGGCCTTACTTGGGGCGCTGCTTTATTGAGCTGGTAATATAAAAAATAAGGAGGAATTAAAATGGTATTTGAAAAAGTTAAAGAAATTATAGTTGATGAATTAGGTGTTGAAGAGGAAGAAGTAAAATTAGAAAGTAATTTACAAGAAGACTTAGATGCAGACTCATTAGATATTGTTCAATTAGCAATGGAAATTGAAGAAGCGTTTGATATTCAAATTTCTGCAGAAGATCAAAAGAAAATTAAAACAGTACAGGACATAGTAACTTATGTCAATGAAAATAAGTAAGTTATGTTTGCAGATAAATTAACAAAGTTATTAGGTATAGAACACCCTATTATTCAGGGTGGAATGGCATGGGTATCAGATGCTTCATTAGCAGCAGCAGTATCAGAAGCAGGTGGTTTAGGTGTTTTAGCAGCTGGGAATGCGCCTACGGAATGGGTTAAAGATGAAATTATTAAAATTCAAAAGGCAACAAAGAAACCTTTTGCGGTAAATGTAATGCTTCTTAGTCCATATGCAGAAGAAATTGCAGATTTATTGATTAAAATGAATGTAAAAGTTGTTATAACTGGAGCAGGAGACCCATCAAAATACTTAAAGAAATGGCAAGAAAATGGAATAAAAGTATTGCCTGTAGTTGCATCTTCTGCACTTGCTAAAAGGATGCAAAGAAGTGGTTGTGATGCAGTTATAGCCGAAGGCGGTGAAGCCGGAGGACATATTGGCAAAATTAATACTATGACATTAATACCTGTCGTAAGGGATGCAGTTAGTATTCCAGTTGTTGCAGCAGGAGGAATAGCGGATGGAAGAGGTATTTTGGCTGCTAAAGCCTTAGGAGCAGATGGAGTTCAAATAGGAACTAGGTTTATTGTAGCAAAAGAATGTACTGTTCATCCTAATTATAAGGCGAAAATTTTAAAGGCAAAAGATATTGATACAGTGGCAACTGGGCAACATACAGGTCATCCTGTTAGAGTGATTAAAAACAAATTAGCTAGAACACTGGAGAAATTGCCTCAAAATGAAGCTGGATTAACTGAATTTGAAGAAAAATCAAAGGGAGCACTTTATAGAGCTGCTGTAGAGGGCGATATGGAAACTGGTTCAATTATGGCTGGTCAGTGTGCGGCACTAGTTAAAGAGGAAATGACAGTAAAAGAAATTATTGCGGATTTAATTAATGATTATACTAATGTATTAAATAAAGTTTTAAAAAACGATTAAAATTTTAAAGCACAATGATTAGTAGAGATTTTATCTCTACTAATCTAATAATAGAGATAAAATCACATAGGTGATAAGGAGGAAAAATGGGAAAAGTTGCATTTTTATTTTCGGGTCAAGGAGCTCAATATGTAGGCATGGGAAAAGAACTTTGCGAACACTATGATGAGGCAAAAAATATTTTTGAATTATCGGATAAAGCATGTGGATTTTCTCTTTCAAAATTATGTTTTGAAGGACCTCAAGATAAATTAAATTTAACTGAGAATACTCAACCGGCTATATTAGCAACAAGTATTGCTACAATGGAAGTTCTAAAAAAAGAAGGTATTAAACCAGATGTAGTAGCAGGACTTAGTCTAGGAGAATATAGTGCATTAGTTTGTTCAGGTGCGTTTTCAATTGAAACAGCAATACCGTTAGTTAAAAAAAGAGGAAAATTTATGCAAGAAGCTGTTCCAGAAGGAGTTGGCGGAATGGCTGCAATAATAGGTTTAGAAAGAGAAACTGTTAATGATGTTTGTAAAGAAGCGGGAAAATTTGGAATTGTAGAGACTGCAAATTTTAATTGTCCTGGTCAAATTGTGGTAGCAGGAGAACATGGAGCTCTTGATAAAGCAATTACGGTTGCAACTGAAAAAGGAGCTAAAATTGCAAAAAAATTACCTGTTAGTGCACCTTTTCATTCATCTATGTTAAAACCGGCATCTTTGCAATTAGAAGATGTTTTATCAAATATTGAAATAAAACCTCTAAATGTACCTTTAATATCAAATGTAGATGCAAATTATATTGAAAATCATTCAGATATAAAAAATAGATTAATTGATCAAGTTGTATCGCCAGTTAAATGGGAAGATTCAATTAGAAAAATGATAGACGATGGGGTTGATACTTTTATCGAAGTTGGTCCTGGGAAAACATTAACTGGATTTATAAAAAAGATTGATAGAAAATTGAATTATATGAATGTAGAGGACGTTAAGAGTCTAAATAAAGTAATTGAGAAAATAAATAGAAAATAGGTGAAAATATGATATTAGCAGGTAAAAAAGCAGTTGTAACTGGGGCAGATAGAGGCATCGGTAAAGCCATTGCAATTGAACTTGCAAAAAACGGTGCAGATGTTGTTTTGGGATATAGAAGCAAAGAAGAAGCTGCAAAAGAAGTTGAAAAAAATATAGTTGAAATGGGATTTAATGCAAAAGCAATTTATGTTGATGTTTCAGATTCTAATTCAATATCAAATTTTATTTCTAGTGCAAATGATTTTTTAGAAAGAATAGATGTATTTGTTAATAATGCAGGAATAACTAAAGATAATTTATTAGCTAGAATGTCAGAAGATGAATGGGATTCGGTGTTAAATATTAATTTAAAATCTGTATTTTTAACCACTAAGGCGACTGCTAAAATTATGACAAAACAAAAGAGCGGAAGCATAATTCAAATTGCTTCAATAGTGGGAGAAACAGGGAATATAGGCCAAGCAAATTATACTGCATCAAAAGCTGGTGTTATTGGTTTTACTAAAACGGCAGCACTTGAAGTAGCTAGAAAAAATGTTAGGGTAAATGCGATAGCACCTGGATTTATAGAAACTGAAATGACTAAAGTATTAGGAGAAGAACAAAAGAAAAAATTAATGGATAAAATACCATTAAAAAGAAATGGAAAACCAGAAGATGTTGCTAATGCAGTAGTGTTTTTAGCATCTGATTTATCTTTATATATTACCGGACAGGTAATTAATGTTGACGGTGGGATGGTGATGCAAGGATGAAGAAAAGAGTAGTAATTACAGGAATAGGAGCAATTACTCCGGTTGGATTAGAGGTAGAAAAATTTTGGGAAAATGTTAAGAATGGAAATCATGGTATAAAAAAAATATCTATTATTGATACAGATAATTTAGCTGTACATGTTGGTGCAGATATACCAGAATTTAACCCAAAAGATTTTATGGACAGAAAAGAAGCAAAAAGAATGGATAGATTTACTCAATTTGCAGTTGCCGCTGCAAAAGAGGCATTTAAAGACTCTGGATTAAATGCTGAAAATTACGATCCTTGGGATATGGGAGTAATCTTAGGAAGTGGAATAGGTGGATTAGAGACAATTGAAACAGAAAAACATAAGCTTGATAATAGAGGGGCTGAAAAAGTTAGTCCATTTTTTATTCCAATGACAATATTAAATATGGCAGCAGGTAGAATTTCAATTATGCTTAATGCAAAAAATATATGCAACTCTGTTGTAACAGCATGTGCATCTGGTACCAATGCAATAGGGGAAGCTTTTAGAAATATTAAGGATGGATATTCAGAGATCATTATTACTGGTGGAGCAGAGGCTAGTATTACGCCACTTGCATTATCTGGTTTTTCAAATATGGGAGCTTTATCTAAATCAGAAGATGTTGATAGGGCATCAATTCCATTTGACGTTGAAAGAAGCGGATTTGTAATGGGAGAAGGTGCTGGAATTTTGGTTTTAGAATCTCTTGAACATGCAAAGAAAAGAAATGCAAAGATATATGCAGAAATTGTTGGCTATGGAGTTAGTTGCGATGCAAATCATATTACTGCGCCATTAGAATCAGGAGAAGGTGCAGAAAGAGCAATGACACTTGCATTAAAAGAAGCTATGTTAGAGCCTTCAAATATTGATTATATTAATGCACATGGTACATCTACGCCTCATAATGATTCAATTGAAACAAAAGCGATTATAGGTGCATTTAAAGAGCATTCAAATAAACTTAAAGTTAGTTCAACAAAATCAGTGACTGGTCATTTATTGGGTGCTGCTGGAGGAATTGAGGGAATTATTTGTGCACTTGCTTTAAAAGAAGGTATTATACCTCCAACAGTTGGACTTAAAGAAGAAGATCCAAAATGTACACTTGATTATGTAAAGGGAAAAAGTATAAAAAAAGATATTAAATATGCTCTTAGCAATTCATTAGGATTTGGTGGACATAATGCAAGTATAATATTAAAAAAATGGGAGGGATAGCATGCTTAAAATAGAAGATATTGAAAAAATACTTCCTCATAGATATCCATTTTTATTAGTTGATAGAGTATTAGAAATTGAAGAAGGCAAATTTGCTAAGGGAATTAAAATGGTAAGTGCAAATGAAGGATTTTTCGAAGGGCATTTTCCAAAAGAGAAGGTAATGCCAGGAGTTTTAATAATTGAAGCGATGGCACAACTTGGTGCAATTGCAATACTTAGTTTAGATGAATGGAAGGGTAAAACTCCTTATTTTGGAGGAATAAAAAAGGCTAGATTTAGAAAAAAAGTTATTCCAGGAGATTGTTTAGAGATGGAAGTTAATCTAGGAGCAATGAAAATGGGTGTTGGACAAGGTAAGGCAAAGGCATTTGTAGATGGAGAACTTGCATGTGAAGCAGAACTTCTATTTGCAATGGGAGAATAATAACCTTCGGGTTAATATATTTATGGCTGCTTAGGTGCGCAAGTGCCTAAGCTAATTTTAAAGCATAAGTTAAGATATATTTAAGTACATAAAACTATATTAGGGTGTGTAATTGTGTGTGAAATAAAACAAATGAAAGAAACTGAAAGAGTACTAAATGACTTATTAGTTGAATTATTTAAGGATATCTTAACTATTGAAGAAAAAGCTCTAAGAAATTCAGAAATTTTTGATTTAACAATGAGAGAAATTCACACAATTGAAGCAGTAGGCCGTATTGGAAGCAAAACTATGGGAGAAATTGCTGAAAATTTAAGAGTGACATTAGGAACACTTACTACAGCAGTTAATCGTTTGGTGAAAAAAGGATATTTAATTAGAAAAAGAGATCAAAAAGATAGAAGAATGGTATATATAAAACTTAGCGATAGTGGTAAAAAAGCATTTGATATTCATGAAAATTTTCATAGTCAAATGATAAATACAATTGTAAAAGATTTAAAAATAAATGAAGATATGATATTGGTTAAATCTCTTAGAAATATTAGAGATTATTTTCATAAAGAATACCATAAAAAATGGGATAAACCTTATAAATAATGATTTTTAAACATCTATAAAGCATCAGATTTTGAACATTTAGATTATATATTCTGTGTGCAAATATTATAATCAAGTGCTATAATAGGAAAGAGAGTTTAGTATATTATTTAGGAGGTGCAACATGGACAAAACGCTATCTATAAATGAAGCGGTAAAACTTGTCAAAAACGGTGCAACTGTAATGGTTGGAGGTTTTCTAGGCTGTGGTGGTCCAAATAAAATAATGGATGCATTATCAGAAAGTGATGTAAAAGATTTATGTGTTATTGCTAATGATACATCTTTTGAGAATCTAGGACTTGGGAAACTTATCGTTGAAAAAAAAGTTAAGAAAGTAATTGCTTCTCATATTGGAACTAACAAAGAAACTGGAAGACAGATGTCTGAAGAGGAGACAGAAGTTATTTTGGTTCCACAAGGTACTTTGGCTGAACAAGTACGAGCTGGAGGAGCAGGATTAGGAGGAGTATTGACACCTACAGGTGTTGGTACAGTTGTAGAAGAAGGAAAACAAAAAATTGAAATTGATGGGAAAACCTTTTTACTTGAAAAACCACTAAGAGCCGATATTGCAATTATAAAAGGTTCAGTAGTTGATAAAAAGGGAAATGTTTTTTATGATGGAACGACTAAAAACTTCAATCCACTAATGGCATTAGCTGCAGATGTGGTAATTGTTGAAACTGAAAAGTTAGTTGAAGTTGGAGAGATTGATCCTAATTTAGTTATGACACCTGGAGTATTAGTACATCATATAGTTTGCACAGGAGGTAATGAGTAATGGATAGTAAACAAGCTAAAACAATCATTGCGAAACGTGTTGCAAAGGAATTTAAAGATGGAGATTTAATAAATCTTGGAATAGGGCTTCCAACATTGGTTGCAAATTATGTTGATCATGATATTGATGTGATTTTTCAATCTGAAAATGGTTTAGTTGGATTAGGTGGAAAGCCTGAAGAGGGAAAAGAAGATATGGAAATTACAAATGCCGGAGGACAACCTGTAACAATTAAATCTGGCGGAATGTTTTTTGATAGTGCATATTCATTTTCTTTAATTAGAGGCGGTCATGTTGCTGCAACAGTATTAGGAGCACTTCAAGTTGATGAAGAGGGAAACTTAGCTAATTGGATGATTCCAGGCGTTATGGTTCCGGGAATGGGTGGAGCAATGGATTTAGTTACTGGAGCTAATAGAGTTATTATTGCTATGACTCATACAGCAAAAGGGAAACAAAAAATTCTAAAACGTTGTAAATTGCCACTTACAGCACCTAAACAAGTAGATTTAATAGTTACTGAAATGGGCGTTATGGAAGTAACAGATAAAGGAATACTATTGACAGAAATCAATCCAGAATATACAGTAGAAGATGTACAAGAGGCAACTGAAGCAAAATTGATTATTTCTGACAATCTAAAAAATATGGAAATATAGATAGAATAATAAGATGAGGGGCTTATTTTTTCTTGAGATTTGCATTTGTTAATTATGCAAAGACTTAAGAAAAGGTGGCCCTTCCTTTTTTTATAATATATTACAAAAAAAACATATTTGATTTTGTAATATATTATAAAAAAAATGTTCTTTTTAAATGCTTATATTATTATTGATGGTGCATAATATAATTATCATGCAAAAAATAAAGTATATATATTATTAAAAAAAATTGGAATTGAGTTTTTAAAGGATGTTATAAAAAAAATGTGTTAAGTTATTCACGACAATCCCAAAAATGCATAATAGTCTTCATTTTTTTGAATATTCTCAATTATCAGATAAGCCACGAAATACGTTTACAGTCGGCTTTTCATAGGATATAATTTTATAATAAAGAAAGAAGGAGAGGATATTGTAATGAAAAGGAAAAAAAATATGCAAGTTTATCAAAATCTTGCATTAATTTCGCAAATTGGAATATCCATGATTTTACCAATTTTTCTTTGTTTATGGTTTGGGCAGTGGCTTGATAAAAAAATTGGTACTTCACCTTTATTTTTAATTGTTTTTTTAGTTCTTGGAATAATGAGTGCTTTTAGAAATTTATTTAAAATGACTAAAAAACAAACTAAAAACGATGAGGAGGAGGAAGATGAATAAAGAGAACGAAAAAATTGAAATTAGTTTGGCTAAAAAAGCACTTTTGCTAACTGGAGTAGTAGGCATTTTGATTTTTTTGATTTTTTTTCCTAATTATGAAAAATCGTTAGGGTTTTTATTGGGAGCTATTGTAGGGATTATTAATTTTATTTGGATGTCTAAAACAATTAGAAAAAGCGTTGAAATGTATGAAAGTCAAGCAAAAAAATATATGATGGTTCATTATATATTTAGATATGTTATTTATGGACTTACTTTTCTTTTTGCAATTAGAAATCCATTATTTGATTTTATTTTTACCATGATA
>Ga0193961_1001083_pt1 | contig 9947 bp, 8 predicted proteins | sample FB_4_MG_FD_140371 | JGI IMG/M metagenome (GOLD analysis project Ga0193961, IMG submission 140371) | Microbial mat bacterial communities from the Broadkill River, Lewes, Delaware, United States - FB_4_MG | ecosystem: Environmental > Aquatic > Freshwater > River > Microbial mats | place: USA...
ATTCCAGCTGATAAAGTTGAATTAAGAAAATTAATTGATGATAAAAAAGATCCAATTACAAAAGAAAAAGTAGAACTTGGTAAAAAATTGTATTTTGACCCTAGAATTTCAAAAAGTGGGATTATTTCTTGTAATACTTGTCATAATCTAGGACTTGGAGGAGCTGATGGAATTCCAGCAGCGATTGGTCATGGATGGACAGCAAATCCACATCACTTAAATTCTCCAACAGTATATAACTCTGTGTTTTTTAAAGCTCAATTTTGGGATGGAAGAAGTCCTCATTTGGCTGATCAAGCACAAGGCCCAGTTCAAGCAGGACCAGAAATGGCAGCACCTCCATCACTTGTAGAACAAAGAATTAATTCTATTCCTGAATATGTAAATGAATTTCAAATTGCATATGGTAAAGATGTAAAAGTTGATTTTGAAAAGATTACTGCAACAATAGCGACTTTTGAAAAGACATTAGTTACTCCTTCTAAATTTGATGATTATTTAAATGGTGATGAAAAAGCATTATCAAAAGAAGAAAAAGATGGTTTAAATACTTTTATTGATAAAGGATGTACAACTTGTCATACAGGAATTGCCCTTGGTGGAACAATGCAACCATTCCAAGTTGCTTCAAAATATAAATTTATGAATGTAGGTGATTTTAAAGGTGATAAAAATGGGATGGTAAAAACTCCAACTCTAAGAAATATCACTGAAACAGCACCATATTTTCATAATGGACAAATTTGGTCATTAAGTGAAGCAGTTAAAGAGATGGGTTCTGTTCAATTAGGTATAAATATAACTGATACTGAAGCTAATTCAATAGTAACATTCTTAAAAACTTTAAAAGGTGTGAAACCAAATATATCTTATCCTCAACTTCCAGAATCAACAATAGATACTGCGAAACCTGAATTTAACTAAAAAAATTATGAGATTTTTCCATAATTTTTTAAAGTCCAAAGGATAATCTTTGGACTTTTTTTATTTGTATTTAACAATTAATTAACAATTAATTAATGAAAAGTTAACACAAATGTTTTATTATCTTAGAAATTATTTTCTAAGGAATAAAATGAAAATCAAATACTCTATATTTGCAATACTTGCAATTACATCAACTTCTTTTGCACAAGAAGAGATTGTTCTTGATAAAATGTCAGTGACTGCAACAAAAATTCAAAGAGCTACAAAAGAAGTTACACAAAGTTTAGCTGTAGTTGATGATAAAGAAATTGATGATAAAAACATTATTAATATATCAGAAGCTATAAATACCATTCCCGGTGTAAATGTTGAAAGTTCTACAAATAGTTCATCTCCAAGACTTATTATTAGAGGTGCAGGATTAAAAGCAAGATATGGTGTAAGAGAGATTATGGTTATGAAAGATGGAGTTCCTATGACTGACCCTGATTCTTTTACTAGATTTGATTTTATTGATATGCAAGATGTTCAATCTATTGAAGTTCAAAAAGGACCAGGCTCTATTTTAGCAGCAAATGCTACTGGTGGTGTAATTCAGCTAATTAGTAAATCTGTATTTGATGAAAGTAAAAATAGAATCAAATTAGGTATGGGAACTTATGGGGCTACTCAATCAAATATTAGATACGGAACTGCTATTGATGATAATAACTTTATGTCATTAAATTTAAGTACTACTAAAAATGATAATGATTGGAGAGATAATAATGATATTGATTCTACACAAGCTAGTTTAAAATATGGTCATATTTTTGATGATGAATCAACTATTCAAAGTGAACTTTCATATACAAAATCAAATATGCAATTACCTGCATCTATGAATGAAAATGAGTTTAATGAGTTTAGACAAATTGGAGAACAACGAGATACAACTTCTCCATGGCAAAATAGTGCAAGAAATTCTGAAATCATTTTTTTTAATACTAAATATGAAAAAAATATCGGAAATATAACTTATAAACCAAGAGTTTATTTTACTCATTGGGAGCATTTTCACCCTGTAACTGGATTAATAAATGATGCAACAGATAACAATATATATGGTATTGATTTAGAACTAAATTATAAGCATCAACTATTCTCAAATGATGCAATGCTTGTGACGGGTGTGACTGCTAAACAAGATGTTTCAAATGATGCAAAAAAATACACTTATGCTGATTATGTAGGAACTGGAAGTATCACAAAAACATTATCTGATGAAATGGGCGATTTAGCAAATATTGAAGATAGTAAATCTACTTTATATGGTATTTATTTTCAAGAGAGTTTAAAACCAACGCAAAAAATATTAGTGGATTTATCACTTAGAGTTGATAGGGTTAAATTTGATATTTCAGGGAATGAACTTTTAGTTTATAATTGGAGTGGATTTGGGCCAAGTGCATATAAAACGGGAGATGGTTTGTATAGTATGAAAAAAGAATATACTTTAGTTTCTCCAAAATTAGGTACAAGTTATCAACTAAATGATACTACAAATATATATGCTTCGATCGCAAGTGCAAATCAAGCACCAACTGGAAGTGAAATTATGACAAATCAAAGTTACAACAAAGAAGAATTAGACAAAACTTCAAGTATCAATTATGAGATAGGATTAAAAGCAAGAGCAAGTAGTTATTCTTATGACTTAGCAATTTATCAAAATGATATAAAAGATGAAGTAATTGCCACAAAAGAAGGTTATACAACGTTTTATCAAAATGCAGGTGAGACACGAAAAAGAGGTTTAGAATTAAATGGAGTTTATAATTTAACAAATAATTTAAGTATTGGTGCTTCATACACATATAGTAATTTTAAATTTAAAGAGTTTATGGAAGAGGGAAGTTATGATAGAAGTGGAAATTATCTTCCATATATTCCAAAACATCAATATTCTGTTTACTCTTCATATAACTATAATGGCTTTATATCAAGAATTCAAGCTAGAACATGGGGAAGTTACTATATGGACAATGCAAATACTCAAAAATACGATGGATATGACTTTGTTACAGACCTTATGTTTGGATATGAAATGAAAAATTCAACACTTCAATTAAATGTAAATAATGTATTTGATAAACACTATGCTGTAAGTGCTGAAAAAGATATTTCAGGAGATATTACATATAAAGCAGCAGCTCCAAGAACAGCAATGCTAACTTATACATATAAATTTTAGGAAATATTAATGGTTAATTTTGTTAAAAGAGATAAAAATGATATTTTTTCAATTCCTTTTTTAAAGACAATATTTAAAAATAGATTTTTTATCAAAGCCGTACAAATTATTGTGCTTGCCTTGTTTGTTTATGGTATTTATTATGGATTTGAAAATCCTACAAAAGAGAATATATTTACTAAAAATCTTTTCTGGGGATTATTTTGGTCTTTATTTATGGTAGTAAGTTTAGTTAGTTTTGGACGAATATTTTGTGGTATTTGTCCCCATGGTTTTTTAGGTAAATATATTACTAAATATGGTTTAAAACTTGAAATGCCAAAGTTTTTAAAAAATAGATATATTGGAATTACAATATTAGTTGTTGGTTGGTGGGGAATTTATTATACTTTCCCTGGTGCTTTAAAAATACCTTATGCAACAGCTATTATGTTTAGTGTATTAACTTTAGTTGCATTTGTTTTTTATTTTCTTTACAAAGATATGAGTTATTGTAAATATATTTGTCCAATAGGAAATTTAACAAAAGCATATCAAAAAGTTTCATTTACAAAATTAGGAACATATAGTGATTCTTGCAGTTCTTGTAGAACTTTTGAATGTACAAGCGCTTGCTCTTACAATCTAAAACCATTTACATTTGAAAAAAAGAATTCTATGGATGATTGTACTTTATGTATGGATTGTAGTAGTGCTTGTGAAAGTGTAAATTTTAAATTAATAGCACCAACTTCTTCATTATATAATAAAAATAAAATAGAAAATTCTGATATTTGGGTGTATTTATTGATATTTGCTTCAATTACTCTAAGTATGAATTTTCATCATGCATTAGGTAGAAGTGCAATATCTGATAGTTTTATTTGGAGTAAAACTGCTAATTATATTCAAGAAATTACAGGTATTAGTGGTCTTGATTTTGTAGGAATGTTCGCATTTATATACTCTATTATTTTTGTTGTAGTTATTGCTTTTTTTGGTATGTATATGGCTTCACTATTTTTAAAACAAAAATTTTCAACTACTTTTTACACTTTAGGTTATGCATATGCCCCTTTGTTTATAATTGCTGGACTTGGGCATTTACTACACTCTTTTTTTACACACACTTATGCAGATATTTTAAATGGTTTTATTCAAGGTTTTAATTTAGATTTTGAAACTGTATCAAATCTTGCAAGTAGAAAAGATTCTTGGCTTATGATATTTGAGTTTATTCCTTATATTGCGATGCTTATTGCTTTTGTGATTTTATATAAAAGATTAAAACTATTTATAGCTAGTAAAGCTAGAAAAATAGGTGCATTTATATTTGCTTCTAGTTTGATTTTGGCATATTTATCAATTTCCATTTATAAAGTATATGTATTCAAAACTTATGGTGCTAAAAAAACTTCACACAATCATTCAACGATGCAACACAAAACAAATCAAGGAGCAAAATAAATGGATATAGAAGTTCTAAAAAACTTAGTGGATTATGGAGTTATTGCTCTTTTGATTTTTATGAGCTTTATCTCATTTTGGTTTTTTATAGAAAGGGTTATATTTTATAAAAGATTAGATGTAAGCTCTTATAAGAATAAAAAATCTTTAGATATAGCTCTTACAAAACATCTAACTATCATAGGAACTATTGCTTCAAACTCTCCTTATATTGGGTTGCTAGGTACTGTGTTAGCTATTATGCTTACATTTATGACTATGGGAAATGGAGATATTGAAGCTGCTAAGATTATGAGTTCATTAGCTCTTGCTCTAAAAGCTACGGCTGCTGGTTTAGTAGTAGCCATTGCTTCTCAGATTTTTTATAATATTTTAGGAAGATATGCAGAAGTATTGGAGAGTGAATATGAAGCTAAAGAAATATGATTCAATAAATGTAATACCATTTATTGATGTTCTTTTAGTTCTTTTAACAATAGTTTTATTAACTTCAACTTTTATATCAAAGGGTATTATCCCAATATCCTTACCACAAGCTTCAAATGCAAATAATATAAAAGTAAACAAAGAAGTAATTATAGTAATCAAAGAGGATGGAACACTATTTTGTAATAACAACATAGAAGGGTTAAGTAATATACAAGATCATGTATTGCAGTTTCCCCCAGATACTCCAATTCATATAAATAGTGATAAAAATGCAAAATTTGATGTTTTTGTATCAGTCTTAGATATGTTAAAGAAACACGAATACTCTAATATCTCAATAGTGACTAAAAAATGAAAAGATATTTTAGCTCTTTTTTTATAGCAACTTTTGTTTATGCTATGGTTGGAGTTGGTTTATATTATGGTTTTGTAAATGAGAAAATAATTATGAAAGAACCTTCAAAACCAAAAACTATATCTTTAAATCATATAGAGCTAAAACCACAACCTGTAAAGCCTGTGATTGAAAAAGTAAAAGAGTTAAAAGAACCAGTAGTTGAAGAAAAGATTAAAGAAGAGATTGTAAAACCAATTGAAAAAAAACTAGAGCCAAAAATAGTAGAAAAACCAAAACCAAAACCTAAAAAAATAGAAAAGAAAAAGTTAGTCAAAAAAGAGATTAAAAAAACACCTAAAAAAGAAGTGAAAAAAGAGGTTAAAAAAGTAGTGCAAGAAGTTATACCAACTCCCACTTCTAAAAATATTTCGACAGTTGAAAAACCAGTAGAGACAAAAGTTCAAACTCAACAAAAAGTAGTAACTCATAAAATAGATGAAAAAAAAGAGTATCTTTCAAAACATTTATCTCAAATTAGAAATCTAATAAACCAAAATGTAAAATACCCAACACGTGCTAGAAAACTATCAATTCAAGGGATAGTAACAGTTAAATTTAAAATCAATTCAAATGGAACAGTTGAAAATATAACTATACTAGATGGTCATAAATTTTTACAAAAAGCTACAATAAAAGCTATACAAAATGCTTCAAAGTATTTTCCTAAAGTGACTAAAAGTATTGAAATACAAATACCAATAGAGTATAAACTTATTTAGCTAGCTTTAGATAAAGATGGCTTATAGCCACCTTTAAAATTTCCCATTTGCATTTTGCCATTGCGAGATAGCTGGAATTACTTCTTCTATCTTCCAAGTATTTATGATTTTTGAATTTTTTATATTAAATAGTTCATATAAAGAGATTCTTTTATCATCTTTTTTTATTTCATTTATAGCTAGAACAAAATTACCTTGACCTAAAATTTTATGATTTTTTAGATATTTACCTTCTAAAACTTCTTTATCAATCATCTCTTTGATAAGTTTTTTGTTTTCAGATGTTTTATCTAAGTCTACAGTCTTTAAACTTTTAAGAGTATCAGCTTTTTTTAATGCTTGTGCATTATCCCAGTGCTCAACAATCAATCCTTTTTCAAATCTAAAGATATCAATAACTTCAGATATTTGTTGTTCTTGTGAACTTGAAGATAAAGTTACCACATGATTGTTATCTTCAAATGCAATTGCTACTTTATATGCTAATTTTTTACCATTTAGGTAGTTTAAATATCCTTCTAATCCAGCAATACCATCTTTGGCATAAAGATTGTGTTGAATGTACTTATCTTTATTTATAAAGTTTAGTACACTTCTATCTTGTTTTGTTGAAAATGCTTTTTCTAAAAGATTTACACCTTTTTCTTTTTGTGTTAATTCACTTGCATTTAGTGTTTGGTATGCTAGTGATATTAAAGTAATTGTTGTTAATAAAATTTTTTTACTTTTCATAATTTCTCCTTTTGTTTGTAGGTTAATTCTACACTTTAGAAAAAATATTTTAAAGGTTAAAATAGTATGAAAAATGGTAAATATGAAACTAAAGACCTAATTGCTCTTTAAATTTAGAAGGTGAGATATTTGTTTGTTTTTTGAAATACTTTACAAAGTTTGTTGTCTCTAGAAAACCTAATTTATAAGCTATTTCTTTGATAGGTGAGTTTGAGATAAGTTCTCTTTTTGCTTCTAAAACCACAAAGTTATCAATGGTATTTTTAGCACTCAGATTTAAAAACTTTCTACATAGTGTATTTAAATGTTTTGGGGAGATATTTAGTTTTTCTGCATAAAAGTTTACATTTCTTGATAGTTGATAGTTTTCATGTAATAGGTTTGTAAACTCTTCAAATATTGTAAGATACTTTTCATTTTGATTGTCATTTATTTCATTTGATAGAAGCTTTTCAGATTTTAAAATCAAGTAATTAAAAAGTGAAACAAATATTTTTTCTTTGAAAAGATTGTTTGTATCTTCATATTCGTTTATTAGTTGTTTAAAAATAGTTTCAAACTCTTCAAAACAATTATCCAAAATATATGGTTTTGATAAGATATTATAAAAAACTTTTTGGATATTGATAAGATTTCTACTTAGAAACTTATCTGTGAACAAAATGATATATCCTTTATAGTTTGCAGTTTTACTAAAACTATGTATTTGATCTTTATTCAAAAAAATCAATGAGCCTTTTTTTACTTGATATTTTTTAAAATCAACATAGTGATAATCATCTCCACTTGTAAAATACAAGATATTATAAAACTTTATTCTGTGAGGTTTAGTCATATAATGGCTTGTTAAATCATATTTACCTAAGAGTTTATCCAAAGTAATAATTTCAAAACCATCATTTTCTAGGCTTGATAAAAATTTAATTTCTAGTAAGTCTTTCATAGTTTGGATTATATGATTTTATTGGCAATAAAACAAGGAAGAAAGCAAAATTGAGTCATTTGTGAGTCATTTGTAGGTTATAATTTATTAACAAACTAAATAAAAGGATATTACTATGAAAATACTGCATTTTAGTGATACCCATTTAGGTTTTAATGACCTAGATATTTTAAATGAAGAAAATATAAATCAAAGAGAAGCAGACTTCTATGATGCTTTTTCTCAAGTAGTTGAACAAATCAGGATAATCAAACCTGATTTTATAATTCACACAGGAGATTTATTTCATCGAGCAAGTCCTAGCAATAGAGCAATTACTTTTGCCCTTGAAAAGTTTTTGGAGATAGATTCTTTTGATATTCCATTTATACTAATAGCAGGAAATCACTCAACTCCTAGAACAAACCTCAGCTCACCAATTCTTCGTATCTTTGAAAACTTCAAAAATGTGTATACTTCTTATAATCAAGAGTATAAAAAAATAGAGTTTAATGACGTGGTATTTCATACTCTTCCACATATGAATGATGATAGTACAGCTTTAGATCAAATAGAACTTTGTGAAGAAAATATAGATAAATCAAAAAGAAATATTATGATGATGCACTGTAGTGTTGGAGCTTGGTATTTGATGCAGGAGTTTGGAGAATGGGTATATCCATCTGATAAAGAGTATATATTTGAAAAGATGGATTATGTAGCTCTTGGGCACTGGCATGGATTTGGCTCTGTTGGTAAACATAAAAACGTTTACTATAGTGGTAGTAGTGAAAGAACAAGTCTAAATGACAAAAGAAACTCAAAAGGCTTCATCGTAGCAAGTTTTGAGGATGGTTTAAATGTAGAGTATAAAAATATAGATATAAGACCTATACGAATCAAAGAGATTAACTGTGAAGATTTACAAAGCTCAATAGCTAGTCTTGACCTTAGTGATACAAAAGAAGCTATCGTAGAAGTAAAACTTACAAATCTAACACCACTAGGTTCAATAGATATTTCTAATAAACAAATCAAAGATTTATTCCCTGATGCTATGAGTGTGAGTATAAAAAGAGAGTTTAAAAAAAGTGATGATAGTGCAAGTATAAGTAATATGGAAGCTATATCTTTAGAGGAGTATTTCTTAGATCATATAAAAGATGAAAGTGATGAGAAAGAGTTTGATAGGCTTAAATTAAAGATACAAGAACTATTTGCGCAGTATGAGGAGGTTGAAGATGATATTAACTAATCTAAAACTAGAAAACTTTAAAAAATATACTTCTCATACTATAAGTTTTGAAGAAGGACTTATAGGAATCATAGGAAAAAATGGAAGTGGAAAATCTACTATATTTGAAGCTATATTATTTGCACTATATGGAGAGCTTAAAAACAAAGGCGATAAAGAGATAGTAAGAAATGTAAATGCAAGTATCAAAGATGTAGTTAGTGTAGAACTAGAATTTGAGTTTGAAACTGTAGCTTATAAGATAGTAAGAGAGTTTAGAGGTAAAACTCTAAGTGCAAATGCAAAGCTATATAAAAACAATGAACTACTAATAACAGGTGCAAAAGAGACAACAGCTTATATAGTAAAACAAACAAAAATGAACAAAGATGCCTTTTCTCATACCTTGTTTGCTTCACAAAAAGAGCTTACAAGTTTAAGTACTAAAAAGCCAGAAGATAGAAAGAAGATGATTAGAAAACTTCTAGGACTTGAAAAGATTGATTATATAGAAAAAGAGCTAGTTGAAAAGAGTAGGGATTTAAAAAGAGATATATCTGCATATATAGAAATACTACTAAGTGCTGATGATGTAAAAGAGAAAAAAGAGCATATAGTAAAACACAAAGAGCAAGTAGAGATATATACACAAGATAGTACAAAAAAAGCAAAAGAGATAGATAGTATAAAACTTCAAGAATTAGATATAAAAAAAGAGCTTGAAGTATATATACAAACTAAAGAGAAGAAACAAAATCTATTTTCAAATTTAGAGATATTAAAAAACACTATAAACTCACATATAGTAAATCAAACAAAACTAGCAAATGAAATAGAACATCTAAACTCAAAACAAAAAGAGCTAAGAGGTTTGGAAAATATCAAAGGTGAGTATATAAACTTACACG